>JABAOD010030835.1_pt1 | contig 12841 bp, 15 predicted proteins | sample 7062151 | NCBI WGS metagenome assembly JABAOD01 (sample SAMN14538626, study PRJNA623070) | marine sediment metagenome | biome: marine biome [ENVO:00000428]; feature: marine pelagic biome [ENVO:01000023]; material: deep marine sediment [ENVO:00002113] | place: India: Gulf of Khambhat ...
CGACCCCTTTCTGACGCACTGGGTGCCGAGGTCATCGGCGCCGATCTCGCGCGGTTCGACGATAACGAGCAGTTTGAACAAATCCATCAGGCCCTGCTGGACCATGGCGTGCTGGCGATCCGCAACCAGCACATCACGCCCGCGCAACACATCGCTTTCAGCCGACGCTTCGGGGAACTCGAAATTCACGTGCTAGATCAGTTCCTGCTGCCCGATCATCCGGAAATCCTGCTTATCTCGAACAAGCGGGTAAACGGGCAAGCAATCGGGCTGCAGGATGCCGGAAACGAGTGGCATACCGACCTGTCCTATCAGGCGTATCCGGCCTTCGGCTCACTGCTCTATGCCCTGGAGATCCCGCCGCAGGGCGGCGATACGCTGTTCGCCAGTCTCTACGCTGCCTATGACACGCTGACGGATGCGATGAAGGCACGCCTCGACGGTTTGCGAGCGATCCACGGATACGCGCAGTACCATGAGCGTTCACAACGAAAAGCAAGCGGACAGGCGCGCAGCGCCATAACCGACGCGCAACGAGCGCAGGTCCCCGAGGTCAGTCACCCACTCGTCCGCACTCACCCCGAGACCGGCCGTAAGGCGCTTTATCTGAGTCCGGGCCTCACCGTCGGCATCGAAGGTCTGAACGAAGCGGGGCAGGTGCTGCTGCAGATGCTGAACGAGCATGCCACGCAGACGGCCTTCACGTATCGGCATCGCTGGCAGTTGCACGACGTGCTGTTTTGGGACAACCGCTGTACCCTCCATCTGGCCACCGGCTACGATCCACAATACACGCGCCAGCTGCATCGGACGACGATCAAGGGGGATCGCCCCGTTTGAATGCGCCTGTGCACCATCCCGCCAGGCTCGGCGTGCTCGGTGGCATGGGTCCGCTCGCGACTGTCGATTTTCTGAAGAAACTGGTTGCCGCCACACCGGCCGAGCGCGACCAGGATCACATCCCGGTTGTTGTATACGCGGTACCGCAGGTCCCCGACCGTGTGGCACCGATTCTACGCGGCGAGGGCGAGTCGCCGCTGCCCGCTATGACCGAGGGCGTGCGTACACTCGAGGCCGCAGGTGCGGGCTGTATTGTCATCCCCTGCATCACGGCGCATCACTGGTACGATGAGCTTTGCCAGGCGGCCACCGTCCCGATCCTCCACATCGCCGATGCCGCCTGTACTGCTCTGAAAGAGCAAGGCATACGCGATGACGTCGGTCTTCTCGCAACGACGGCGACGTTGCACTCGGGATTTTTCCAGCGCCGCCTCGAGGCCGCGGGCTTGCGCGCGGTCTTGCCAGCGGCAGAGATCATGCAGGAGCTGGTCTTGCCGTCGATTGCCTGTGTCAAACGCTATGACATGGCGACGGCGCGTCGACTCGCGAGCGAGGCCGTTGCCCATCTGCTCAAACGCGACCTACAAGCCGTCGTGCTTGCTTGCAGCGAGCTACCTGCTGCGCTCGAAGGCGCTGCGCCCACCTTGACCGCACGCTGTGTCGATACGCTGGCGGTGTTGGTGCAGGCCTGTGTCGCTTGGCATCAGGCCGAGAAACACTGGGATTAGGTGCGGCCTGTGGCCCTCGCTTTTGCTCTTGGGACGTCGCGCGCGCAAATCTGTTTACGCGCCCACGCTTGCGGCGCACGACCGGCACCATCTTGGACTCGAGGAATGCAATGATGAATGAAAAGCAGCCGCCAAAAACACACCTGTGTCGCTACACCGAGGACGCCATCTATGTGCGCGACGCCAGTCTGGTCGAAGAACTGATCGGTGTCATGTCCTTCACCGAGATGACATTCTTCACTATCACCGGACGCCGGCCCACGTCGGGCGAAACGCGTATCCTCGACGCCGTGCTGGTGACGTTGATGGAACACGGGCTGACCCCCAGCGCCATTGCAGCACGCCTGATCTACTCGAGCGCGCCGGAGTCATTACAGGCGGGTGTGAGTGCGGGTTTGCTTGCCGTCGGGAGTGTGTTCGTCGGCACTATGGAGGGCTGTGCACAATTGTTGCAGCGGCTGTTGAGCGACCCCGCGAGTCTCGACCAGAGGGCACGTACGATCGCGCAAGAACACAAAACCGCACGCAAGCCGGTGCCCGGATTCGGTCACCCGCTACACAGACCCGATGACCCGCGCAGCCCAAAGCTGCTAGCGCTGGCCGAACAGGAAAACGTCCAAGGTCGCCATATTGCTGCGCTGAGAGCGCTGGCGAAAGCGGTCGACGCAGTCTACGGCAAACATCTGACCATCAATGCGACCGGTGCCGTGGCAGCGCTGCTCGGAGAGATCGGTATCCCATGGCAAATCATGCGCGGCTTCGCCGTGATCTCGCGCAGCGCGGGCCTTGTCGCTCACATCGCCGAGGAGCAGGCAGAGCCGACGATGCGTCATATCTGGGCTAGCGTCGAGCATAACGTGCCGTACGAAGGTGGGAGCAGCGACAGCCGTTAGTGAGCGGGCGATTGAGTCAACTCAGATAATGCCCCGTTCGCGGTAGGGCGCGTTATCGAGCACCCGCTGATAGCCGAAATGCGCGATGTCAACGCTATAGGCACGCCCGTCGAGCACTAACTCTGCCATCGCGAGCCCGACGGCCGGCGCGTGCATGATTCCATGGCCCGCTAGGCCGCAGGCCACGTAAAAGTTTCCACAACCGCCAGTCCAACGTCCGAAGATCATGCTGCCGTCGAACAGGTTCTCGTCATAGTGACCCGCCCAGGTGCGTTGACAGCGTACGGTTTCGAACGCCGGCACGCGCTTGGCGAGCAACGGCCACACCTTGCGTTCGAAATAATCATGCAGGGCCCCACTGGCAGCATCGAACATGAATCCAGACTCGATGTCGAAGCTCGGCCGGCCACCCACAAAGCCCTGACCCTCGGGACGGAAAAACAGCCCCGACTCGTCTTTCACCAGTGGCAGCGCCTCGATCGCTGTCCGACAGCTCCAGTAGTGCTGCAAGCGGCAAAGCGGCACCACGGGCAGTGCCATACCAACCATCTGCGCCACTTCTCCCGCCCAGGCGCCAGCCGCGTTGATGTAGACATCGGCACACAGCGTGCGTCGGCTCTCGAAACGGCCATGCGTCACCTGCGAACCGCTGGTGGCCAGGGCACAGACGCGGTCTTGCACATAACGTACACCCAGGCGCTCGGCCTTGCGCCGGAATCCGCGCAGCGCGCTCTCGGGATCGAACCAACCGTCGTCGGGGGAATATGTCGCCAACTCGACATCGGCGGTGCCGAGTGAGGGAAAACGTCTGGCAACCGTCTTTCGGTCCCAGAGCTGAGCGCGCACACCTTCCGCAAGCTGCAGCCGATAGTTGGCTCGCATCTGCTCAACGCCGTCTTTGCCGGCTAGGAAAAGGTAACCCATCGCTCGGAAATTGATCTCTGCCGGTGTGTCATCGACCGCCATGGTCTCGGCGAAGCGTTGATAGAAACCGAGTGAGTACTTCGACATCCAGATGTTTTCCGGCAGGCTGAAGAGCTGGCGCNNGCTGCGTGGGTGTAGGCAGGATCCGGCTCGATGACGGTGATCGAGCCGCTGCGCCCGTCACACGCCAGAAAGTAGGCAATCGCCGAGCCGATGATGCCGCCGCCGATGATGGCGACATCGGTATTTACGTCGTCGTTCGTAGCCACCCTCAGGCGATACGCTCGCGCCGTTCATTGGCCGCCAGCGAGCTTGAGCCTGTGAAATCCACATCCTTCGGAAAGCCGGCCTGTGCGCGTTGCACAGCGGTCTCCAGTCTACCCACGATCTCGTCGATCTGCGCCTCGCTGATGATAAGCGGTGGACAGATACGAATGAAATTCTTCACACAAATGCAAACCAGGTTTTCCAGCAGCATGTTGTAACGGATGCGCTCGGCCATCTCGGAATCGGGTCGCTTCGTTTTCTNNCCTTACCGCGCACGTCCCCAATCACCGCCGAACGTGCGCCGACTTCAGTAAGCCGTTGCGCAAGAAAGGCACCCAGTGTCGCCGCACGATCATCGAGCTTATCGCGCAACACGATCTCGAGCTGCTTAAGCGCCACCGCCGCTGCCAGCGGATCGCCGGAGTAAGTGCCACCCCAAGGCACGCCTGATCGGCCGCGCGCGCGTTCGGCAATTTCGGGCGTCGTTATGGTGCCGCAGATAGCCATGCCTGCGCTCATGCCCTTGGCAAAGGTTACGATGTCCGGGACAACGTCATAGTGCTCAAACCCCCAGAGCTTTCCCGTGCGTGCCGGCGCCAGTTGCGCCTCGTCGAGCACGAGTAAGGCACCCCAGCGCTTGGCCAAGGCCTGCAAACGCGGCAGCCACTCCAGCGGTGGCACGATCATGCCACCGGCCACTAGCATGGTCTCGGCCATGACGGCGGCGACATCCTGACTCGTCACGCTCTCCATGATCTGCTCACTCGAGTCCAGACAGGCGATGTCGCAGCTCGGATGCTCGAGGTTAATGGGGCAGCGATAACAAAACGGCGGCAGGATGGCGTTGGCGCGTGAGGGCATCATCAGCGGACCGAGATTGCGCTTGCGCGCGCCGCCGACAGTGGTCACCGACTCCGCCGCCAGGCTGCCGCCATNNATGATAGACACAATGTCGTACTTGCCGGTCACGCCGAGCGCCATGCGCATGGCCACTTCATTGGCCTCCGACCCGGTCACGGTAAAGTTGACGACGGTGAGCTTGCCCGGCAAGGTCGTGCCAAGCTGCTCAGCAAACTCGATGATTGCCGGATTGCTATACCAGGAAGAGTGGTGCACGAACGCGCCGGCCTGCTCGCGCAGCGTCTCGGTCAGCTCCGGATGACTGTGACCGAGCACCAAGCACATCATGCCCGAGGTCAGGTCGTAATATTCATTACCGTCGACGTCGGTGAGCATAACGCCTTTGCCGCCGTTGAACACGATGCGCGGTTGATAACGCCAGCCGAGCACGTATTTCGCATCACGCGCCATTAACTCTTCGTGTGCCTTCGAGAAACGAAAACGCTTTTCCACCGCGTCCTCCTCAACAAACTGCCGGCCTGGGGGTGAACGCCCTGCCGCAACAGGCATTCTAACAACAAGCCGGCCTGTATGGACCGGGCATCGTGCCGGTCCGACTCAGAGCTTTTGTGTTGATCTCCACCGCCGCCCTGCGCGACAGCGTGCCTAGCGTGTGTTCAACTTCCACCGGCACGCTGGACGAGGTTCTGGTACAACGGTTGGGGCAATGTGATTCCATGCTTGCGCGATTTCTCGCGCTGTGCCAGACGGCGATCACCCGGCAGGCGTGTGCCCGCCTGTGCGCGGATCTCGGCAATTAATTCTTCGACGCGCGCGGTGAACCCCGCGCCGACGAATACCCTCGGATCGATGATAATAAAAAACTGGCCGATACGCGGCGGCGGTCCCTCGGCCGTGAAAAACGAGCTCGCCTCATAGGCGAAGTGGGCGCCGGTGAGCACGGCGGTTAGGATCTCCACCATCAAGGCCAGTGCCGCACCCTTGGCGTCGCCGATCGGCACCATGGTACCGGCCATGGCGGCGTTGGCATCGGTCGTGGGGTGACCTTCGGCATCGAGCGCCCAGCCAAGCGGAATGCTCTCGCCTTTCTGCGCGGCGACCATGATCTTGCCGCGTGCCACCTTGCTGAGCGAGAGATCGATCACCAGCGGCGAGTGGTCCTTGCGCGGACAGGCAAAGGCGATCGGGTTGGTGCCGAATGTGCCCTTGTGCCCACCCCAGGGCGCCATCGCCGACGGCGAGTTGGTGAATCCGAGCGCGACGCAACCGTGGTTGGCGATGTGCTCGACGTGGTAGCCGCTCGCACCGGCGTGATGCGAGTTGGTGATAGCGACGCTGACCGTACCCACGTCGCCTACGAGGGCGAGGGCGCGATCGAGACCGAGGCGAATCGCCGGATAGGCGAAACCGTCGCGTGCGTCGACATACACAGCACCCGGCGCCGTTACTCGCACCTCGGGCACCACACGCCCATCGACCTTGCCGCTTAGCGCCTGATCGGCATAGAAAGGTACGCGCGAGACCCCGTGCCCGGAAAGCCCCTCGGCGTCGGCGGCTACCAATGCCTCGGCCACAATGGCCGCATTCTCCGGTGAGGTGTTGGCCGCCACCAAAGCGCCGGTCGCCAATGCGAGCAACTCATCCATACTTACGGTTTTCGTCATGTCCTCTCCTCGAGCGCCTGGCGCACCCCGGCCGCGACTTTCACGCTCACACGCACGTTCGACTCGGCGCTCACGCCGGCGATATGCGGGGTAAGAATGACATTGGGCACGCCGACCCAGTGCGAACCGGCCGGTAACGGCTCCGTTTCAAACACATCGAGCATGGCACCCGCGAGGCGGCCACTGCGCAGCGATGTCGCCAACGCCTGCTCGTCGATGACGCCGCCGCGGGCGCTATTGATCAAAACCGCGCCTGGTTTCATTTGCGCCAGCGCCTCGGCATCAATGAGATATCGTGTCTCTTCGCTTAACGGTACGTGCAGACTCACGGCATCGGCGGTACCCAAAAGCTCAGTCAATGTGCAACGCTCGACAGCGAGTCGAGTCCATGCGGGATCGTTTGCGGCAACAAAGGGATCATGGGCGAGTACGCGCATACCGAGTGCGCGAGCACGCGGGGCGATTTCGCGCGCGATTGCACCGAATCCGACCAAACCCAGTGTCTTGCCGTCGACCTCGTGGCCGAGCAGACGCGTACGCGGCCACGCACCGGCGAGCACTTCTGCTGTCGCCAGAAATGCACGGCGCAACAACAGCAATATGCCGGCAATGACGTACTCGGTGACGGAGATGACGTTGGCGCCTTCGGCGCACACGACCTTGATACCCCGTACCCGGCAGACGTCAGTGTCGATGTTGTCAAGGCCGACACCCAGGCGGCCGATGACCTCGAGATGCGCCGCCGCATCGAGCAGATCACCGCGTACCTGCGTGCGATTGCGCACGACCAGCGCCAGGGCAGTGCTGGCAGTGAGCATCAGCTCGTCCGGGCGCTCGACCAAGGTTGGGTCATACAGCACGTCGTAATGGGCCGCCAGATCCTTGACGGCCGCCTCGTCCATGAACTCGGAAATTACGACCTCAGCCATAGCTTGTGGTGGCAGATCTGTCGTTGACGGATGATTGCAGCAGATGTGTATTGCGCGCGTAACTAGGGACTAGTTTCGCAGCAGATTTTCCCCCGGTTTCACGCGTGTGAATTGTACCGGTTCTGTGTCGATGGCGACATCACCAGCTTGCAGGCGTGCGCGTGTAAAGGCAGAGCGTCGAAAGTCGTCGGTTATCGGAAAATCGCTGCGGTAGTGCGCACCGCGGGAATCCTTGCGCGCCATCGCTGCCGCCGTGACAGCGCGACTCACCAGGATCAGGTTCTTGAGGTTGAGCCAATCATGCCAACTCAGGTTATAAGCCAAGCTTGATCGCGGCACACCGGTCGCATCGAGTTGCTCGTTCAGTGCCGCGAGCGCCGTTTGCGCGCGCGCAAGGCCATCCGCATCGCGAACAATGCCGACGTCATCCCACATGATCTCATGTAAGCGCTCGCGGATTGTTTCCAGATCACCAGGTGGGCGATTGAGCGGCAGTCGCGCCTGCTTCATCGCCTCGGCGATCACACCTTCATCCGGGTCATGAAATGAACCCGTGGTAACCGCCCACTTCGCCATGCGCTCGCCGGCGATGCGGCCGAACACCGTCGAGTTGGCGACGCCGTTGCCGCCGAGGCGGTTGGCGCCGTGCACGCCGCCCGTATCCTCGCCGGCGGCAAACAAGCCTGGCAACGCGGTTGAGCAATCACCGTCGAATATCACACCGCCCATCATGTAATGCGCCGTCGGGATGACCTCCACACGATCGCCGGCGAGGTCGAAACCGCAATCGGCGCAACGCTGCACCATGCCCTTAAACATTCGGCGGACGTTATCCGCTCCCAGATGCTTCATTTCAATGTAGAGCCCGCCGAGCGGTGTCGTGTTGCCACGGCGGATCTCCTCGTACATAGCGCGGCTAACGATGTCGCGCGTCGCACGTTCTGCGCTCGGGTCATAGTTGTGCATAAAGCGCTCGCCGTCGCCGCCGAGCAGGTAGCCGCCTGCACCGCGCAGCCCCTCCTCTAGGACGGTGCCCGTCATGCGCGTGTCTGGGCCCCCAAGCAACCCGGTCGGGTGGAACTGCACCATCTCCATGTCGCGCAGCGTGAGCCCGGCACGCAGCGCCATCGCCATGCCGTCGCAGCTCTTGTCGCCGGAGGGCGTGTGATACCTGTACATCGTCGGCCCACCGCCAGTGGCGAGCAACGTTACTTTAGTTTTCACGAACACGAACTCGCCACTGCGCATATCTATCATAAGCACACCTGCGAGCGCATCGCCGGCCTCGTTTTTGACGAGCGCGACGGCACGATGATCTTCCAGACGATGGATGTTGCGCGCCCAGACCTGCTCGGCCAATCGATTGATGATCTCGATGCCGGTGAGATCGCCCTTGTGTACCGTGCGATCGAAGCTCTGACCGGCAAAGGCCTTCTGATGAATGGTGCCGTCGGGATTGCGGTCAAAAAAGCAACCGTGCTCGTTTTCAAGCTCGCGGACACAGCTCTGCGCACCGGTCACCAAGGTCCAGGCGAGCTCCTGGTTGTTCAACCATTTGCCGCCCTCAATCGTGTCCATAAAGTGGCGTTCGACCGAGTCGTCGGGGGCGAGCGCGACGTTGTAGCCGCCCTGCACCATGCGGGTGCAGCCGCACTTGCCGAGCAGGCCCTTGACGGCAACGGTGATGGAAAGCTCGGGTACACGCTTGCGCGCATGCAGGCAGGCAAGCAGACCTGCGCCACCACTCCCCAGCACGAGGATATCGGTTCGAATCCTGTTCAAGATTTGACGCCGAGCGCCGTCAGCGCATCGGCGCGTCGTGCGGCCGCTGTTTTCTGCACGGCCTCATACAGGCTGCCGCTATGGGCATCCATGCCCACCAGTAGTGGACCGAAATCCTTCACACGGAATTTCCACAGACTTTCCGGATTGAGATCATCCAGATCCACATCCTCGATCGCCTCGACCCAGGTGGTCTCGAGCGCCGCCGTGCCGCCGATGATGGCGAGATATACGCCACCGAGCTCCTTGAAGGCCGCTTGCGACTGCGCCATCAGCCCGCCTTTGCCGATGATCATGCGCACGCCGTATTGCTCCATGAGCGGGCGAGTGAAACGCTCCATGCGTGCGCTGGTGGTGGTACCGACGCAGATGGGCGCGTAGCCGGCGGGGAACGCCGCCGACTTCTCGACCTTTCTCACATTGGGGGCCGTGTGGATCACGGCGTGGCCGCGCAGATCGAAGCGTGTCTTGCGGCCGCGATCGAACATGTGGATATACGTCGCATCACGCATACCGTAGAGCGTGCCGTTCAAAGAGACGGTATCGCCGATACGCAGTGCGCGGGTCTGCTGCTCGTCGACCGGCGTACGAAAGTCATGATGTGCCATCAAAGACCGTACTCGACGCCTTTGGGTGTCAGGGTCGCGCTCGCCCGCCGCGCGGAGTGACACTGAATGTTGACCGCCACCGGATTCATGGTGATATGAGTGGCTGCCGTTTCCACATGCACCGCGAACGCCGTGGAGTCCCCACCGAGCCCCTGCGGACCGATGCCAAGCTTGTTAACCGCGCTGGTGAGTTCCTTTTCCAGCTTGGCGCCTTCTGGGTCTTCACAAGTGCTGCCGAGCGGGCGCGTGGCGGCGACTTTCGCCAGATACATACACAGGTCGGCGGTCCCGCCGACGCCCACACCGACGATGGTCGGCGGACACACCTTACCACCCGCCTCGATGACTTTATCGATGACGAAGGTCTTGATGCCATCGACACCCTCGGCAGGCACACACATCTTCAGAAAGGAGCCGTTCTCCGAGCCACTGCCCTTCGGGATCATCTCAATACGCAGCTCTTGTGGGCGATCGGAAAAATCGACATTAATGACCGGCATGTGCCGGCCCGTGCTGGTGTGCTCGTTGATACGGGTGATCGGATGCACCACGGATGAGCGCAACGGATGATCGCGCGTCGCCGCCGTACACCCGCGGATAATCGCCGCCTTCAGTGCGGGGCCATCCACCTCCACGTTGCGTCCGATGGTTACGTTGTAAATGGGAAGCCCTGTGTCCTGGCAAAGCAGATTGTCCGTCGACTCGGCCACGGTAATGTTTTTGATCATGGTGCCGAGGATGCGCTTGCCAGTCGCATGGGTCTCGGCGGCATCGAGGCGCTGCAATCCGGCCTTGACGTCATCCGGCAGGCGTTTAAGCGCACGGATGTAAAGCTCCTTGCAAATGTCCTCGACGACTTTGTTATCCGCCTTCATGGCAGTCATGATACACTTAATAGATTAGCAGCGCCGCTCCAGAACACAGCAGCAACAACAGGATAATTTGACGGAACCGCCGCTCATCAACACGTTGATAAAGCTTTAGACCCAGCCAAGTTCCCAGCGCGAGTACCGGCAAACACCACAGAAATCTTGTGAGCAAATGTTCGTCCAGCACGCCGGCGCTCCCGAGCCAGCCGAGCGCCATCCCGTGCATGACCAAAATAAAGGTCTGATATACGCCACGTTGCGTGTCCTTTCCCCAACCCTTCAGTCCACTCCACATCGTCGGCACCACGCCGCTCAACCCAGCATAGCCGCCGAGCACACCGCCGATTAGACCGACGGCACCATCGGCGCTGCGGCTGCCGACACGCACAATGCTCAGTTGCGGTCCCACCAACGCAATCGCGCTGTACCCCACGAGCACGACTCCCACGGCCATGCGAAAGGGCTCAGGCTCACTATGGCGCAATAGCCAGACACCAAACGGTACGCCGATCGCTCCGCCAATCAGGAACGGCCACAGCCGGTAGAAATCGATATGCCGGCGCAGGTAGGCGAGAGAGATCACATGGATAACGATGCCAGTCGCCAGGATCAGTGGCACCGCTTGCATCGGCGCGAGCACATACAACCACACGGCCGAGGCAATGAGTGCATCGGCAAAACCCGCGAGACCGACGGCGAAGGCAGCCAGAAATGCGCCAGCCAGTACCACAAGCAGCTCAAGCGACATTGAGTAAGAACAACAGGCCGACGACGATGCTCAGACACGCGGCCAGTGCCACCCAGGTCTTCTGCCAGTCCTGCCAGGGCAGAAACTCGATCGCCAACAGCCGCACACCGCCTGTCAAATGGGCCGCGAGCAGCATCACCAGCAGCGTCTCGGCGGCCTTCACCAGTGGATGCTCAGTCCAGGCAAGAAAAACGTCGAACGCCGCATCGCGCACGACTTGTNNGCAGCACCACCAGCAGCGTTTCGGCCGCTTTTACCAGCGGATACGCAGTCCAGGCAAGAAAGGCATCGAATGCGGCGTCGCGCACGATTTGCGACAGGACCCAGAAATGTACCGGCAGGAACAGCGCCAGCAACAACCCCGAGGCGCGATGCACCACGAACGCCCAGTACCCCGGATGGTTACGCGCCCGCCAACCGGAAGTATGAGCGCGCATCAAGCGGCTCCGGAGGCGAACAGCAGGAAGACCGCGCGCCAGCCGAGTATTGCTAACGCCACGCCGAAGAGACTTGCCAACATGCCGGGCAACGGCGCTCTTAAAGGTGTGGTCTCGGTCAGGACAACGCGCAACCCCAAAGGTGCATGAACCGCCGCCGCCGCAACGAAAATCAGATAGAACACCAACCAGGTGACGTTACCGTGCACGCGCGCGATGATCTCGGCACTGCTCAAGCCGCCGCGCACAGCATAGATCAGCGTGGCGAGGTGGACGCTGACAGCCAGCGCGAGTAGCGCGCCACTGACGCGCTGCGCCAGCCACAGCAGCGCTTGCACACGCGCGCTCACAATTGTCCCTTGAGGGCAGCCAGTGCGGTGGCGCGCTTGAGGCCGGCGATTGCCGCCGTTGGGTTGAGGTGCTGCGGGCACCACTGCACGCACCCCTGTTGCGAGTGACACGCATGGCAACCGGCGTCACCGGCGACGGCCGCCAGCCGTTCGCGCCGGGCGGCATCGCGCACGTCATTCACAAGAGTCCATGCACGATTGAGTGCGGCTGGCCCTAGGTAATCGCTGTTCGCGCTCACGAGATCGCAGGCCGCATAACACACGCCGCAGCCGATACACTCGATGCCAGCCTCCACCGTCCGACGCTCGCGTGAATCCGGCGCAATCCGGGCAAAGTCCCCACCGCGCTCGGCACCCGCAATGAAGCGGCCACGAGCGCGCGCCCACTTATCGAAGAAATCGGTCATATCGACTGCCAGGTCCTTGATGACCTTCATGTTCTTCAGGGGAGCGATCTTCAAGCGATTGCCGCGCGCCACGCGCGCAACATGCGTGCGACAGGTCCAGCGCGGCACACCGTTAACGGTCATGGCGCAAGAGCCGCATACGCCGACGCGACAGGCAAAACGATAGCTCAATGTGGCATCGAGGCGGCATTGGATAAAGGTGACAACATCAAGCACCGTCTGGTTTTCGCGCCGCGGCACCTCGTAGGCAACGAACTCTCCCTCCTGTGCACCGCGCCAGAGGGCAACTTGTAATACCGGGTTGGCCTTATTCACACCGTCTTCTGGGCCGCCCGCTGCGGCGGCAAATCTGCTTCTGCGGCAGCAGCTCGTTGGTTCCTACAGCCGTACTCGCGCCATAAGGCCGTCCCCTAGGCGCTGCGATAGAGCTTGGTCATCACGAACTCGCGATGGCCGAGCGCCTCGGCGCAGGTGAGCCGGCCGTTACAGGTGCGGATAACGATATCGATGAGTGCGTCGCCGGCCTCATCGAGC
>JABAOD010003683.1_pt2 | contig 12839 bp, 12 predicted proteins | sample 7062151 | NCBI WGS metagenome assembly JABAOD01 (sample SAMN14538626, study PRJNA623070) | marine sediment metagenome | biome: marine biome [ENVO:00000428]; feature: marine pelagic biome [ENVO:01000023]; material: deep marine sediment [ENVO:00002113] | place: India: Gulf of Khambhat ...
AGCGCGGCGATGTTGGGATCGGCGTTGAGGGCATGGAAGCCGCCGGCCGCATGCCAGCTCGATCCGGCGGTGAGGACCTTCCGTTCGACGATGGCGATGTCCGTCCATCCGAACTTGGCGAGGTGGTACGCCACGCTGGCGCCGACGACGCCTCCTCCGATGACCACGACCCGGTACTGCGACTCCACGAACGCTCCCTGGCGGCTTCCCGAGCGACGCTACCAAGGAGGCTGGAGGCGCCGGTGTCAGGCGACCGTCAGCTCCTCCCCTGAGGAGGAGGTGGTCTCGCCGAGAGGCGAGAGCGGAGGGGGTAGAAACACAACAACCGAGCGATCGATCTGACGACCGCCGGTACGCCCGCAAGGTCACAACCCTGTCGGATACTCCGTCAACAACTCGATCCCGGTCTCGGTCACCAGCACCATCTGCTCCAGCTTCACACCTTCTGGTGCGTCGAAGGGGCCGACGAACGACTCGGCGGCCAGCACCATGCCGGGCTGGATGGTTCCGTCGTAGCCACTCGTCTCCCAATCCTCTGGGAAATAAACGGACGGCCACTCGTCGGCCATGCCCACTCCGTGGAAGAGCACCGAGTAGTGGCGGTACAGGTCCGGGTCGGGGACGTTTGCCTTGGCAGTGAGCTCCGCAAACGAGATGCCGGGCTCGAGCAGTTGGATGTTGTCGTCGAGTTGCCGGACGGCCAGCTCGTATGCGGTGCGCTGGGCTGCTGTCGGTTTGGAATCGCCACACAACCACGTTCGTGAGGAGTCGACGCAGTAGCCGTAGGGGCCGATGAGGTCGGTGTCGAATGCCACCAGTTCCCCGTCTTCGATGATGCGGCTCGAGCACTCCTGGAACCACGGGTTGGTGCGCGGTCCCGAGGACAGCAGCCGCGTCTCGATCCACTCGCCGTTGCGGGCGATGTTCTCGGCATGCAGATGTGACCACAGTCGCTGCTCGGTGATGCCGGGCTCGAGGCGGGACCGCATCACCGTGACGGCGGCGTCGGCAGCGGCGATGGCACAGCGGAGAGCATCGATCTCATCGGGAGACTTGATGGATCGGGCCAGCTCCATGAGCGGCTCTCCATCGCCGATCACGAGGCCCTCGGCTTCGAGGGCGTGCATGCCGGCCGGGCCGGCGTGGTCGACAGCCAGCCGCCGGTTGCCTCCACCATGCCGGCGGATCACATCGGCGATCTCGGCTGCCCATCTCTTCGCCCGACCTGGCAACTCCTCTCCGGTGTACATGTACTGCAGCGAGGTGGCCACCCGAATCTCGTCCACCAGATCGAGATGGCCCGACAGGAACTCGGCAGTCGGGTAGTCCCACACGATCGCCGGGCCGTCCGCCAGCACCATGACGTAGCGGGCGGCGTTGTGGGTGATCCACACCTGCATGTTGGTGCTGTCCAAGGCATAGCGCATGTGGATCGGGTCGAACAGGAGAATCCCCGCGTAGTCGTGGTCGGCGAGGGTCCGCCGGACTCGATCGAGTCGATAGCGACGAACGGCCTCCATGTTCGGGGGCGTCAACCCGAGAGCTGCCCACTCGGAGAGGGCCGGCTCACCGGGACCGAGGACGTGCATGTTGAGTTCGGTGGCCTGCCGGAGATACGCCGAGAGGTCACGGCGGGGGCCGATGCGGCGCTCCATCACTGGAACTCCGCCGGGTCGATCTCCGAGCGCCGCCGTGCCATGAACGCCTGCAGTTCCTCATCGATGGCTTCGTCCAGCGGGGGCTGTTCATACCGTTCGAGGAGATCTCGCCATGCCTGAGACGCCCGTTCCTCGGCTGTCATTGCCCCTTTGGCGGTCCAGGCCGCATAGGAGTCGTAGTCGAACAGCTCCGGACGATGGAATGCGGTACGGAATCGGCGCAGCGTATGACTCGTGCCGAGGTGATGACCACCCGGAGGCACTTCATCGAGAACCGCGTCGAGGGCCCACTCGTCGTCGTCCCAACTGATGCCCTGGGCATAGCGATGGAACACCCCCAGCATTTCGAGATCCAACACGAACTTCTCGTAGCTCGTCGTCAATCCGCTCTCCATCCACCCGGCGGCGTGAAGCACGAAGTTCGGTTTGGTCAGCATGGACGGAAACATCGCAAGCGCCGCCTCGAGTCCCGATTGTGAATCCGGGCGCTTGCCGCTCACATAGGCGCCGGCCGCCCGGAACGGCAGCCGATAGTGGCGCGCCATCTGGGCTGCCAGGTACTGAGCCAGCATGCTCTCTGCCGATCCGAACACCGGCGAACCGCTCTGCAGGTCCACGGTCGCCAGAAAGGGTCCGTAGATGCTGGGCGTGCCCTTGCGAACCATCTGGGCGAAGACGATCCCGGCGAGGGCTTCGGCGTTGGCTTGGGCGACCGTGCCGAGGATGGCGGCGGGCCCCATCGCCCCGGCCAGGATGAACGGGGTGATGACGCAGGCCTGGTTGGCCCGTGCGTATACCTCGGNNTGCATAGGCCTTGAGTGTCCCCAGCATGCGGTCATCGAGCCGGCGAGGGCTGCTGACATTGATCGTGGCGTGGAGCACGTGGTTGGTCGACACAAACTCCTCGCCGAACACGATGCGGGCCATGTCAACGGAGTCTCGAGCAGTCAATCCGATGGGGTAGTGCCCCATGACCGGTTTGTCGCCATACTTGAAATGGGCGTACACGATGTCGAGCCCGCGTTCGTGGAACGGGATGTCATTCGGCGTGACGATCTCTGTTCCCTGGGAGTGAAGGTACGGCGTGGCGACCGTGAGTTTGATGAACGTGACGAGGTCGTCGTAGGTGGCTTCCCTTCGTCCGTGCTCCCGGTCGTCGACGTAGGGAGGACCTGCGACCGGCGCGAACACGACGTGGTCTCCACCGATGATCACGCTCCGATCCGGGTTGCGGGCGGTGTGGGTGAACTCGGCCGGGCAGTGGGTCAAGTATTCCCCGATCGATTCAGGGTCGAAACGCGCCACGGAGTCGTCGTCGACCGCCACGCCGTGAGCCCGGAGAATCCGAATCGACTCGTCGTCGTAGAACGCCACTCCCGCCTCGGCGAGGATCCGGAGCGACACGTCGTGGATCGCCGCCACCTGCTCGTCGGAGGCGACTTCATAGGGGGGCAGCCGCAGGAGTGGCTGAACTATGGGAGTGGCGACGGCCTCACGGGTGGTCTGCCCCCTCCGCCCGCGCCGGCGAGTCACCGGAATGCTCGCTTGTGCTCGGAGGTCACGGTGGGCTCGTCTCCCTGCTCGATCGGTGTCGACATTCTGGTCGGTTCGAGGCTGCCGTGGCCGTCACAGGGCTGTTCCGAATGCCGGAACGGATATCCGTGGCATTGCCGGATCGATGCGTCCATCAGTCGCTTCCGTTCCACGATGTGGAATGAGAGACACCCCGGTCAACTCGACAGAGCCCCCCCTCGGTTCGTTAGGGTCCTGGGGTAGACCTTTCGTGGTGCGCCCTTGCACCGTCAGGAGGGTCCCACAACACCAACTCGAGAGGAAACGAAATGACACGCAGGCGAACGAAGCTCCTGGCTTGCGCGGCAGCTCTGACGCTCGTCGTTGCCGCATGTGGCGATGGCGACGGTGGCGGTGGTGAGGCCAGGGGAGCCGGTCCGCTGGCCGATGTGGACTTGTCCGGAATCGACATTGCTGTCGGTTCCAAGGACTTCACCGAACAGCTCGTGCTCGGCCAGATCATGGTCGTGGCGTTCGAGGAGCTCGGCGCCAACGTCGACGACAAGGTGAACCTGGGTGGCACCGTGGTTGCCCGTGAAGCCTTGGAGTCCGGCGAGATCGATGTGTACATGGAGTACAACGGCACGGGCTACTCGGTTCACCTCGGTATCGAAGATCCGATTCCGTTCGACGCCGAGCAGCTGACGAGCATCGTTCGTCAGGAGGACCTGGCGCGGAATGACATTCAGTGGCTGAGTCGCTCGCCGTTCAACGACACCTATGGATTCGCCTCCAGCCCAGAGCTGACCGAGGCCAACGGCGGCGCCTTCGACATGCAGTCGATGGCCGACTACCTGGCAGCCAACCCGGACGCCACCCTGTGCTTGGAGTCGGAGTTCCCGAGCCGTCCCGATGGGCTCATCCTGTTCGAGGATGCCACCGGCTACGACGTCCCGGACAACCAGATCGAGATTCTCGATACCGGAATCATCTATACCGAGACAGCCGCCAACGAATGCGACTTCGGTGAGATCTTCACGACCGACGGCCGCATTCCGGCGCTCGGTCTGACTGTCGTCGAGGATCCGGGCGTGATGATCATCTACAACGTGTCGATGAACATCCGAGATGACAAGTACCAGGAGGCGTCGGGCGACTTCGACACGATCGCCGCAGCCATCCTGGCCCCACTGGACAACGACCTCATGCAGGAACTGAACCGCCAGGTGAACGAGGACGGACGCGACCCCGCGGACGTTGCCCGTGACTACCTGATCGACCAAGGCCTGATCCAAGGCTGACCAAGTCAGGAGTGGCGGGGGCGTTCTCCGCCACTCCTCATTTGCTAGAACGACAAGGAGTCCATGGGCACTTTCATCGAATTCGTGGTCGATCGCTTCGACCAGATACTCGAGCTGACGCTCGAGCACGCCGTCTACATCGTGACGGTCATCGCCCTCGCCACCGTGGTCGGAGTCGGTCTCGGGGTGTGGACTCGCGACAAGCCGGTAGCACGCGAGATCTCCCTGGCCGTCGCAGCTGTCTTCCTCACCCTTCCGTCACTGGCTCTCTTCACGCTGTTCATTCCCATCGTTGGGCTCGGATTCTGGGGGCCGTTCATCGCTCTCTTCATGTATGCCCTGTTGCCGATCCTGCGGAACACTGTCACCGGGCTTGCGGAGGTCAATCCGGCCGTCTTGGAGTCGGCACGGGGGATGGGTCTGTCCAGTCGCCAGCGCCTCTTTCAGATCCAGCTGCCGCTGGCATGGCCGGTGATCCTGACTGGCATCCGCGTCTCGGCTCTGCTCACGGCCGGCATCGCGGCCATTGCGACTCTGGTGGCCGGCGGCGGGCTGGGCGACCTCATCAAAGACGGCCTCGCCAACCTCGGTTTCGTCGGCAGCCTGGAGCGCATCTGGGCGGGCACCCTCTTCATCGTGATTCTCGCCCTCTTGTTCGACGCACTCTTGACACTCATTCGCCGGGTCACCACGCCGGCTGGAATCCGGTAGGAGGCACCCATGACCAAGACCATGATCCATCTCGACAACGTCACGAAGGTCTACCCGGGCTCGGAAATCCCGGCAGTGGCCGAGGTCGAGTTGGACATTCCCGTCGGCGAGGTTCTGGTGTTGGTCGGCCCTTCCGGTTGCGGCAAGAGCACCATGCTGCGGCTCATCAACCGCATGATCGAGCCCAGCGGTGGCCGCATCATCTTCGATGGAGAAGACGTCACCGATGTCGACGCCGACCAGCTGCGCCGCCGCATCGGCTACGTCATCCAGCAGATCGGGCTCTTCCCCCACCGCACCATCGCCGAGAACATCGCCACCGTTCCCCGGCTCCTCGGCTGGGACGACAAGCGGATCGAGGAGCGAGTGGACGAATTGCTCGACATGGTCGGCATGGACCCGAGCATCTACCGAAACCGCTATCCCAAGGAGCTGTCGGGCGGTCAGGCGCAGCGGGTCGGCGTGGCCAGAGCTCTGGGCGCTGATCCCGAAGTGCTGTTGATGGATGAGCCGTTCGGTGCGATCGACCCCATCACCCGGGATCGACTCCAGAACGAGTTCTTGCGACTGCAGGCCGAGCTCAGGAAGACGATCGTCTTCGTGACGCACGACATCGACGAGGCCATCAAGATGGGCGATCGCATCGCCATCCTGCAAGACCAGAGTCGCATCGCCCAGTTCGACACCCCCGAGGCCATCCTCGCCCATCCCGCCAACGAGTTCGTCCGGGACTTCCTGGGTTCCGGGGCCATTCTGAAAGGACTGAACCTCAAGCGAATCCGCGATCTCGAGCTGGTCCAGGTGCCGACCGTGCGGGCCCCCAGCAGTCGCCAAGAGGTCGCCGAGGCCATCGAGAAGTCGATCGACGGATGGGCCCTCATTCTCGACGAGGACGGCCGGCCGAACCGCTGGATAGACCAGGAAGCCCTCGACAACCCCAATGCTCTCGAGGACTCCGGAATGTCGATCCGCGTCACCGTCGAACCGGAGAGCACGCTGAGCGACGCCCTCGAGCAGATGCTGCAGTCGGTGACGGGTGTGGCGGCCGTCGTCGACCCCGACGGCGCCTACCAGGGTGTCGTGCGGATCGAATTGCTGAACGAATTCCTGCAGGAGATGCAGCGTGCTGAAGCCGAGCGCGTTGCGTCCATGGAGCGCTGAGCGATGGCGGTTGTCGCACCACCCGCCCCGGCCGTAACAGGCAAGAGCAAGGGTGAGGCGCGCCTCGAGCGGCTCCACGATCTGCTCGGCCTCATCGTTGGGCCGGTCATCTTCTTCATCCTGCTGATCGTGCTGATCGCCGTGTGGTCTGCCGCCGAGTTCGACGCCACCGCCGAGATCACTCTGCAGAGCGACAAGCTCATCAAACAGGCCGGCGAGCACATCAACGTGACGTTCTGGTCGACTCTGTTCGTGATCCTCATTGCCATACCTCTGGGGATCACGCTGACCCGGCCGCGCTTCCGAGGTATCGCCCCTGCGGTGGTGAGCTTCGCCAATTCGGGTCAGGCGATCCCGGCCTACGGCCTCATCGTGCTGTTCGCCGCCTGGCTCGGCACCGACGTCTCCACGGCCATCATTGCGCTGACCGTCTTTGCCATCATCCCGGTGCTGCGCAACACCATGGTGGGACTCGACCAAGTCGACAAGCCCACCATCGAGGCCGCCCGCGGCATGGGCATGTCCAAGTTCCAGGTGTTGCGCGAGATCGAGTTGCCATTGGCAGTGCCTGTGATCCTCGCCGGAGTGCGGACCGCCCTCGTCATCAACGTCGGCATGGCCGCACTGGTGTTTCTCATCGGCGCCGGCGGTCTGGGCGAGACCATCAACTCCGGGTTGAAGCTCCGGGACGACATCGCCACCTTCATCGGTGCGGCTCTCGTGGCGCTCTTGGCGCTGGCGATCGACTTCTTGGCGGCTCTGGCGGAGCGATACCTCCGGCCCAAAGGCGTCTGACTACGGCCGGCCACGGCTTCCCCCTCGAGCAGCTGGCACCCGCTTCGTTGGGCAATGCTCAGGCTGTCGCCCGCCAGACCCGGGTCCTGGGCGACAACCCTGCCGTCGTCGCCGACAGAGCTCTGCTCGATGCGGGGCTCCTCGACGCGATCCTCGCAGGGTTGGGCACCGACGAGGTCGTGCCTGTTGCCCCAGGTGAGCCGACCGTCTCATCGGTGGGGGATGTCGCCAAGACGCTTCCTGCCACGGCCGACGTCGTGGTGGCGGTCGGAGGAGGCAGCACCCTCGACAGCGCCAAGTTGGCGGCGGCCCTGCTTCGGTCCGATCGTCCCCTGACAGAGCACTTGCGGGGCCGAGCCCGATTCGCCGGGAGTGTTCCGGTGGTGGCGGTACCGACCACGGCCGGCTCGGGTGCCGAAGTCACCCGGACTGCGGTCGTGTCCGCGAGTGAACGCAAGACCTGGGCGTGGGACGAAGCTCTTCGTCCGGCCGTCGTGGTGCTGGACCCCGGCCTGACGTTGGGTCTTCCCGAGGCCATCACGGTGGCGAGCGGCCTCGACGCGTTCGTGCACGGCCTGGAGGCGGCCACGGCTCGAAATCGCAACGCAACCGCCGAAGAAGCGGCTCGATGGGCATGCGGAGAGATCCTGGAGGTGCTGCCGGCGGTGACCCGGTCGCCCGGTGATGTCTCGCTCCGCCGACGCATGCTCGTGGCGGCCTGCGCCGCCGGGGCGGGGATCGATCGATGCGGTACCGGATTGGGACACGCCATCGGCCATGCCCTCGGATCCCTGGCGCCGGTGTCGCACGGCTTGGCCGTGATGCTGGGCACACTGGTCACCATCGATTCGAGCGTCGCCGGCAATCCGGATCGCTACCAGACCGTGGCGCAGTCCTTCGGGATGGCGGCAGAGGATGTTCCCGAGCTGGTGCGCCGGCTCGCCGAGGAAACCGGATTCGAGAAGTGGATGGCTCCGGCGACTGTCAGCACCCGGCTGACGGCAGATGTGATGGCCGAAGAGCTCCGGGCCGATGACCATCGGCCGATGCTCCGAAACGGGGCTCAGCCGGTGAATGACGACGGGGTGGATCGTCTCGCCGAGCGTATCGCCGAGGCTTGGAACCGGATCGGGAGATGAGCAGGATCGATGCCATCGAGGTGAGTCGCCATCGGCTCTTGCTCGATCCCCCCTTCCCGGCCGCTTGGGACCCGATGCCTCGCAACACGTTCGAAGCCACGCTGGTCAGAGTTCACGACAACGAAGGTCGAGTCGGCATCGGCTCCGGGGATTCGATGGCGGGATTCGAGCAGCACGCTCATCTCTTCCTGGGGCGAGATCTCCACGATCTCGAGCGCCACGAAGCTGTGCTGGCAAACGTGGCGTTTCATGCGAACCGGGCCTGGCCGCTCAGCACCGCCTTGTGGGACCTGGTCGGGCAGGCCTCCGGGCGGTCGCTCTGCGACCTGGCAGGCGGGAGAGGGCGGCGGATGAGCCCCTATCTGTCGAGCGGCCTACTGCGGCCGCCGGAGGCGACGGCTGACCTCGCCGAGTGGACGGTGTCGGCAGGCTTCCCGGCTCTCAAGCTGAGGTTCGGCCGGCCTGATCTCGAAGACGATTTCGAGGTGTTGGCGGAGGCTCGCCGACGGGTGGGTGACCGCCTGGAGCTCATGGTCGACTGCAATCAAGGATGGCGGATGCTGTCCGATACCAGGGCTCCATGGCGCTNNTTGACGTCGCCCGCCGGCTTCACGAGTACGACGTTCAGTGGATGGAAGAGCCGCTCCATCGGGGCGACTATCCCGGGATGTCCCGGCTCCGGGAAGAGAGCCCGGTTCCCATCGCCGGCGGGGAGATGACGCGCGAGTCCCATGAGTTCGACGCGCTGCTCGCCGCTGACTGCCTCGACGTGTACCAACCCGACGTGGTGCTCACCATGGGGTTCGGGGGACTGATCGACCTGGCTCGCACCGTTCTCGCCGCCGGCCGGTCGTTCACTCCGCACACCTGGGGCAACGGCATCGGCCTGCTGGCCAATCTCCATCTCGCCGCCGGCGTGGGAGGAGGACCCTGGCTCGAATACCCCTGGGATCCGCCCGAATGGACTCCTGAGCGGCGGGACTTCGTGCTTGCCGAGCCGATCGTCCCCGAGCAGGGCTGGCTGCTCTGTCCCTCGGCTCCGGGATTGGGAGTGGAGCTCGACACAGAGAAGCTGGCCGCCACCGAAGTGAGGCGGGAGGTGTTCCGGTGAAGCCCGCTCTCCATCATCCTGAGCCGGCCTGATCACGCAGGGTGAGGCGGGAGTATGCCGATGTCGATCGCCTAGCTCCTGCGCGCCTTCAGCTCTTCGATGATCGCGGGCACCACCTCGTGGAGGTCACCGACCACGGCCCAGTCGGCCTTGGTCACCATCGGGGCTTCCCCGTCGACGTTGATGGCCAGGATGTTCTTGGCGGCCTTCATGCCAACCCAGTGCTGAATGGCTCCAGAGATACCGCAGGCGATGTACAGGTCGGGCGCCACGATCGTTCCGGTTTGGCCGATCTGTTCGGAGTGTGGACGCCAGCCGTTGTTGGTGACGACTCGGGAACAGCCAACCTTGCCTCCGAGCAAGTCGGCCAGCTCCTCCAGCATGGCGAAGTTCTCGGCGGAGCCGACCCCGCGGCCGCCGCTGACGACCACTCTGGCGGTCGCCAGGGTGACGCCTTCCTGCGCCTCCTCCTGATCGATGATCCGAACGGCCAGCGCCTCGGGAGGTGGGTCGACGGCCGCCTCCGCCATGGTGGCGGAGCCGGGACGGTCGGCCGGGGTGGCCTCAACGGCGTAGGGGGCGATCGAGAGGATGCGGGGGTCACCATCCAGCACGGCGTGTTCCAGGAGCGAACCCCCCCATTGGACGCGAATCAGCGACCAGTCATTCCCATCGATGGTCAAGCAGTTGGCGGCGAAGGGCTGATCCAGGTCGACCGCAGCATGGGCGAGCACTTCGTTCCCGCGCGTGGTCCCGGCGGCTGCCACGACGTCGGCGCCCACCTCCGACTGAATTCGGGCGAGCGCATGTCCCCATGCTTGGGGGGCGTATGCGTCGAAATGCGCGACGTGGATCGTCTCGACGCCGTGGTCGGCGAGGGATCCGGCGTCGTGGATGGGCTGGCAGACCAGTACGTCCACCGTCCCGAGCCCTCGCAGGGCTGTGATCGCCTCCAGCGACGCCTCGCCGGCCGCGCCGTCTTCCAACTCGACGAAGACGAGCACACTCATGTGCCCACCCCCAGTGACTCGATGAGGTCGGCAACCCGGCGCGCGGCGGCGGCGTCGGTGCCGAGGATCTCGGTCTCGGAGGTCTCCTGGGGAGGATGCTCGTGTCTGAGGAAACGAAGTCCACCCGGCGTTCCCGCTGCTGCAGCGATCGTGATCTCCGCTTTGCGGGCTTTCATGCGGCTCGGCATCGTCGGGTAACGGGGCAGGTTGATGCCTTCTCGCACGCCCACCACCGCCGGCAGCGGTACCCCGAACACCTCCAGTCCACTTGGCGTTTCGCGCTTGGCCCGCAGCGAGCCTGCCTCGAGGTCGATGCCCTTGATCGCCATCACCGACGGACGGCCCAGTAGACGAGCGAGACGGATGCCGACCTGGTAGTTGCCGGCGTCGGCTGACTCGTTGCCCACCAAGATCAGGTCGAATGCTCCGGACTCGGCCTCGAGACGGGTCACCGCCTCGGCCAGGGCTGCCGCGGTGGCTTGAGGATCGACCGGTGACGCGTCGACCGTCACGAGGGCCGCCTCGTCGGCGCCGACCGCCAACGCGGCTCGCAGTTGCTCCTCCGCCTCGGGGGGACCGAGTGTGAGGACGGTGGCGCTTCCTCCGGTTCGCTCGGCGATCTGGACGGCCTCCTCCACGGCGCATTCCTCGTGGGGGCTGACCGCGAAACCGAGGTTGCGAGTGTCGATCGCCCGCTGATCGTCGGTCAGTGGGATGCGGGCGCCGGGAGCGGGTACCCGCTTGATGCAGGCGAGGATTCGCACGGCTACTGCTTCATACGACTGTCATCCGGGTCGAACAGCGGCGTGCTGCCGGCCACGGCCACCTTCACGGGGTAGAGCTCGTTCATGTACATGACCTGTAGGTCGGTGCCCACGACGGCATGCTCGGGCGGCAGATAGGCCAACAGGAGGTATTTGCCGACTGAGGGCCCGGCGCCGGCGGTGGTCACGTACGAGACCCGACCCTTGCGGTCGAGTATCCGTTCACCATCGAGGGTGAGGATGGGCTCGTTGCCCGACATGTACCGCTTCATACCCGAGGCCGACGTGTGATCCTCGACGGTCAGTGTGCACAGCACGGCAGCCGGGTCTTCCTCACGGGCTGCCAGGTAGGCCTCTCTTCCGATGAAGTCCGCCGTCTTGACCTTGGGTCGAGCCAGGCCTGCTTCGACCGGGTTGAATTCGGACTCGAGTTCGGCGCCCATCAGGCGGTAGCCCTTTTCGAGGCGGCCGGTGGTTCCGTACACGCCGGCTCCGACCGGCACGACCCCGTGCTCCTGGCCGGCCTCCCACAGGGTGTCCCAGAGGGCCGGGGCATCGTCCATCGCCACGTAGATCTCCCAGCCGAGCTCACCGACGTAGGAGATGCGGAACATGCGCGTCTGGATCCCGGCCACGGTCACCGGCCTGGTGGTTGCGTAGGCGAAGCCTTCGTGGGAGAGGTCGTCCTGGGTGAGCGAGGCAACCAGATCCCGAGCCTTTGGTCCCCACACGCCGATGGTGCAGATCTCCTCGGTTCGATCCGTCATCGTCACTGAGCCGTCGGTCGGGAGGTGCTTGCGGAACCAGTGCTGATCGCGCGGACCGTCGAAGGCGCCGGTGACGACCCGGAAGTGCTCGTCGCCGAGGCGCATGATCGTGAGGTCGGACTTGAAACCACCCGACTCCGTCAGGAGGGGTGTGTACACCGCCGAGCCCACCGGCTTGTCGCACTGATTGACGGCCATCTTCTGGATGTAGTCCACGACGCCGGGTCCGATGAAGTCGAAGATGACGAAGGCGGTCAGGTCGACCATCCCGACCCTCTCCCTCATGGCCAAGTGCTCGGCGTTCTGAATGGGGGACCACCAGCGAGCGTCCCATTCGTGGGGGCGGTCCTCGATGCCGTAGTGCCCAACCAGGGGTGCATTCGACTCGTACCAGTGGGGCCGTTCCCAGCCTCCGGCCACGTAGTACTCAGCACCGAGCGCAGTCGTACGGTCGTGGAGAGGCGACATGCGCAGGTTGCGTCGCGACTCCCACTGCTCACGCGGGTGGACGATGCCGTAGGTCTTGTTGAAGTGCTCGGCGCAGCGATCGAGGACGTGTTGCTCGGTGCGCTCGAAGGGATACAGCCGGGCGACATCGGAGCTGTGGGGATCGAGCTCGGGATAGCCATGGGTCATCCACTCGGCCACCAACTGGGCGATGGCAGGCCCTTCTTTGATCCAAACTGCCGCGGCCGACCAGAGACCTTCGACCTCGGTCTCGCCCAGCAGTGGCATGGCGTCAGGTGTCAACGAGAGCAGACCGTTGATGGCGTACTTGATCTCCGCCTCCGAGAGGATCTCCGGCATGAGCTCGAGGGCGTGCTCCAGCTGGTCGTCGAAGTCTTCTTCGGTGAACGGCATCTCGGTCGGCGAGAGGCGAGCTTCCTGGATGGAGGGGATGTCGTCCGGC
>JABAOD010002694.1_pt7 | contig 12818 bp, 11 predicted proteins | sample 7062151 | NCBI WGS metagenome assembly JABAOD01 (sample SAMN14538626, study PRJNA623070) | marine sediment metagenome | biome: marine biome [ENVO:00000428]; feature: marine pelagic biome [ENVO:01000023]; material: deep marine sediment [ENVO:00002113] | place: India: Gulf of Khambhat ...
CAACAGGTAGCTGTAGAGACGGTGGCGATCGTCCCATCCCTTGGCCGCTCGCGCCAGCAACTGGTCAGCGCGAGGCTGCTGCACCCAGAGGGTCAGTCCTCTGTTGCCGACGCTTCCCATAATGAAGCCCACGACCAAGAGGGCCAAGGACACTCCCAGCAGCCCCGAGACCTGAAATCCGAGAATCCCGTAGATCTCAAGGAAGTAGAGGATCAGACCGGCCACCAGGAGCAGCGTGCCGCCGAAGGCTCCCACCTGGGCAAGTCGCGCCCTCCGCGCAACCAGCTGGTCGTTGACGGAGACCCTAGCCATCGAACCGACCGAGAGCGAGACACGCATCCTGACCGCCCAGACCGAACGACTCCGAGAGACAGATGCGGACATCCGCCTCCCGCGCCTCGTTAGGAACGTAGTCCAGATCGCAGGCCGGGTCCGGGGTCTCGTAGTTGATGGTAGGGTGGATGACCTGGTGGTGGATTGTGAGGGCGGTAGCGATCGCCTCCACCGCGCCAGCCGCGCCAAAGCAATGGCCCAACATCGACTTGGTGGAACTCACGGGCACATCGTAGGCGTGCTCTCCCAGCGCTGTCTTGATGGCGAGGGTTTCCGCTACATCGCCTAGAGGAGTGGAGGTTCCGTGCGCGTTGATGTAATCCACGTCCTCAGGATTCACCCCGGAGTCCCGGAGCGCCCAGCGAATAGTGCGGATAGCTCCCTTCGCCTCGGGATCGGGCGCGGCTAGGTGATAGGCATCCGAGGTCGCGCCAAAGCCCAGGACCTCCGCATAGATCCGGGCTCCCCGAGCCAGTGCGTGATCGAGTCGCTCCAAGAGCAGAACCCCGCTGCCTTCAGATCCCACGAACCCGTCGCGGTCCTTGTCGAAAGGCCGACACGCCCCCTGCGGGTTGTCGTTTCGGGTGGAGAAGGCCCTCATGGATACGAATCCAGCCATCGCCACATCGCTGGTAGCACCCTCGGTGCCTCCGGTGAGCACGAGATCGGCAGCGCCCCGACGGATCACCTCAGCTCCCTCTCCCACCGACTGCGTCCCGGCTGCACAGGCGGTGGTGATGGTGATGTTGTACCCGTGAAGCTGGTTCAGGTGTGCCAGGTGGAAGGCGGCGGCGTTCGGCATGGTGGACGTGAGATAGAAAGCCGACGGCTTCTTGCCCTCCACAACACGTAGGGTCGCCTCCTCTGTGGCGGAGAGCCCTCCCACCGCGGTCCCCAAAACGACTCCGAATCGCTCGCGGTCCACTTGGTCCATCTCCAGGCCGCTATCCTCGAGAGCCTGCTCCGCGGCAGCCACGGCGAACTGGCTGAACACCTCCATCCGCCGAGCCCGCTTGGGATCCATATACAACGTTGGGTCGAACCCTCGAACCTCGCCCCCGAACTTGGTGGGGTACTTGGTGGCGTCCAGCTTGGTGAAGTAGTCGATGGCAGAGCGCCCCTCGACCAGACCCTCCCACAGATCGTCCACCGAAAGCCCCATGGGGGTGATGGCCCCCATGCCGGTGATGACCACCCGCACGCGCCCGTCGTGCCGCCTGCCGTCTCCTCGCTCTGTCACAGCTCCGATTCCTCCCTCCGCACCCAGCTCACGCCGAGACCGTCGCCCTCTCTCGTCCGAGAGCGGTCTCCGCTACCCCCTCGGCGATGGCCCCAACGATTCCCCTTTCCACTGCCTGGACGGCCACCTTCACGGCGTTCTTCACAGCCTCCGCGTTGGAGCGACCGTGCCCGATGATCACCACCCCATCCACTCCCAACAAGGCCGCGCCGCCGTACTCAGCGTAGTCGAGACGGCGCTTCACTCGGTTGAAAGCGGGCGATGCTAGAAGTCCCCCCACCAGGGTCAAGGGGGATCGCCGCACTTCCTGCTCCAGGACAGAACCCAGAAGAGCTCCCATTCCCTCTGCCAACTTAATGATCACGTTGCCGGTGAATCCGTCCGTCACCACCACATCCGCCATCCCGCGTGGCAGATCCTTTCCCTCCAGATTACCCACGAAGTTCAGACCGCTGGCTGCCAGCAGATTATGGGCTTCGATCGCCAGAGTGCTTCCTTTCCCTTCCTCCTCGCCCGTCGAGATGAGTCCCACCCGAGGGTTCCCCACCCCCATTACGCGCTCCATGTACAGGCTGCCCATCACACCAAACTGCAGCAGGTACTCCGACTTGCAGTCCGTGTTGGCACCGATATCGAGGAGCAAGGTTGGGCCAGCCACGGTCGGGAATATCAGCGACAGGGCTGCCCGACGGATTCCCCGAATCCTCCCCAGATGCCAGAGGGCTGCGGCGTAGACTCCTCCAGTATTGCCCACCGAAACCACGGCTTGGGCACGACCGGACTTCAACAGCTTCATGGAGACCACTACCGACGCGTCCTTCTTCTGCCTGACGGCAGCGGCGGGCTTGTCCTCCATCTCCACCACCTGCCGCGCCTCCACCACCCGAAATGTCAACCCGTCGGTGCGATGCCGAGCCAACTGGGTCTCGATCTCCCTCTTCCTCCCCACCAGCAATACCTCGACCCCTAGCTGGCGCGCTGCCCGCACCGCCCCTTCCACTGTGACGGACGGGCCTAGGTCACCCCCCATGGCATCGAGCGCGATCTGCACGTCAGCTCATCTCCACCGGATAGGCCACGACCCCGATGACCCCCGGGCCGCCGTTGGCAGAGAGAGCCACCCCCGCCAGGAGAACGAAGAGTTCCACGCACGCGAAGCTCTCCTCCATGCGGTCGCGCAACCATCTTGCTTCTTCCGAGACGTCACCATGCATCACCGCCGCGCGAACCCGCCTTCCTACTCCAAGGGCCTTCTCCACCAACTGCAGGACTGACTCCAGTGAGCGGCGCCGGGTGCGGGCTCGGCCGACCGCCACCACCAATCCGTCCTCCACCGTCACGAGGGGTTTGATGTTGAGAAGGGAGCCGATGAGTCCCTGAATCTGGCCCACCCGCCCGCTGGCGACGAGATACTTCAGCGTATCCACGGTCGCGTAGATCGTGAGCAGACTTCTGACCTCATCCAGACGCTTGAGAATCCGCTGCAAAGGAAGCCCTGCCTCGATCGCACGAACCGCCTCCAAGACGAGGAATCCCGTCCCCATCGAGAGGGAGGCTGAGTCAAGGACCTGAATTCTCGCATCCTCCAGCATGTCTCGCGCCAGAACTGCCGACTGGTAGGTGCCGCTGGCTCTTGAGGTCACATGTATGGACAGGATCTCGTGGCCATCCTCCACCAAGGGCCGATACACCTCCAAAAACTGTCCCGGCGAGGGCTGCGAAGTCTTGGGAAGAAGCCCCTGGGCCATCGACCGGTACAGCCCCTCGTGGTCCAGATCCACTCCGTCCAGGTAGGTACGACCGTCGAGGTGGATCCGGGCTGGTACCACTGTGATCCCGTACCGCGCCACAAGTTCCGCCGGAAGGTCGGACACACTGTCGGTGACCACCCGGAGGCCCATACCCAGCGATTATATCATCCGTCCCAGAGCCCTCAACAACCTTTCCATTCTCGATTCGAGAATCGACTGCTCTTCCCAACCAGTTCGCTGGTCGCCCGTCGACCTCAACTCGGTCGCATGTGGCAATTGGTCCCAAGATGGGATCCGTTCCCCCAAAACAGGACTAACGTCCTATTGATCGATGCCGGAGTTTTCGGTACCCTGTTCTGGTTACCAGAAAACCGAATAGCTCCACAGCAGAGGGGACCAGCTAGACCCCACTGCTAAGCGACGAAGAACCATCGATTGCCCGAAAAGGCAAACTCTCCGAAAGGGGAGGGCGCAAAGCTCCGGATCCCGGATGGGGATGGCCGAGCTACCGAAGGCAAGCGGATGGAATGGGACTTCCGCACCGCGGACCCTTGCGCGCCCGCCCCACACAAAACGGGGGCGGGCTTGCTGCATAGGGGACAGGATCTCGAGAGCGGCGAGTCGGAGACGACAAGGGAGAAGGGACGATGGATAGAGGTGAAAGAGGACAGTCGGTAGTCGAGCTGGCGCTCTTGCTGCCTGTGCTTCTCCTCGTCTTTCTGGGAACCACCGATTTCGGCCGCGTCTACTTCGCCAAGGTCGCCATCACCAACGCCGCCCGGGTCGGGGCCCGCTACGGCTCCCTGAATCCGGATGCCGGAGCTTTGATCGTAGACAGGACCGTGGAGGAGGCCGCCAAGACGGTCTCCTTGCAGCCCGCTGATGTCCAGGTTACCTGCAACAACGGAGCCTGCAACATGCACAGCGAATGGATCAGCGTCGAGACTCAGTACGAATTTCAGACGCTCTTCTTCTCCAACCTGGCGTTTGTGCGCGACTTCTTCCCGCCCGATGGCAGCGTGACGGTGCGGGCTTCCGCGACCGTCCCGGTGACCCTTCCCTTCCACAGCTAGCCCTCCTGTGGAACTAGATCGATGAAGCCTACCCGGTTCCGAGACAGATTCTCCGAGAGGGGACAAGCCACGCTCGAGGCCGCTCTAACCTTCCCGGTGCTGATCATAGTGCTGCTCGGGATCTTCGACCTGGGCCGGGCCATACTCGCCTACAGCACCATCTCCAACGCCGCACGGGAGGGTGCTCGATTCGGAATCATCCACCCCACCTGGCGAGACTCGGACGGCGTGACGCCCTACGACGAGTCCAACACCATCGAGGGACACGCCGCTGCCTACATGACCACGCTCGACGCAAGCCACGTCCAGATCGACGTCTGCCTCCCACCGTCGAACTACGACATCGCCACCTACGACTTCGACGCCTGCCCCAATGAGAACACGGACCCCGAGCGAGGGGATCCCCTCACGGTGACAGTGCGGTACGACTTTCTGGCCGCCACCCCCGTGATCTCGGCCCTCTGGGGTGGGGGAAATCTGAGTCTTGGTAGCCGAACCACCATGGAGCTGGAACTCCCGCTCTGACCAGGTGCCAAAGTGGCCCGATTCGGAAGGGAAATGCATCGAGAGGAAGGACAGGCCATTGTCCTGGTCGCTCTGGCGATGGTGGCCATGCTGGGGATGTTGGCCCTGGCCGTCGACGGTGGAGTCGCCTACGCCATGCGCCGTCAGATGCAGAATGCCTCCGACTCTGGATCCTTGGGCGGCGCGCAGGTTCTCCTCAATCGACTGGGCGATCTCAGCGCCGCTACCGAACAGGCGGTCCTGGCCGCAGTGCACTCCAACGCGGAGCAGAACGGTGTCGCCGATTCCAACGGGATCCCCGGTGATGGGATCAACGACAACATCCAGGCCTTCTTCGTCGACCAGTTCGACAATCCACTAGCGGCACCGCTGGGGAGCAACGGGTTCGTGCCCGACGCGGCGCGCGGGGTCCAGGTCGCCACCTCGGGGTCGTTCGTGAGCTTCTTCGCCGGCCTCGCTGGCCACGACTCGCTCGGCGTGGGGGCCACCGCAGCCGCCCGCTACGAGTCCGTGGTGGTTCCGTTTGGGCTCCTGGTTCTTCACCCCAGCGAGTGCGGGGCCATGTACGTGCACGGTCAGGGAGACTTCTCCGTCACCAACGGCGGCGTGCACGTCAACTCCGCATGCACGTCCGGGCAGCTCTACACCGGCAAGACCTCCACCACTGCAGACAGCCTATCCGTGGTGGGGAGCTACGAGATTCAGGGAGGAAACGCCACGGTCACCCCCACCCCAGACACAGGCACAGACCCGGTACCCGATCCCTTGGCCAACCTCAGCGACCCAGGCTGGGGATTCCCTACCCAGCACGGCACCCCCGCCACGCCTCAGCTCCTCGACATCTCCGGCCCCATCGCCGTCGCGCTCGATCCCGGGATCTACTGGGGCGGCGTGCGAATTCGCGGTCAGGCCAACGTCGATTTTCGACCGGGACCCTACGTCTTCGCGGGCGGTGGTCTCGAGATCTCCGGCCAAGGCGACGTGACCGGCAACGGCGTCTTCTTCTTCAACACCGTCGACCCCATGAACCCCAACGGGGACGGCGCCTTCGGCGACTTCTACTGCGCCGGTGTGGGCGACATCGAGTTCACACCCATGGGCAGTGGAACCTACAAGAATCTCCTCTACTTCCAGGACCGCAACAACACTCAGAACGTGTACATCGCCGGAAACTGCCTGGGCGNNCTGGGCGGCCTGACGGGCACCATCTACACGCCAAACGCGATGATCGACATTGCCGGAAACGGAAACACCGAAGCCCAGTTCATCACCGAAACCATCGAGGTCCGAGGCAACGGCTGGATGGACATCCTCTACGACGGCGATCGCTTCTACGAGTACGAAGTCCTCTTCCTGTCCCAGTGACAGGGACAAGTGCCTCCCTGGAGAGGGTCGGGGCCAGCAGCCCCGACCTTCTTCGGTCCAGGGATCTGTGGCCAGAGCGACCCATGGCCAGTCTCCGAGGGGCCTGATACAATCCTGTCGCTCGCGCCTGCGTACGCCGACGGAGGGATTCTATGAACCGCGCGCCTCTCATCGGTCTGACTGCCCTAGCCATGGCGGCTCTGAGCTGCGATCTGGGTGGACTCGGGGTCGCACCCGCTGCACCGGAGCCGACCCCTCCCCCCCCGATCCCCAAGGCTACCGCGGAGCCCACTCCTCCTCCCCCCACCGTCGCCCCCAAGCCGACACCGCCGCCCCCGTCTCCCACAGAGGAGCCCCCGCCACCCGAGGTGTTTGTCGAGCGGTTCGACAGCAATCGAAACGACTGGTTTGAGGGATCGGTAGGTGAAGCCCAGGTGTTCGTGGGCAACGGTGTCTACAATATCCTCAATCCCTACGAGGAGGATGTCGACAACTTCGTGTTCGGCGTCACCCGCGCGTTCCGATTCGAGGATTTCGACCTCACGGTGGACCTCACCCAGCTGAGCGGCACTGAGGACAACGAAATGGGAGTTGTCCTCGGCTACGAAGATGACTTGAACTTCTATGAGTTTGCCATCTCCGGCGACGGTTTCGCAGGTATCTTCCAGATAGCCAACGGAGAATGGGACATCATTGAGGCCTTCTTTCCATCCGGTCACATCGTTCAGGGAAACGCCACCAACCAGATCCGCTTGGTAGTTGAAGGTGCCAATCTGACAGCCTTCGTGAACGGTGAGCGAGTGCTCGAGAAGCCAATCCCAGGATATCGAGGAGGCTTCGTAGGCCTGGGTTGCGGCGCCTTCGAGCCACCCGAGGTCTCCTGCACGTTCGACAACCTGGAAGTCACCGAGCTCTGAGCTAGTCGCGCCCCGTTCCAGGGTCGTGCTGCGACAGCAGCCATCGCCCTTCTGTCGTTCACGGACTGGGCGCAGTTCACGCCTCGTTCCCAGATCCGATCGGTTGACACCCTCGTCGGCCGGGCCCTATAATGGTTCCACAAGCCCCCGTGGCGGAATTGGAATACGCGGCAGGTTGAGGGCCTGTGCCCGCAAGGGCGTGCTGGTTCGAGTCCAGTCGGGGGCACCAGAAGCGGCCCGGGGTACGTTCCCGGGCCTTCTTGCATTCCGGGCGGGTTCCAAAGATCCTAGGCTGCCGCCCATGATCTACCGCGTAGGCGGCTGGCGACCCGTTGTCCTGGGCCTGGGCCTCGGACTGTTCGTCAGCCGCAGCCTCGCTGAGTTCGCCGGGTTCCCCGGCCCCTGGCCGCAACCGCTGCTCCTCCTTCCCGTTCTGGCCGGGCTTGGGATATCGCTCGCTGCGCTGGCAACCCGTCGGAAGTTTGATCTGGGCCCGCTCACGGTGCTCTGGATCTACGTCATATTCCCCAGCATCGAACCGCGACTTGCGGCCGGAGCGGCCTTCGTGGGCCTGATCGCCGTTCTCCACCGAGCTCTCCGTGGCCGCTTGCCGTCCAGGGAGTGGACGGATCTCCTCCTGTTCACATTGGCACTTCTCCTGTACCTCCATACGCTCGCACCGACTGTGCTGCCGGCTGATAGTGGGGAGTTCCAGCTCGTCTCGGCAGTGCTGGGCATCGCTCACCCCCCCGGATATCCGCTGTACACCCTTCTGGGAAAGCTCTTCACCCTGGTGCCCTTCGCCGAGATCGCCACACGGCTCAACCTCCTCTCCGCCGTTGCCGCCGCACTGACCTTGGTCCTGGTCTCCCGGACCGTCCGTCGAGCCTCCGGTTCCTGCATCGGAGGTTGGGCCGCTGCTGTGGCTCTCGGTGCTTCAACGACCTTCTGGGCCCAGGCAACTACGGCCAACATCCGGATGCTCACCGCATTTTTCGCAGCACTCATGCTCTGGCTCGCCGTGACCTACGCCAGCAAGGGTCGGCCCCGCGACCTAGTGTTCCTCGCCGCCGCAGCGGGCTTGGGCATCGGCCACCACGGATCGCTCCTTTGGATGATGCCGCCGGTCCTGGCTTTTCTATGGTGGAGCCGGCCGAACCTCTTCACTCAAGTGCGCTCTTGGAGGCGACCGGCCATCGCCCTCGCCCTGTCGTTCCTCCCCCTGCTCTACGTTCCCCTACGAGCCGCGACAGGCGCCCCCTTCGGAGCTGAGGGGATCAGAGACCTTCCGAGCGCGCTCGATCACCTGCTGGCCCGTGGGTTCCAGGGGGACATTCTCTATTTTGCGACGCCCGAGACTCTGCCTCAACGGATGGCGATCTTGGCCAACGCGCTCGAGATCCAGTTCGGTGGACCGCTGCTTCTGTTGGTTCTCGTGAGCGTCCTGCTCCTGCTGTGGCGAGATCGCCCCCTCGCTCTCCTATTGGGAGGATCCTTCGCCCTCGTGGCCTTTGTCGGCATCACCTACCGCGCCCCCCAGTCTGTGGAATACATGCTGCCGGCCTACCTGAGCGTTGCCATCGCCTTCGGCTATCTGGTCGGATCCGCCGCACGCCTACCAGGAAGAACGCTCCCAGCCCTGGCCGCAGCGACGCTCCTGTTGCCTGCTGGGATCTCCTTGGCGGATCGGTTCCCCAGCTACCAGACGCTGGCCCGCGACCGATCGGCTCGCGACTATGCCGAAGCGGTCTTTGACGCAGCGCCTCGGGGGGCGACGGTCCTTGCCAACTGGCACTGGGCCACCCCGCTCTGGTATCTCCAACAGGTGGAAGGAGAGCGTCTCGATCTCGAGATCGTCTACGTCTTTCCAGAGGGGGCCATCCCGATCAGCGACTCTTGGGTCCGGCGGATCGGGGACTCCCTAGACGATGGCCCTGTTCTCGTAACCCGTTTCTTCGAATCCTATCGACACCTTCCCTACCGGTTCCTGCCGCTGGCTGAGGCCTGGCTGGTTGACGACGGACGCCGGTTCGAGCCTCCCCGGGACTACGATCCCGTCGACGCTACCTTCGGCGACCGAATCCGGTTCCTGGGATTCCGCGTTGGCCTTGATGGGCTCTCCCCAGGCTCCAGCCTGTCGCTCGACTTCGCCTGGCAGGTGCTGGAGGTGCTGGAGGACGACCATGCCATCTTTGTACATCTGGTGGACCCCACCGGACACATCCTAGGTCAGATGGACCGGACCTATCCGGCGGGACAGCTAGAACCTCAAGAGGTCGTGACGGAGCGTTTCGAATTCCCAATTCTACCCACGGCCTACCCCGGATCTTACCGACTCATCGCCGGAGCCTATCTCCCTCTTCCGGAGGGTGGATGGAAGCGGCTCACCACGGCGGATGGCCACGAGACGGCGTTGCTCTCTCGCGTGTCTCTCAACCGCCGTACGGATCGGCCCCTGTCCCTCCACCCGGTCCACCAGCCCTTCCAGGGCGGATTGACCCTCATTGGCACAGACTACGATTCGACCTTCGGCGGCGAGCGGCGGATCTACCTGCATTGGCATCTAACGCGCACCGTGCCGGGTCCCTATCGCGTCGAACTCGTGGACAGCGACTCGGTGCTGGCAGAAGAGTCCTTGATCGTCTCCGGCTCCACTGCCGCTGGCTATCAGACCATCGCGTTCGACGTCCCCCAGGTCCCTGGGCCACTCACGCTTCGGGTCAGGACGGCCTCGGAGGAGATTCTGGACAGACTCGGCCCATGGGGGGCGCCCCTTCCGTGGCCTGCCGCGCTCCGTCCCCCAATGGAGGGGGACCGCTATGTGGTTCTCGGCGGTGAGATGATCCTCGCCAGGGTCGAGGCAGGCGGCACCGCCAGACCTGGAGGCGCCATTCCAGTGGATCTTCTCTTCGTGGCACAGAAACCCCTGACTCGCGACTACGCCGTATCGATCCGACTGACCGGCCTGTCGGGCCGACTGATCTCGGCGCACGACAGTACAGCCGCCCTCGGGGCGATCCCCACCCTCAAGTGGATCCGTGGCACCCGCGTTCGCGACCCACACTACTTGTCCGTCCCCGAGATTGCGGAGCCCGGCTCGGCAATGCTCAACCTCGTCGTGTACGACGCTTTCACGCTCATCCCTCTGGCCATCCTCGACGAGAGGATTTCTCAACTGGGACCGGCCACTCCACTCGGATCGATCGAGATCGCCAGCTAGCCGGTCCCGAGGCACCGTGATATAATCGCCGGCCTATGCCGCCGAGACCTGCTACCCAGGCGCGGCTCGCCATCCCAGTTTCCTTGGCCCTCCTCTTGACCGGATGCGCCCTGGGAAGCACTCCGCCCACCCCCACCCCGACCAAAACACCCCGACCGACCGAAACCCAGGTCGTGGCGGCGGCTCCCACAGAGACCCCTACCCCCACGCCAGACTACAGCGTCTGCCCACTCACCGGCGAACCGCTGGCGGATTCCGCCCTTGCCAGGCGTCCTCCCCTCGACGTTAAGATATCTAACGATCCCTGGTCCCGACCCCAGTGGGGACTGCATCTGGCGGATCTGGTCTTCGAGCACCTGGCCGAAGGGGGGATCACCCGGCTGAACGCCATCTTTCTGTGTCAGGCGCCCGGACCTGTTGGCCCAATTCGGAGTGCCCGACTGATCGATTTCGACATCGCACGCATGACCGGCGGGATTCTCGCCCACTTCGGGGCCAGCCCACCCATCCTCGGCCAGCTACGGGAGACCACCGATCTGCCCCGTCTGGATGGGTACAGCGGCGATCCGGGGTTCTACCGCATCTCGGAGCGGGTGGCTCCGTTCAATGCCCTAGCCGATTCCGCGGTATTCTGGGAGGAGGCGGCCAGGCGCGGCTGGCAGTCTTCTCTGGTCGGGCCGATCTTCACTTTTGCTCCGAGCCAAGGCGGTTCTCAAGCCAGCCAGATCGACATCGAGTACCGCACGGGCAACACCGTTCGATACGCCTATGATCCGGGGAGCGGCCGCTACCTGCGCTCCATGAACGGAGAGCCCCACACCGAGGCCACCGACGGGACCCAGATCAGCACAAGCAACGTAGTAGTGATCGAAGCTACCCACGAGGAGACCGACATCATCGAGGATCGACTCGGCAACCGATCGCTGCGGATCCACCTCCTGGGACGCGGGCCCGCCACCGTCTTCCGCGGTGGCCTACGGTTCTCGGGGGATTGGGTCCGAAGCGAGGAATCGGACTTCTTCGATCTCTTGGATCCAGATGGCAGTGCGATCCCTCTCGCAACCGGGTCCACCTGGATCCAGATCGTGCCGCCCAGCGTGCCGGTTCAGGTCTCCTGACAGATAGACGCCACCTGCAACTGGCAGGTGGCTCCGACTGGAAGCGGCGCCGACGCCCTAGCCTATCCCACCCGGGTCAATTCCTGCTTCGCGTCTGACCGCCGTCACCCAACGAGGCCTGGAAGGACGGGTCGGCATACGATGTCCCGCTAGTTCGCCTCCTCATCCTCGGCTCTCTCCACGGTCACGCTGACCCGAGCCTCGTGACGCGCGGAGATCTTCACCGTGACCTCTCGTGTGCCGAGTTCGCGGATGGGCAGGTCTAGGAGCACCTTCCGCTTGTCCACCGGCTCTCCCACTTCTCGGCTCAGCGCCTCGGCGATATCGCCCGCCGTGATCGACCCGTAGAGGCGATCCTCCTCCCCCACTCTGGCATCAAAACTCAGGCTGGATCCTTCGATGCGCTCCGCCAACCCGGCGAGTTGTGCATCCTCCCGCTCCTGCTTGGCGCGGGCCGCCTGCCGCCACCCTGCGGCCTGTGCAAGGGTTGCCTCAGTGGCTACCTGCGCCAGTCCCCGCGGGATAAGGTAGTTGCGGGCGTATCCTGGGTTCACCTCCCGGACCTCGCCTGCCCGCCCCAGATCCTCAACGTCCGCTAGCAAGAGCACGTCCATTGCGGTTCTTCTCTCCTGGGATTGAGATGGAGAAGACTATAGGCGTGCTCACCCTGCCCCCGCAACCCTGCCCCCAGGGGCAGAGATTGCCGCACCCCTGGCGCCTTGATAGAATGCCGCCGCGAGCGGCGTCCTCCTCGTGCAGCCGGCTCTCGATGGAGCCGCGGATGACGCCCCCGCGTACGCTCGAGGCCATCCACTCGAGACGGGAGTCTGCAGGCCGGGCTGCCGGACCGATATCTATTCCCCACGTGAACCTCGTAGGTAAACGTCTAGGCAACTACCGCATCGTGGAGGAAATCGCCCACGGTGGGATGGGCGTGATCTACCGCGGTATCCAGGAGCCTCTTGGCCGCGAGGTAGCGGTCAAGGTCATGACGGAGAGCCTGGCTCGGGACAAGTCCTTCGTGAATCGCTTCATGCGAGAGGCCCAAATCGCCAGCCGGTTGAACCATCCTCAGATCGTACACATCTACGATCAGGGCCAGCTCGACGGCTACCTCTACATCGCCATGGAAATGGTGCCGGGACGGACACTCGGAGAGCTGCTTGCCGCACGCCGCCGGTTTCCGATCTCCGAGGTCGTGGACTTGAGCCAGCAGATCTGCGACGTGTTGGCCTATGCTCATGCAGAGGGGATCATCCACCGCGACATCAAGCCC
>JABAOD010011989.1_pt2 | contig 12815 bp, 13 predicted proteins | sample 7062151 | NCBI WGS metagenome assembly JABAOD01 (sample SAMN14538626, study PRJNA623070) | marine sediment metagenome | biome: marine biome [ENVO:00000428]; feature: marine pelagic biome [ENVO:01000023]; material: deep marine sediment [ENVO:00002113] | place: India: Gulf of Khambhat ...
CTACAAGGGCAACCCGGCGAGCTTCCGGCCATGGAACAACCAGCTGCGCCAGCCGCTGCTGCTGCACACCCACAACGCGGTCGCCGAACGCGCGCCGCTCGACGGGTTCCTGCATCGCACCGACATCCTCGATACGCTGGGCATCGACCAGCCCGAGAGCGACTGCCGCTTCTGAAAAAGGGCTGTCGCAAACGGGGCGCCGCCGCGCGTCGGGATGGCAACGGGATCGGGGCGACGGATCTTCGATCCGGCGTCCAGTGGCGACGCGCGGTCCTTCTGTCCCGATAGGTCGTTGAAGGCTCAAACTCCGACGGCCGTGTGGAACGACCCCATGCAAAGGCGTTTTCTGCGGGTTTGCGCGGCCCTATTCGGCCGCTTGCGAGCCGATGCCGTTGGCGGCCAGCGCCGCGAAGACGTCGTCCTGCGGCATCGCGAAGCCGAGCGCGGTGCGGATGCACAGGAGCGCCGCCTCGTGCTGCGCCGCCCCGTCCATCGAGCCGACACAGTCCTCGACGACGATCGGCAGATAGTCGAGCGTGTTGGCGGTGGCGGCGGTGCACAGCACGCAGCTGTTGGTGTTCACCCCGGTCAGCAGCAGCACGTTGACGCCGCGCGCCCGCAGCAGGAAATCGAGGTCGGTGGCATGGAAGCAGTCCTTGCGCTTCTTGGTGTCGATCACCAGGTCGCCGGCCTCGAACAGGCCGGGCATGATCTCGGTGCCGGGGCTGCCGGCGAGGTTGTGGCGGAACTGGTTCGCCCTTGTGTCGCCGGCCCGGCCCGCCTTTGTGCGCCAGTACGGGTTGCCCGCCGTCTCCGACGGGTCGCGGTACTGCGAGACGACGTGGACGATGGGGATGCCCAGCGCCCGGCAGCGCGCGTTGAAAGCTCTGTTGGCGGCGACCACCCGGGCCGCGACATCCGGCGGCGCCGGCAGGGTCGCCACCTCCATGTCGAGATGCCCGCGATGCAGGTCGACGGCGACCACCGCCGGCCGCACCGCTTCGAGTCCGAGATTCATGGCGTCCTCCGTCTCTTAGGCGTGGCGAAGAAGTATCCCGCCGCGGCGGCGACGCTGTCAACGCAGAGGCGCCGTCACTTCCAAACGAATTGCGGCTGCTCGTAAGGGGCGACGCGGGCATACCGGCCGATCAGCGCCCGCCCGGCGGGCATTGCATGCGGCGTGGCGGGGTTGCCGTGCCCGGGCCGCTCCCCAACCAGCCCGGCCGCCACCGCGTCCTCCCGCACCGTCAGCCGCAGGCGGGAGATCCGCCGCGCCTCCATGACCTCCGCGCAAGGCGGCGGCCGCGCCGCCAGCCGGGCGGCGGGGTCGCGCGCGGGGGGCACTGGTTTCCAGGGGCGTGTGGGGGGCTCCGGCAAGATATTCGAGAACGATACCCTACTAAGTATCTCGAATGCGCGGCTGCCTCCGGCAGAAACCGGCGGGCAGGAGACGCCGGATCACGCCGGCAACGCCGGCCAGCCAGGGATAGTTCGCTCGCATACGGGCGGCCGCGTAACGGTCCGCCTCCTTCTCCTGTTCGGGCTGTCGGCCGAAGCTGTGCCGGTGAACATGGTGGCCGATTTCGTGATACAGGGTTTTCTCGACGCCGAAGCGCACAAGCCGCTCCAATATCCTGCCGCCGAAGACCGGTTCTTCCCAGATAACCGTGATCGTCGACAGGATTGGCATGTACTGGCCCGCGTAATCCGCTTCAGGCGGGCTTCTTACGACGTGGAGCCGCATGATGCCGGCCAGATCTTCTATCGGCACGCTGGCCAGCCAGAGGTCCAAATGGGCGAAAACGTCCTCAGATTCGTCGATCTCCCGCGACACCAGGACCCGCAGCCCGCGGATATCGTGGACCCAGAAGCCGCTCGAATCGTAGCGCCGGATGCTGTTCAGCACGCCCCGCAGGGACGGGTGGCAGCCGGCGTGGAGCAGCCGGTCGATGACATCCCGGGACCGTGCCTCATCGATATCATGCAGGAGAGTTACCAGGGCCGTCTGCATCCGCGTCGTGTCCGTTCGCGAGACTGTATTCCAGTCTGCCTGCATGATTCGTTGCTCCAGTTCCGGAACGACGGCATGGCCGACCTCGTACAGCGCCCTGTATCCGGCGTAGGTCTGGTCACCGGAACCGTGGGCGAGGCCGCGCATCATCTTGTCGAAGGCGGCCTTGATCGCTTCGGCATCCGGCGCTGCCCGGGCCTGCGAATCCAGGACCGGGAACAGCCTGCTCCCGTCCTTTCCGACCGTCTTCTCGAGGCCAAAGGTCGCCGCCCCAGCGGGTATGTCCGATTTTCGGTGGTCCATCGCTTCCGGCGCCGGACAGGCGTGTTCAAACCTTTAAGGGGCCTCGGCCGGGATCGCCCGCAGCGTGCGGCGGCCAGTATCGCAATGCGCGATTGCGGGAAGGTTAACGCAGGATCGCGGTTCTATGAGACCACAAGGTCGACGAAAACGCCGAGGGTCTAGGATGGCCGACGCAAAAAAAACCAGGCGCCCCCCACCCTGGCGCCTGGNNGAATCCCTGCCCACGAGCTGGTCACGCCTGCAGATGAACTGAGGAGAAATTACGATGTCGTTCAGGCAGGCTTTGCGGCGGCTCCGATGCCGGTGTGCGAATGCGTATCCGTGGCTTTGGAATCGGCCATTTCGTCCTGCCGACACAGCTCGTCGATCAGCGCCTCGTTGTGCGACGCCTCGTGCTTGTAAAAATCGTTGTCGAGCGCATTCGCCATGCGTAACGAAGCAAAGAACATCTTCAGGAAGCGCATCGGAACCCCCGGATTTGCCCGTACTTCTGGTTGTAAAACGGAGGGGCGCGTAAATTATTCCTTAGTACTAAAAAAAACTTTATGACCTCGCTCTGCGGGCTGGTCCCGTGGAGCCGCGCACGACGAGTTCGGGCCTCAGCATGACGGTGCGGCTTTGCGATTTCCGTGCCGTCAGCTCTTCGAGCAGAATGCGGGCGGCTTCGGCGCCCATCTCGTAATGTTGGATGCGCAGCGTGGTCAGCGGCGGGTCGATCCGGTCGACCAGCGGCATGTCGTTGAAGCCGACCAGCGAGACATCGCGCGGCACGCGCAGACCCGCCTCGGACAGGCCGTCGAGGGCGCCGAGGGCGAGCTGGTCGTTGGCGGCGATCAGCGCCGTGAAGGCCGGCCCGCGGCGGAGCAGCGCGCGCATGACCTGATGGCCCGCAGGAATCGTATAGCCGTCCGCGAAGGCGATCTGATCCTCGTCCACCGGCAACACGTGGGCCTGCATCGCCGCGACGAATGCCTGATAGCGCGTCATCCCGGTATAGGTCGCCTGCGGCCCCGCCATATGGGCAATGCGCCGGTGCCCGAGCCGCGCCAGGTGATCGACCGCCGCCATGATGCCGGCCCTGTCGTCGTTGACCACGGCGCTGATCGCCCCCTCGTCGACCGCGCGGTTGATGAGGACGACCGGAATGTGCCGGTCGAGGCATTCGCGGACCGCGGGGTCGCCCCGGTACAGCGGCGTCGCCATGATCAGGCCGGCCACGAACCGCGCCTTCATCTTCTGCACGATGTCCCGCTCGTAGTCCTTGTCGCCGTCGGAATTGGCGATGATGGCGGTGTACCCCGCCTCGTCGAGGGTGTCCTGGATACCGCGGATGAACGGCGGGAAGACCGGGTTCATCAGGTCCGGTATCAGAATGCCGACGGTGCGCGACTGGCCGGTGCGCAGCGCCGCCGCCATCGAATTCGGAACGTAGCCGAGCTCGTCGGCCGCGGCGAGCACCCGATTGACCACCGCGGGGCCGATCAGGTTCCGGGTCTCGGGATTGAGCGCCCGCGATACCGTCGAGACGTGGACGCCGACATGTTCGGCCAGTTCCTTGATCGTCGTGGCCTTGCGGGCGGATGGTGGGGGCGTTTTCTCGACCATGGGCGCAACGTTCGCGGGTGGTTTCCGTGACTGTCGTGGAGACAATCCGCCCCGGCGGATCTCGCTCCGGCCGGCGCGTCGGCAGGCCGCCGGGCCGGACAAAGCGCTTGACTTGGCGCGCGCGCGGGCAGTAGGTTCAGCCTACCACGTGCAAACGATTGCGAAAAGGCTTTTCGCCGCTTCCGGCGGGCACCTTCGCAGCGGGTAGGTTCCGGCAAAACACGGGCACGCGCATTTTCACTTGCATGTCGTACAGGGAGGACAGGATGAATTTCAGACTCTTACCGGCCCTTGCGGCCGCGACGTTTGCTGTTTCGGCGTTGGCGGGCACCGCATGGGCGCAGCAGCCGATCAAGGTCGGGGCCTCGCTGCCGCTGACCGGCGGGTTTTCGGTGACCGGCGACAAGCACAAGGTCGGCTACGAGCTGTGCGTCAGCATGATCAACGAGAACGGCGGCATCCTCGGCCGCAAGCTCGAGCTGATCGTCAGCGACAACCGCTCGGACACGGAGACCGCGATCAGCCAGTACGAGCGCATGATCAACGTCGACAAGGTCGACGTGATCTTCGGCACGTTTTCCAGCAAGCTGACCTTCCCGGTCAGCGCGATCACCGAGCGCTACGGCATGGTCAACCCGATTCCCTCGGGCGGGGCGCTGCGCATCTACAGCATCGGCCACAAGAACCTGTTCTATTTCCAGCAGAACGCGGCCGAGCATATCGGCGAGTCGGTGGAGCGCATGCTCAAGGACCTGGTCGGCACGGCGAACATGCCGAAGACCGTCGCCATTGTGCGCGCCGACGACTTCTTCGCCAACGGCATCGCCGCCGGCCTGCTCGGCGAGGAGGTCACGCTGCCGGGCAGCGGCAAGGTCGTGGCCAACCTTGCGCCGGGCAACTTCGCCGATCTCGGCATGAAGGTCGTGCTGAACGAGAAATGGCCGGAGGAGGGTTTCTCGGACTGGGTGACACTGGCCAACTCGATCAAGCGCAGCGACGCCGAGTTCCTGGTCGGACTGACCGCGTCGGCGGAGGAGGCGGTGCAGTTGACCCGCGCCCTGCAGACGCTCAAGTACCAGCCCAAGGCGATCTTCATGAGCCAGGGCACGCAGAACGAATATCAGGAGGCCGTCGGCAAGGCCTCCGACGGCGTCATCATCCATTCGAGCTGGCATCCGGCCGCCGACTGGAAGGGACTTCTGTCCGGCAAGCCGTTCGGGAACAAGGACTTCATCGCCGCCTTCAAGGCCAAATACGGCGCCGAGCCGGACGAGGACGGAGCGATTCCGTTCGCCCTGTGCCAGGGCATGGAGCAGGCGATCCGCGGCGCCGGCACGACCGACAATGGCAAGCTCGCCGACTGGCTGCATGCCCGTACGGCGGCCGAACCGGTGCGCACGATCCTCGGCCCGTTCCACTGGGACAAGCGTGGCCTGCCGATCGACCGGCCGCATCTGATGACCCAGTGGCAGGGCGGCGAGCTCAAATTCATCTATCCGACGGATGAGTTCGAGGGCACGGTGCCGATCCTCTACCCGAAGCCGCAGTGGTGAGTCGGTAATCGGGGCGCCGCGGTCTTTGGCGAATTGCGGCGCGCCGGCCCGCCGGCCGGCGGTCTGGAATCGTTTCCGGTTGCATTTGGGTTGAGGGCATGTTCGAAGTTCGCCGGCTGTGCAAATCCTTTGGCGGCATCCATGCCGTGGACGACTGCTCGTTCACGGTGGCGGAGGGCTCGATCACGGCGCTGATCGGCCCCAACGGCGCCGGCAAGACGACCGTCTTCAACCTGATCAGCGGCACGCTGGAAGCCGATTCCGGCGAGGTGTGGCTGCGCGGCGAGCGGATCGACGCGCTGCCCCCGCACCAGATCACACGGCGCGGGCTGAGCCGGACCTTCCAGATCACGCGCACGCTGGAGGACCTGACGGTGCTGGAGAACCTCGTCGTGCAGGCCCGCGTCGACGGCCTCGCCGGCCTGTTCCGCCGGGCCATCGGCCGCGCCGAGGAGGCGCGCGCGATGGACCTGCTCGACTTCGTCGGCATCACGCATCTTGCGCACGAGGAGGCGCGCAACCTGTCGTTCGGCCAGAAGAAGCTGATGGATTTCGTCGCGCTCCTGATGTCGGAGCCGAAGATCATCCTGCTCGACGAGCCGGCCGGCGGCGTCAACCCGGCACTCCTCGAGGCAATCGTCGGGCACATCCAGGAGCTCAACAGCCAGGGCCTGACGGTGCTGATCGTCGAGCACAACATGGATCTGGTGATGAGCCTTAGCCACAAGGTCGTCGTGATGGCGTACGGCTCGGTCATCGCCGAGGGTGAGCCGCAGGCCATCCAGGCCGACCCGCGGGTGCTCGATGCCTATCTCGGCGGGGAGGCCGGCCATGCCTGACGCGGCGGCGCTCCTCGAGGTGCGCGATGTGGTCGCCGGCTACGGGCGTGGGCCGGCGATCCTGAACGGCGCGGAAATGACCGTCGAGGAAGGTCGGACCCATTGCATCATCGGCCCGAACGGCGCGGGCAAGTCGACCCTGCTGAAGGTTGTGGCGGGCCTGCTGCCGGCGCGCGCCGGCAGCGTTAACTTCGACGGCCACGCGATCACCGGGCTGCGGCCGGACCAGGTGCTGCGCCGCGGCATCTGTCTCGTCCCCCAGGAGCGTGCGCTGTTCCCGGACATGAGCGTGCGCGAGAACCTGCGCATGGGCGGCTATATCCTCGCCGACAAGGCCGAGCTGGACTCGCGCATCGACGAGGTGCTGGAAGCGTTCCCGATCCTGCGCGAGCGCAGCGGCCAGCGCGCCAAGTCGCTGTCCGGCGGCGAACAGCAGATGCTCACCATGGGGCGAACCCTGGTGCTGCGCCCGCGCATCGTGATGCTCGACGAACCGTCGCTCGGCCTCGCGCCGCGGGTCGTCCGGCAGGTCTTCGACATCATCCGGCTGCTCAAGGACAAGGGGATTACCGTCATCATCGTCGAGCAGAACGCCGTCGTCGGCCTGTCCAACGCCGATCTCGGCTGCGTGCTCGACCTCGGCAAGACCTTGTTCGAGGGGCCGGCGGACGGGATCCTTCAGGATCCGCGGATCCGCGAGCTCTACCTCGGCAAGCGCGCCGGCGCGGCATGACGGCGGGGGTGCGATGACCGATATCCTGCAGATCCTGCTGATCGGCGCCGCGCTGGGCGGCGTCTACGCCCTGATGGCCTCGGGGCTGACGCTGATCTTCGGGGTCATGAAGATCATCAATCTCGCCCATCCGATCTTCATCATCATCGGTGCCTATGTCAGCTACTGGCTGTTCCAGCTGATCGGCCTCGACCCGATCCTGTCGATGCCGATCGCCGCGGTCGTGCTGTTCTGCCTCGGCATCATCGTCTACAAGCTGATCTTCGAGCGCGAGGCGAGCAGCGCGAAATACTCGGAGATGACGGTGCTGCTGACCTTCGCCGTGGCGCTGTCGTTCGACGGTCTGCTCGGCGTCGCCTTCGGCAACATCCACCGCATCACCTCGCCGGCCTATGCCGTCGAGGCCATCCTCATCGGCGACCTGTTCCTGCCCAAGGGCCAGTTCTATGCCGGCGTCATCAGCATCGGCCTGATCGGCGCCCTGGTCGCGTTCCTCAAATACACGCGCTTCGGCTACGCCATCCGGGCGACGACCCAGAACCGTGACGCGGCGCAGCTACTCGGCGTCAATGTCGGCCTCGTGTCGACCGTAACCTTCGGCATCGGCATCGGCCTCGCCGGCGCCTCGGGCGCGCTGATCAGCTTCATCTTCAGCTTCTTCCCGGCGCGCCATTGGGAGTGGATCGCGCTGCTCATGTCGCTGATCGTGCTCGGCGGCATGGGACGCCTTATGGGCGCCGTGGTCGGCGCCTTCCTGCTGGCCATCGTGTCCGCCTTCGTCGGCTCCTATTTCGGCTCGACCTGGTCGATGATGACGTTCTTCCTGGCGCTGTTCCTGATCCTGCTGGTGCGCCCGCAGGGCCTGTTCGGCGCGAAGATGGAGTAGGCCCGGCATGGACCAGCAGCGCAGCATCGAATCCGTCCTCGCCGAGCGCTCCGCCTACAAGGCCGGGCTCGCCGGCGCGCGCCGCGGCGGCGGTTCGCGCGTCGCGCTGCTCGCGGTGTTCGGCGTCCTCCTTGCCTTCCCGCTGGTGCAGCTGACCGGCGGCAACTGGAACTATCCGCTTCACCTGATGCTGTACTGCTTCATGTACATCGCCATGACCTCGGGCTGGAATATCCTCGGCGGTTTTGCCGGCTACATCTCGATCGGGCACAACGTGTTCTTCTGCGTCGGCGGCTATTTCTCGGGCATGCTGCTGGCCAGTTACGGCATCCCGTCCTTCGTGACCGCGCCGTTCGCCGGCGTTGCGGCCATGGCCGTCGGCTTCTGCATCGGGCTCATCACGTTGCGCGTGCGTGGGCCGGCCTTCATCATCTCGTCGATCGCGCTCCTGATGGTGGCGCGCATCCTGTTCGACAACTGGGATTTCGTCGGCGGCTCCAACGGCATCAGTCTGCCGCGCATGGAGCTGCCGGTGCAGTACGTAAAGATCCCCTATTACTATGCGATGCTGGCGATCGCGGTGGCCGCGGTGCTGGCCTCCTACGCGATCCGGCACTCGAAGTTCGGGCTGGGCTTGCGGGCGATCTCGCAGGACGAGATCAAGGCCGAGAGCGCCGGTATCGACACGCGCTTTTACAAGATCCTGGCCTTCGCCATCAGCGCCTTCTTCGTCGGCATGGCGGGCGCCATCTGGGGCGACTACATGACCTATCTGCGGCCCAACATCTTCCTGATCATCCTGGTCGCCGCGAACATGGTGCTGATGTGCATCCTCGGCGGCAAGGGCACGGTGGCGGGCCCGGTCGTCGGGACCGTGCTGCTGGTCGCCTTCAACGAGTTCTTCGTCGCCCAGTTCGGCGCCAGCCAGATCAACATCCTCGGCACCGGCATCGTCATGATCCTGGCGCTGATGTTCTTCCCCAATGGGATCGTCGGCACGTTGCGCCGCATGGGGCGGCTGCCGCGCATCCTCGACTGGGACTGAGGCCCGCAAGGTCATGAGCATGGAACACACCTTCAAAACACGAGATGGAGAGCGATGACAGATTTCGATCCCAAACGGCACAGACTCGGCTGGATCGGCGCCGGCCGCATGGGCTACCCGATGGCCGAGCGCCTGGCCAAGGCCGGCTGCGATATCGCCGTCTACAACCGCACCCGGTCGAAGGCCGAGCCGCTCGAGGCGGCGGGCGCGACGATCGTCGATTCGCCGGCCGACCTTGCCGACCGCGACATCGTGTTCACGATGGTGGCGACCTCCGACGACCTCCTGGAGGTGATCTCGGGGCCGACCGGCGTGCTCTCGGGGTCCGGTGGACCGCCGAAGATCTTCATCGACTGCACCAGCGTCTCCGAAGAGGCCTCGGCCCAGGCGCGCGAAGACGTCGGCAAGGTCGGCGCGGCGTTCCTGGCCGCGCCGGTCAGCGGCAACGGCAAGGTGGTCAAGGCCGGCAAGCTCAGCATCGTCGCCTCCGGGCCGAAGGAGACCTACGACGAGGCGGTCGGCTATCTGGAGCGGCTGGGGCGCGGCGTCAGCTATGTCGGCGAAGGCGAGCTGGCCCGCTTCTGTAAGATCTGCCACAACGTCTTCCTCGGCGTCGTCATCCAGTCGCTGGTCGAGATCACGGTGCTGGCCGAGAAGGCCGGCGTGCCGCGCCACGCGCTGCTCGAGTTCATCAACAAGAGCGTCATGGGCTCGATGTTCACCCAGTACAAGTCGCCGGCCCTGGTCAACCTCGACTACACGACGACCTTCACGCCGCCGCTGCTGCGCAAGGACATGGATCTCGGCCTCGCCGCGGCGCGCAAGTTCGAGGTGCCGATGCCGGTCGCCTCCGCGACGCGCGAGATCATCCAAGCGCTGATCGGCAACGGGTTTACCGACACCGACTTCGCGACCCTGCTGGAGCTGCAGGCGCGGGCCTCGGGGCTCGAGCTCAAATCCGAGAACGTGGCCGTGCCGACCGGGCTCGAGGACTGACCGGCTCGGAGGCAGGTTGGAGACCCATGCACGCAAACCAAGATCGTCATTGCGAGGCGGCCGAAGGCCGACGTGGCAATCCAGAACGCCGCGCAAAACGCGCTCTTTTCTGGATCGCCGCGGCTGCTTCGCAGCCTCGCGATGACGCATTCCATTGCCGCGCAAAGGTGTCCGGGATGATGAGCGTTTCATGACGCTGGAGCTGTACAACGCGGCACAGTCGACCTGCAGCCAGAAGGTGCGGCTGGTCCTGCACGAGAAGGGGCTCGACTTCGTCGACCATCGGCTGCGCCTGTTCGCCGGCGACCAGCTGACCGAAGAGTACCTTGCGATCAACCCCAACGGCGTCGTCCCGGCGCTGGTCCACGACGGCGCGGTGATCATCGAATCCTCGGTGATCGTCGAATATCTCGACGAGGTGTTCCCGGAACTTTCGTTCACGCCGGTTGACCCGGCCGGACGCGCGCGCATGCGGGCCTGGCTGCGCTTCATCGACGAGGTGCCGACCCCGGCGGTGCGCTACCCGTCCTACAACCAGGGCTTCGCGAAGCATTTCCGCGACATGGACCCGGCCGAGTTCGAGCGCATCGCCGCGGCCAAGCCTCTGCGCAAGCATTTCTTCCGCAAGTTCGCCCGCACCGGCTTCGACCGGCAGACGCTGGACGAGGCGGAGGAGCGCATCGCGCTCACCGCATCGCGCATGGACACGACGCTGCAGCAGGGGGCATGGCTCTGCGGGGCGCGGATCACCCTGGCCGATTTCTGCATGCTGCCGCTGGTGGATCGTGCCGACGACCTCGGCCTCGGGGCCTTGTGGGCCGACCGCCCGTCCGTTACCGACTGGTATGCGCGGATGCGGGCGCGGTCCTCCTATGCGCGGGCGTTCTATTTCGGGGCGCGGCTGTCGGAGCAGTACGAGGGCATCGGCGGCAAGCCGAAGGCGGCGGCGCCGGACGCCGCCCGCACCACGGGAACATGAGCACGGGAGGCCGGACATGGCACGGGACAAGCTGATCGACATCGTCATCGCCAAATGGGCCGGCCGGTTCGTCATCAACGGCGTGCCGCTGTCGGACTTCCAGGAGGTGACCGGGAGCCTTGACCGCTGGGACGACTGGTGCCGGGCCTGGTCGGCACGCGCCGCCGAGCACGAGGACGCCGGCCGCAAGGCGCTGGCCGAGGGGCATGGCATCAGCGCCGGCGAGCATCTGCAGCGCGCCGCCGTGCTGTACCACTTCGCCAAGTTCCTGTTCGTCAAGGACATGGACCAGCTGAAGGCGGCGCATGCCAAGGCGGTCGAGTGCCATACAATGGCGCTGCCGCATCTCGACCCGCCCGGCGAGCGCGTCGAGATCCCCTACGAGGGCAAGGCGCTGTACGGCGTCCTGCGCAAGCCGCGCGGCGTCGAGCGGCCGCCGGTGGTGATCATGTGTTGCGGCCTCGATTCGGCGAAGGAGGAGCTCGGCACCAACGAGGCGCCGTTCCTGCGCCGCGGCATGGCGACGCTGGCCTTCGACGGGCCCGGCCAGGGCGAGGGCGAGTACGAGTTCGCGATCCGCGGCGACTACGAGGTGGCGGTGACCGCCGTCGTCGACTTCGTTACGACCCGGGCCGACATCGATGCCGGGCGCATCGGCCTATGGGGAGTCAGCCTCGGCGGCTACTACGCGCCGCGCGCCGCCGCCTTCGAGAAGCGCATCAAGGCCTGCATCGGCCTGTCCGGCCCCTACAACCGGCACGACGGCTGGGCCAACTCGACGCCGCTGACCAAGGCCGCCTTCATGCAGCGTTCGGGCGCGACGACGATGGAAGAGGCGGAGGAGGCCTCGAAACAGCTGTCGATGGAGGGCGTCGCGTCGAAGATCACCTGCCCGCTGTTCCTGGTCACCGGCGATGACGATTCCATCGTGCCGCCCGAATCGACGGCGCGCATCGCTGAGGAGGCCTCGGGGCCGACCCAGTTCCTGGTGGTCCCGCGCGGCGGCCACAACGCCAACAACCGACGCCACTGCTACGATTCGCTGACGGCGGACTGGATGGCCGGGCATCTGGGGGCGAGGCCGGGATGAGGGGCCTTCGCGGCGCCGCGATCAGGGGTATAATGGACGAAACCGGGAGGACCGAGACATGAGCGACAAGGCGAAGCTGAGCGAACCGACGATCATCCGGCCGGAGGACATCGATCCCCGCTACAACTGGGACCGCGCCATCCCGGCGCCGGGCAACAGCGCCGTCGACTTCGAGGAGCGGGTGAACTTCCGGCGCCTGCACAACTACCGGCTCGGGCGCACGCGCCAGGCGATGCAGAACTCCGAACTCGGCGCCCTGCTGTGCTTCGACAACAACAACATCCGCTACATCTCCAGCACCACGATCGGCGAATGGTCGCGCGACAAGATCGCCCGCTACTGCCTCCTGGCCGGCGACATGGAGCCGCATGTCTGGGACTTCGGCTCGGCCGCGGCGCACCACCGGCTGCACGCGCCGTGGCTGCCGCAGAGCTGCTGCCATGCCGGCATGCTCGGCCTGCGCGGCACGGTGCCGCCCTCGGCCGGGCTGATGGAAAAGGCGGCGAAGGAGATCAAGGCGATGCTGGTCGAGGCCGGGGTCGCCGACCAGCCGATCGGCGTCGACATCGTCGAGCCGCCGATGATGTTCGAGCTGCAGAAGCAGAACCTCGAGGTGCGCGACGGCCAGCAGGTCATGCTGGATGCCCGCGAGATCAAGAGCATGGACGAGATCATGCTGCTGAACGTCGCCGCCTCGATGGTCGACGGCACCTACCACATGATGTTCGAGGAGATGAAGCCCGGCGTGCGCGAATCCGACCTCGTCGCCAAGGCC
>JABAOD010015426.1_pt1 | contig 12791 bp, 11 predicted proteins | sample 7062151 | NCBI WGS metagenome assembly JABAOD01 (sample SAMN14538626, study PRJNA623070) | marine sediment metagenome | biome: marine biome [ENVO:00000428]; feature: marine pelagic biome [ENVO:01000023]; material: deep marine sediment [ENVO:00002113] | place: India: Gulf of Khambhat ...
CCTCTGCTTCTGGGTCCGGGTCATAGGCACCTCCTCCCGCTGCAAACGCGTCGAGGGGACCCTACCGGGTCCCCTCGACGATCGCCCTGCCGGATGCGTTCTAAGTGAACCACTCCTCGTACAGCTCGTCATAGGTGCCGTCGTCCTGCAACTTGGCGAGGGACTCGTTGACCGCCGTCAAAAGCGCCTCTTTGCCTTCCTCCTGCACGGCGAACCCGTAGAACTCGTTGGTGGGGAAGGTCTCGACGACCGTGACGGTCTCGTCTTCGAGGATCCGCCCGGCATTGACCACTATGTCCTGCAGCACGCCGACGGCATCACCCGACTCGAGTGCCAGGAACAGCGCGCCGGGATCGTCGAAGGACTTGATCGTGCTTCCCGTGGCGTTCTCCTGGGCGTAGGCCTCACCGGTCGTGCCGGACTGCACGGCGATGGTCTCACCTTCGGCATCTGCCAGCGAGTTGACCCCGCCGTCCTTCTTGACCAGCAACGATTGGTCGGCGCTGAAGTACGGCTCCGAGAAGTCGATGTTCTCCTCCCGCTCCTGGGTGATCGTGATGGACGCAGCCGCGATGTCGCACGTGTTGGCGATCATCGCGGCCCCGCTGGTGATGGGATCGAACCCGCTGTTCACCACCTCGAGCTCCAGTCCGAGGTCGTCGGCGATGGCCCGCATCAACTCGATGTCGAATCCGGTGAACTCGCCGTCCTCTTCGAACTCCATCGGCGGGTATGGGGAGTCCGTGCAGACGGTCAGCGTATCGGCGCTCACCAGATCGAAGCCGGATGTGTCGCCTCCGTCGTCGCCGCAGGTGGCCGTGACCAATGCCAAGGCGAGCAGCAGTGCGGCCGGCCGGATCGTTCTCTTGAACATAAGCGTTCCTCCTTGGGTGCAACTGTTGCGTGGCGACACCAGTAGGCTACCGGACCTTCGATCCCCCGCGCTCCCCGGTCGTACGCGGGGTCCCACTACGCACGCGAGACGGTGCTGAGGTGCCGTCCGTTGACCCGACCTCGGCTCTCTGCGTCCGCTTGCCTGCTCGGCGCGCCGCTCGCCTTTCCCTCAGCTCGTGGATGAGGCTGTGATGCGTGTGAGATTCGGCATCGCGCTCGTGCTGATCGTGGCGTTGGTCGCCGCGGCGTGTGGGGACAGTGACGACGGAGCCGCCGGCGGTGACTGCGATGCTCTGGTCACTGAAGGACAGCTCACCGTGGCTACCGGCGAGCCGGTGTTCCCGCCGTGGATGGGCGTGGGTGACGACAACTTCGACGTGCCGGAGTCGAAGACCGGATTCGAAGGCGCGCTCGTGTACGCGATCGCGTCCCAACTCGGTACACGAAGCCGAAGACGATCACGGCGTACATCACGATCCGGCCGAGCACGCGAGCGCCGAACCCCGCCTCACCGTCGCGCGCCACGAGGTTCACGATCAGCGTCTTGGCGAGCCGACCGACCACCAGTGCCGCGGCAACGACCACGCCGGCCGCCAGCCATTGCTCCCACGAGGCCCGGTGAGACTCTCGCCGAGGCCGGTGGTGTCCGAGCCTTCGGCGGTCTGGGCAACGATCAGGGCGTCGAGAAGCACGGTCCTCCTCCAGAGTGATTTCGAGAATCCTTACCCAGCGCGGCGATTCTCAAACGCGACTGCCGCGTCAGGCGGCGCCGACGTCGGCCCGCAGCTCGGCGAGCGACTTCCGCAGCAGCCGGGACACGTGCATCTGAGAGATGCCGACCTGCTCGGCGATCTCGGTCTGGGTTCGGTCCTCGAAGAACCTGAGGTAGAGGATGGCCCGTTCGCGCTCGGGGAGCCGGCGCACCGCCTCGGCCACGTCGGGCCACCGCTCGGCCAGCTGGAGGTCGACGTCTTCGATCCCGATCAGCTCGCCAATGGTGGCGCTCCCCTCGTCTCCCGAGTCCACCGGCCGGTCGAGCGACGCTGCGGTGTACGCCGAGCCCGCCTCCAAGGCCTCGATGACGTCCTCCTGGGCCCGGCCCATATCGACGGCCAGCTCGGCGATCGTCGGAGACCGGCCGAGCCGATGGCTCAGGTGCTCGCGGGCGCGGCCGGCCTCGAGGGCTGCTTCCTGAAGCCCTCGCGGCACCCGCACCGACCAGGCCCGGTCGCGCAGGTGCCGCTTCAGCTCGCCGACGATGGTGCGGGTCGCGTAGGTCGCGAACTTGACGCCGTAGTCCGGATCGAAGCGGTCGACGGCGTTGATGAGCCCGATCGATGCAGACTGGCGAAGGTCGTCGTAGGACTCCCCTCTTCCCCGGAACCGGCGTGCCAGCCGGTCGGCCAGCGGCTGGTACGCCTCGATCAACTCGGCGCGAGCCGCCGGATCGTCACGCCGCTCCCAGAGCGAGGTGAGGCGGGCTGCTCGCTCGTGCCGTGCCGAGTCGGTCACGAGCCGAGGCCGACCCTGATCACCGCGGTGTCGCCGGCGGACCCAGGGCCGCTGCCGGGGAACAGCGCCGTGATCAGGTCGAGGCCGCCGGGAAGATCCGGATCGATGTCCTCCTCCTGAGGGTCGAGGGGACCGACCTCGATCTCGAGGCCCTCGACACCGGCCACGGCCACCACTCGCATGACCGACACGCCCCCTGCCACCGCCAGCGTCGCCGCCTCCGAAAGCGCCAGTTTGACGTCGGCGACGCGCTCCTCGTCGAGGCCGAGCCGCCTCCCCAGCGCCCCGATGAAGATGCGGGCAGTCGCGATGTGCTCGGGTCGGGCCGGCACCTCCAGTTCGAAGCGCTCCGTGGTGGTCGTCACGGCCCGTCGCCCTCGCGGCGGCTCAGCCGGCCACGGCCTGCTCGACGGAGTCGCGCAGAACGAGCTTTCCGTCGAGTCCCGTGATCGCCAGCAGCTTGGCGACCGGACCGTCGCCGGGGATCACCACCAGCGCGCCTTCGGCCGCCTCGACGGCGTTGAGCGCCCTGATCAGCTCCCGGAGGCCCGTCGAGTCGATGAAGGCCACGCTGCTGAGATCCAGGCAGACGCGGCAGCCGGGGCCGACGACCTCGCCGATGGCGCGACCCAGCTCGGGCGCGGTGGCGAGATCGATCTCCCCGCCCACGGTCAGGACGTCCCAGTCGGTCTTGACCTCGTGCTGGATGGATAGGTCCACGTTGCCTCCGCGTCGATCGTCCCGGACGAGGCCCGGGGACGTGGCGCCGTAGTATACGGAACGTGAGTGTCCCCGACACCCTCGTTCGTCTGTCGGTGCCGGCCCGCGCCGAGTACGTGGCGCTCGCCCGCGGGGTCCTCGCAGCGGCCGCCGGGCGGGCCGGGTTGACCCTGGACGCCGGAGACGACCTGGCCCTGGCGGTGGCGGAGATGAGTGCCGCCCTGCTGGAGGCCGGAGGGCGCGGCCAGCTCACGATCGCCGTGGTGGACTCACCGGTAGGCATCCGGGTCGAAGCGTCGGCGGATGGGATTTCCGGCGAGTGGCCGCCGGCCGGCTGGGAGAGCACGGCGGCCGCCATGATCCTCGAGGCGCTGGTGGACGACGTTGCATTCGCCCGCTCGAACGGATCATCGTCGATCTCCGTGTCGAAGACGGCAACGGGGATCGACTGAGCGGCGGCTCGGCACTCCGGTGGAGACCACGCCCGGGCGACCCGGGCCGGAAATCCGTTGGCGGAACGCGTACGATGGCTCCCGCATTCGAGACCTTGGACCGGGAGTGACGGGCATGGGAAGGCGCATCGGGGCGTTGGCGGCGCTGGTCGCGCTGGCGACCACGCTGGCAGTGCCGGCCGCGGCGCAGACCGACCCGGACGAGTACCTGGCCCTCGTCGCGGAGCTGGAGACCCGGGTCGCGACATTGGCCACCCAGGCCGTTGAAGTCAACGACGCCTGGGACGCCAGGGACGTCGAGTACCGCGACACCCTCGACGCGTTGCGCAGCCTCGAAGCCGAGACCGCAGGCGTGACCGACGATCTCGAAGCGGTGATCCCACCCGCAGAGTTCGAGGCTCAGCACACCGCACTGGTCGGTACCGCAGGCGAGGTGCAGACGGCCGCGACCGCGATGATCGCGGGACTCCAGGCCAGCGACACCGGAGAGGCACGCCAGGCCGCCCTCGACGAGTTCCTCGACTCCACGTCGCGGTTCGCCGACCTGGCGATACTGCTGCGGGGTCCCGCCGCCACGACCACCACGTCCACGACCTCCACGTCCACGACCACCACCACCACGACGACGCTCGCGCCCACGACCACCCAGGCCGCCCAGCCGGAGATCACCGTGGCCCCGGCGCCCGCCGACGACGGCGGCAGCGACGTGGAGACTCCTCTGCTGGTGCTGATCGGCCTGCTGGCCGGCCTGCTGGTGGGCATCACCGGGGGCCTGCTGGTCGGCCGCAGTGCCCGCGTCAAGCTCATCGAGGAGTTACGCCGCCAGCGCGGCGAGATTGCGCCGGAGGAGCCTCCGACCTTCTGAGCGTCCGCGGCGCCTAGCGGCAGGTCCAGTGCGACGGGCCGCCGCTGTAGAACAGCCAGGCGGCCACGGCCACGTTTGCGGTCGGGTCGAAGATGTCGGCGCCCTCCCATCCGGCCTTGCCGGAACGCTCGGCCCAGTACCTCGCAAGGTGCTGGAACAGGCCGGACGCCGACGACCGCGGGTTGCGGGCCCGCGGGTCACCTTTCGACTCGCAGTTCATCACGCGCATTGCCCAGGGAATGTCGTCCGCTGCGAAGTGGCTGCCCACCAGCGGACGCCACTGCTCGACCTGGTCGGAATACGTGCGCGCCGGGGGCGGCAGCTCCGGATGGTTCTCGGCTGCGGGTGCCGGGCCCTCCGTCCGCGTCACGTCCCCGCCCCGAGCCTCCGGGCCAGACGACTCCCAGGCCGTCAGGGTCGACTCGGTGGCGGTGGCGACGGTCGTCTCTCCGGGCGCGGCGGCGGGCACGGCGGCTGCCGGGGCAGAGGCAGCCAGCGCCACGGCGGTCAGCGCGCCGATCATCGTTGCTCGTTTCATGGTTGGTGACCTCCTTCCCAACCCGGCGTCGGCCGTCCGCGACCGGGGGGAGCTCGGGTGCGGCCCGCCGCTGGAACGGAGGGCCAAACGTCGAACGGCGCCTCCCTACGGAAGCGCCGCCGTGCGGAGCGGAACGCTAGCCGCGGACGCGCGCTTCACCAACTCAGAGCGCGAAATGCGGCGGCGACGCGTAGGTTGGAAGCATGCGGTGGGTGCTGGGCATCCTGCTGGGGACCGGAATCGCGTTGCTGCCGACTCCGGCCTCGGCCGCGGACACCGTCGGGGCCGTCGACGTCGCCGACGCCACCTGGCACCTGCGCACGGAGACGGGGCGGACGGTCACCTTCACCTACGGCAATCCCGGCGACTTCCCGTTCGTCGGGGATTGGGATTGCGACGGCGTCGACACGCCCGGGCTCTACCGACCGTCCGACGGCTACGTGTACCTCCGCAACCGAAACACGAGCGGAGTCGCTCACGTCGATTTCTTCTTCGGCAATCCGGGCGACGTGCCGGTGGCCGGCGACTTCGACGGCGACGGCTGCGACACCGTGTCGGTGTTCCGGCCCGCCGAGTCTCGGTTCTACATCGTGAACCGCCTCGGAGCGGGCGGCCGCGGGCTGGGCCCGGCGGAGCAGTCGTTCGGATTCGGCGCGCCGGGAGACGTGCCACTCGCCGCCGATCTCGATGCCGACGGCGTCGACGACATCGTGGTGCACCGCCCCGCCACGGGCATGGTGTACGCCCGCCACAAGCTCTGGGCCGGCCCACCCGACGCCGCCTACTCGTACGGCGATCCCGGCGACCTGCTGGTTCTCGGCGATTGGGACGGCGACGGGTCGGCCACGGCCGGCGCGCTGCGACCCGCCGAATGGCGCTTCTTCCTCAGCAACTCGACGCGGCCGCGAAGCGCCGACGCGGAGTTCTTCTTCGGCGGCAGCGACACGCTGCCGGTCGCCGGCTCCTTCGACCTGCGCGAGCGCGGGCAGGTCGTGGACTGGACGCCACGGGAACTCACCATCGCCGCCGCCGGCGACATCCTGATCCACACCTCGCTCATGAAGGCGGCGGCGACGGGCCAACCGGCAGGCACCTTCGACTTCCGGCCCATGCTGGCGCCCATCCGCGGGGTCCTGGGAGAGGCCGACCTGGCCCTGTGCCACCTGGAGGTGCCCCTCTCCCCGGACAACCGCGACCTGTCCAGCTACCCGCAGTTCAACGCGCCGCGCGAGGTGGCCGAGGCCATCGCCTACGCCGGCTACCACGGCTGCTCGGTGGCCTCGAACCACTCGTGGGACAGGCGGGCGGCCGGGGTCGCCAACACGCTGGCGGTGCTGGATGATGCCGGCCTCGGCCACGCCGGGACGGCGCGCACGCCGCAAGAGGCCGCCCGGCCGACGATCTACCGGGTCGGGACCGCCGACGTCGCCCATCTGTCGTACACGTGGTGGCTCAACGGCTTCCAGCTTCCTCCCGATCAGGATTTCATGGTGAACCTCATCGAGCCGTCCGCCATCGCCGCCGAGGCGCGGCGGGCTCGCGACGCCGGCGCCGACCTGGTCCTCGTGAGCCTGCACTGGGGCAACGAGTACCAGGCTGCGCCGAGTCCCTATCAGCGGTCGATGGCGCTCACGCTCACGTCGATCCCTGAGATCGACGTGATCGTCGGTCACCACGCCCACGTCGTGCAGCCGGTGGCGCTGGTGCGCGGCAAGTACGTGGTCTTCGGGATGGGGAACCAGGCGTCCGGCCAGGTGGGTGAGCTTCGCCAGGACGGGGTGATCATCCTGCTCGACATGGCCTTCGAGGGAGACCGCTGGCGGGTGGACGGCGTGCGCTTCGAGCCGACACGCTTCGATCTGGCAGGCAAGCGGGTGCTGCCGGCTGCGCCGCTCGTCAACTCGGGTGAGGCTACCGGAAGCCTGGCTGCGACGCTGCGGGCGTCATACTGGCGAACCGCCGCCACCCTGCGCAGCATGGGCGCTCCCGGCGTCGTGCCGGCGTCGCCGCTGTGAGCGCGGGTCGCGCCGAACCACCGATCGTGCCCTAGCGGAGCCTGCGATGCTTGTGCCCGGTACGTCCCCTACCGGTCCGAGCGCGCCCTAGCGGAGCCTGCGATGCTGGTGCTCGGTACGTCCCACACCGGTCCGAGCGTTCCCCAGCGGANNCGGTACGTACCACACCGGTCCGAGCGTTCCCCAGCGGATGATTCACGTCTGTACGGCCTCTGCGTACGTCAGCGGATGATCACAGACCCCGAACGCCTGATGATCACCGAACCGCTTGCGAGCGTGCGCCTCATGTTCCCTCTCTCGTTTCGAACACGGCTACCCGTTCGACCAATGATGCCGCCCGGTTATCTCCATGATGTCTCAGGATCGTAGGACGCGCCAGTAACCTCGCGCTCATTGCACGAGAAAAGTGGCGCTGCGATCTAGCGCTGACGCCGAGTCGCCCTAGCGGAGCCGTCACTTCGGCCGGAGGTGCCCGGCTCCGTCGTCCCTTCGAAACCGAGCCTGCGGAGTCGTCCCATCTCCATCCGGCCGATCAGTTGTCACCGCGTACGGTACGCGCGCGCTGTCTCGGCAGTGTCTAAACGCACAGTGGCCAGCATGGACAGCGAGCGCTCACCCCTGGCGCGCGCCGCGCGTTGGCACCACGCGACCAGATTTCCGCAACGCCGCGAGGTCGCGGCGAACGGTGGCGACGCTGACCCCAAGGGCCGCGGCGAGGTCGCGTACGGTCGGAGCGGCGCCCTGGAGACGCGCCTCGTCGGCCAGCCGCATGAGGCGGGTGTGGCGGCGGGCCCGCAGATCTGCAATCGCAGCGTCCTCGCGTCGGTGCACCGTCCAGGTGACCTCTACGTAGTCCTCGGCGACGAGAGCCCGCCCGGTGGGGGCATCGAGGGAGGCGAGCCGCGCCGTCGCCCGCTGTGGGCGCAACTCCTCCCACGCGGCCACGATGGCGGCGTGTTCGGGAACCTTCCGCAGCGACAGTTCTCGGAGATCCTCGTCGAGGCCTTGCAGGACGGCGAGAAGCATCTCGTGTGCCCGTTCGATCGCGGCGGCCGCCTCGTCCTCCTCATCGGCTGCCACGGCGGCCAGATAATGCCAGTAGGGCAAGAGGTACGCCTGATCGATACCGAGATGGGCTGCCGCAGATGCGTCACGCGCCAGCGGCAGGGCGTCCTCTCGACCCGCCAGGTTGAGGGCGAGCCCGCGCACTCCCTGGAGCATCACCGCGGCGTCGTGAAGGTTTCCTTCGGAGCACAGCGTGAGCGCTCGCTCGAGGTGGCCCAAGGCGTGTTGCACGCCTCCCGCTCCGATTTCGAGGAGGGCCAGCGACTGCAGGAGGTTGACGACGATGCTCTTGTGGCCGGAGCTTTCGGCAGTACGAAGGCCGCGCTCGAAGTGGGCGCGCGCCGCGTCTGAGTCGCCGCTGCGGCTGGCGATGCAGCCGAGGACGTCCATGCACAGGGCCTCGCCCCAACCGTGTCCCATCTCCTCGAAGGCCGCAAGGGCGAATTCGGCGTCTTGCCGTGCCGCACCGTCGTCGCCTACCAGCGTGTGGTTCAGCGAGGCGCGGTTGGCACGAACCGTGGCGGCGGCGCGACGGTTCCCGATGGACCGGAACACCTCGGCCGCTTCTTCGTAGAGCCGCAATGCTTCGGCGATCCGCCCCGAGTTCCTCCGAAAGACGCCGAGGTTGGCGAGATTCACGGCTTCGCCGTGGCGGTAGCCGATCTCGCGGCATTCGGCGAGTGCCGCCAGGAAGTGCTCCTCGGCGACCACGGCATCTCCCTCCTCGACGGCGTTGCCGGCGAGGAGGCCGAGCGCCTCGGCCCGCGACCGCCGGTCGCCAACCTCTCCCGACAGCTCCAGTGCCTTCACGATGTGGACCTCGGCGGCGCGGTGCTGCTGCAGCTCGCTCAACGCGGTACCGAGAGACCAGTGGGCCCGCGCCTCGAGCCCGGGTTCGGCGGCGGCGGCCACCGCCTCCTCGAGGTGGGCCAGCGCGTCCCGGGGCTTGCCTCCCCAGCTCAGGGCCATGCCGAGCGCGATCAGCGCCTCGGCCCGGTGGTCGTCGGGGCCCGCCTCCAGCGCCGCCTCGGCGGCGCTCACCGCCTCGTCGAAGCGCGACATGTGCGCCGCCAGCCATGCCCTCCGCCGCAACACGTAGGCGGCCTCCCGACCCCGGGCCGGCACCAGATGCCCCATGCGCCCGAGGGCCTCCTCCTGCGCTTCGCGGCGCCCGAGAAGGTCCACCACCCTCTCGTGCTCGGAGAGGAGGGCGAACATCTCGTCCGGGTCGAGATCGAGACCGCTCGCAATCTCGACGGCCTGGGCGTACAGGCGGCCGGCGGTGTCGTAGGCATACACGGCGACGGCTCTCCGACCGGCCTCCTGCAGGTAGCGGGCCGCTTTCGGGGCGACGCCGCCTTCGACGAAGTGGTGGGCGAGGTCCTCGACTCGACCGGGGTGGTGCTCCTCGACGTATTCGCCGGCGCGCACGTGGAGCTGCGTGCGGCGCTCCGCATCGAGCTGTTCGTAGACGACCCGCTGGATCTGCTCGTGATTGAACCGGTAGCCGTCCTCGGTCTCGGCCAAGAGCCGGCGGCGCAGGGTCTCGTCGAGCGCAGTGAGCACCTCGGCGCGGGTGCGCCCCGAGATCACGCACAGCGCCGCGGTGCTGGCGCCCTGCCCGAACGCGGCCGCCGCCTCCAGCACCGAACGCACGCCGGGGCCCGCACCCTCGATGCGACGCGAGATGACGCGCGCCACGCCGGGCGCCAGCGGGAGCCCTGGCGCGCCCGCGACGTCGGTGATGGCCAGATCGCCTTCGGGCCGTACCAGGTCCATCTCATGGGCGGCCCGGAGCGTTTCCAGCACGAAGAGGGGATTGCCGCCGGTCTCGAGGAAGATGCCTTCGGCGAAGTCCTCGGCGACGTTGCGGCCACTGCTGCGACGGATCAGCTCGGAGGTCTCGGACTTGGTGAGTGACTCCAGCACCACCCGGTCGGCGCCCGGGACGGCGTCGAGGTGGCGCAGCACGGACCACACCTCGGGGCGCTGCCGGGCCTCGCTGCGGAACGCCGCCACCAATAGGAGCCCGCTCTCGGCGGCGACTTCGGCGAGCTGGACCAGCACCGCGAGCGTCTCCTCGTCGGCCCACTGCACATCGTCGACGAAGAACGCCTGCGAGCTCACGGCCGCCAACGCCCGGAACACCCGCACCAGCGCCTCCCGCATCCGGTCGGGCTCCTCCTCCGGTTTCAGTGGCACCGGGTCGGGAAGGCCGGGCAGCAGCTCTCCGATTCGCGGCACGACCTTGGAGGCCTCCCGCAGCCAGACCCCACCGACGGCCTCCCCGATCTGCTCGGCGCGCAACGGTGTCAGCACCCGCTCCAACGCCGATCGCAGCGCCTCGTAGGGGCGACGCATGCCGGGATCGCATTCGCCCCACAGGTTGCCCAACCCGCGCCAGCTCGAGTCCTCGGCGAGCTGCTGCATGAAGTGGGACTTCCCGACGCCAGACTCGCCCTCGATCAGGATCACGCCGCCCCGGCCACCCAGCGCCTCCTCCATCCTCCTCACGACCGCAGCCCGCTCCTCGAGCCGGCCAACCATCTCGGTGGCGATCCCCGGCTCGAAGAGCGGCGACGCCGGTATCGGGGTGAAGGGCCGGTCGCCCTTCACCTGGGCGGCGGTGATCTCGTCGCGCAGCAGCGTCGTCTCGGCCGACGGCTCCTCCGCCATCTCCTCGGCCATCAGCGCCTGCAACCGCTCGTACTGGTAGAGCGCCTCGTTGTGGCGGCCGAGCAGGTACGAGAGCCTCATCACCTCGCGGTGCGACTCCTCCCGCAGCGGATCGTGGACGACCATCCGATGGGCATAGCCGAGCGCCTCCTCGTAGGCCGCCCGGCTCTTGCACAGGTGCAGCAGGGCGTTGACGGACTGGAAGTAGTCGGTGCGCAGCCGCTGCTGCTCGATGAGGATCCAGTCCTCGTAGAACCCGGCCATGAAGTCGCCCCGGTACAGAGTCACCGCGTTGCGCAGCACCTCGAGCCGGCGTGAATCGTCGCCGGGCCCGGCCGTCGCGGCCTCCGCCACCGCCTCCTCGAACGCGGCCACGTCGCACCAGTAGCTCGACCGGGGATTGATGCGGATCGACGACGGGCTGGTGGCGATGAAGGGCTCCCGGCCGGCCAGGTCACCGATGACGCTCTGGATCTGCCACAGCCCCTGGCTGAGCCGGCGCCGGGCGCGCGACTCCTCCATGTCGGGCCAGAAACGGCCTGCGAGCAGCTCCCTGGTGAACACCTGGTTGCGGTTGACCAGCAGGTAGGCGAAGAGGCCCCGGCCGGCACGCGACGGTATCGGGGGTAGCGAGACGCCCCCGCTCTGGAGCAAGAACCCACCGAAAAGGTGGATATGGAGACGAGCCACGTCACGAAACGTAGCAAAGAAGTCACGCGTAGCACTAACCGGCGGCTGCTGACTCGGCTAGCGTGGCCAGGTCGTGGACCTGTACGCACGGGTGAACATCCTCGGGGGCCGGGCGGTGCGGCTGCCGCGCGGCGACGTAGCCGAGGCCATCGCGCTCGAAGCCGACCCGCTGGCGCGGGCTGCAGGCTGGGCCGCCAAAGGAGTGAGCCGACTGCTGATCGTCGATCTCGACGCCGCCGCCTACGGCGACTACCGCAACCGCACGCTGATCTACGAGATCCTCAAGGAGGTCGAAGTTCCCACGCAGGTCGCCGGTGGTGTGCGCGCTCCGGCCGACGCGGTCCGGCTGCTCGCCGAGGGCGCCTGGCGGATCGGGATGGGGACGGCCGCCATCGAGGACCAGAACATGATCTGGGACCTGAGCAGGGAACACCCCGGCAAGGTCGTCGTCACGCTCGATGTGCTCCCGGACGAGGAACTCGTCGTTCGCGGGTGGACCAGCCACAGCGGGCGGTACCTCGAAGAGGTGCTCATCGAGATGTCGTCGGCAGGAGTCTCTGCGTTCCTCGTCGCCGAGGCAGGCCGCGATGCACTGACGTCGAAGCCCGATGTACGGATCCTGGGCGAGGCGATGGCAACCGTCGCCGAACCGATCATCGCCGCCGGCGGTGTCGGAAGCCNNGCCCTCGAGGAGCCGCCGAACTTCGGCGTTCTGCGACGGGCGCTCGGCTACGTCGACGAGCCGGTCATCGCCGCCGGGGGGGTGCGCGACCTGTCCGACCTCGCCGAGCTGCAGGGTCTCGAGGTGGGCGGGCGCAGGCTCGGAGGCGTCGTCGTCGGCCGCGAGGTGACGGAGGGTCGCTTCACGATCGAGGAGGCGCTACGACAGCTTCAGCCCTGAGCGAGATCGGCCCGCGCCTCGGGCATGGGCGCCACGGCCGCCCGCCGGCGACGGACGTGCTCTAGGAAGTGCTCGATCGCCGCAGCCGCGGCCTTCCCGCGTGTCGACGCGAAGTAGTCGAACCCGTGCGTGGCGCCCGGCACCTCGCCGAACACCACCGGCCCCGCACCCGCGCTCCGGAGTCGCCCCACGAACCGGGTCGACACGTGAGACCGGACTGCGGAGTCGTGGGTGCCGTGCAACACGAAGAACGGCGGGGCGCTGGCGTGCGCCCGGTAGTGCGGCGACGAGGCCCGCCAGCGCGCCGGGTCGTCGGCCGGCTCCGACTTCATGACGTAGCGAGCCAGGAACGGCCAGATCGGTGTGCGTCCGTCCGACCGTAGCAGCGAGAGAACCGCATACAGGGGGACACACGCCTGCACCGAGGTGTCGGCGGACTCGAAGCCGGGCTGGTAGGCGGGAT
>JABAOD010022895.1_pt1 | contig 12781 bp, 13 predicted proteins | sample 7062151 | NCBI WGS metagenome assembly JABAOD01 (sample SAMN14538626, study PRJNA623070) | marine sediment metagenome | biome: marine biome [ENVO:00000428]; feature: marine pelagic biome [ENVO:01000023]; material: deep marine sediment [ENVO:00002113] | place: India: Gulf of Khambhat ...
CAGCGCGACACAAGTTGCCATTACTTTGAGTGAAATATTCAGGGTCCCCATGTGGTCCTCTTCATTGCATGAATTCATTTAACGTATTGAGATAAATGGAATTTATCTGACTGACGAAATGCCGGTCATAGCGCGATGGTGTTTGGGGAATGTTGCAACATTGTTTGAAATTAGAAATTCGCCAAACGTTTTGTTTGCATGTGGAAACTTTTGTACCCCGTGAAAGGAACGCTGGTTTGCCGCGGACGAGTACCTAGGAGCCGAGGGGCGTATTGTCCGGTGTGCGCAGCTTCCACAGCGTCAGGGCGCAGAGAGCCATCAAAAGCGCAGAGACGAGAAACGGCGCGCCGGGTAGGAAGAACGGGGCGGTGGGGTCTGTGGCAAAGGCGAAGACGCGTGTCATGACAATGGGGGACAGGATGACGGCGACAGAGCGGGTCGAGGTGATCGCGCCCTGAAGCTCTCCCTGCTGATCGGGGTCTGCGTTTTTTGACATCAAACCTTGCATTGCCGGAAGGGCGATGACCCCCAGTGCCGAAACGGGGATCAACACCAACATTGCGGTGCCATTGCTGATCACACTCACGATGACATAGCTGAACAGGCTGAAGACAAGCCCCGCGAAAATGGTGCGGTGCTCGCCCCACCTGCGCAGAATAGGCCGGATACAGACCCCTTGGATGAAAACGATCGAGACGCCCCAAACCGTCAGGCTGGCCCCAATACTGGCGGTCCCCACCCAAATTGGGCTTGGGTGAAATAGGCCCAGATCACCGGGTAGACGTAGAAGGCGAATTCGAAGAGGAAGAAGGCGACCAAGAGGGGGGCGAGACCCTGTAAATGGCGCAATTGAATGAACGCGCCTATCGGATTGGCGCGGGCCCATCGGAACGGCCGCCTTAGATCTGCTGTGACGGTTTCGGGCAGGACGATCAGGCCGAAGAGGACGTTGAGCCCAGCCAATGCCGCCGCTGCGATAAAGGGCATGCGTGGGCCGAACTCTCCCAGCCAACCGCCCATGATCGGACCAAGGATAAAGCCAAGACCGAAGGCCGCGCTTATTAGTCCGAAGCGGGCAGATTTCTGGTCGGGGGTAGATATGTCGGCCATGTAGGCGGCTGCCGTGGGCTGCGTCGCCGCGGCTACTCCGGCAACCATTCTCGCGGCCAGCAGCAACCAGATCGACCCGGCCACCGCCATGACAAGGTAGTCTGCGGTCATCACCACCAGCGAGATCAGCAGGATCGGCCTGCGCCCGTATCGGTCGCTGAGATTTCCAAGCAGAGGGCCGAATAGAAACTGCATCACGGCGAAAGAGGTCGACAGGATACCGCCCCAGATCGCCGCCTTGCCCAGCCCGTTGCCGCCGACTTCCTGCAGCAGGTCGGGCATAACCGGTAGGATCAGGCCAATACCCATGGCGTCGATCACCAGCGTGATCAGGATAAAGATCAAGGGCAGGCGCGCGCGCATGGGTCAGAGCCCCTCGATGATCTTTGTTAGCGCGGGGGCGGCAGTCATCATCGGAAGGTGGCCGCAATCGAGTGCATAGCGCTCTGTGACCTTTGCTTGGTCCTGCATCCAAAGCTGGAGTTCCGGTAGCACTGTGCGGTCCTGTTCGCAGGAGATATAGGCCTTTGGCACAGCATCGAAGCTCCGGCCCAGCCAAACAGGATCGGTCTGAGGCGCGTTGGGTTGCACCTGTAGGTGGGCGGCGATTTGCTGCTGCATGGTGTCTGATGCATCCTGCGCGAGCATTGCCATCGCGCCGGCAGGGTCCAGTTGGGTTGTTCCGTCGACCGGGCCGGGCAAAAGCGCGTCCGGGATGTGGTTTGGGAACCGTCGGAGCAGATCCAGCAGACTATCTCCGTGACGCGGCAGGAAGGCGCAGATATAGGCGAGTTTTCGGACCTTGTTCGGCACGCGTTCCGCCGCGCCCGAGATGACCATGCCCCCCATGGAATGGGCTACCAGCAAGGCGGGTGGTCCGTTGGTCAGTTCTTCCTCAACGCGGTCGATATAATCCTCGAGCGTGACCTCGTCGGGCGGGGTGGCGTCGTCGCCATGGCCAGGAAGATCGATCGCCACGACGTCATGTCCGGCGCGGCGCAGGGCCCGGGCCACGGGCCCCCAACTCAAGGCAGAGCCCCAGGCGCCGTGGACAAGGATGATCCGGCCGGGGTTAGGCATGGCCGATGTCGGTCAGGAACTCTGTTAGCACCGCAGTGTAGTCCTCTGGGATTTCGACACAGGGCATGTGGCCCGCATTGCGGAACAGGTGGAAACGCGAGCCTTTGACCAGATCAGCGGTCTCGCGCACCAGATCGGCAGGCGTGGTGCCGTCATAGGCACCAGCGATGGCCAGCGTCGGAAGGGTTAGGCTGGCGGTCGTTGTATAGAAATCTGTGCCGGCAATGGCAGCACAGCCGCCGCAATAGCCCTCGACCGGGGTGGCCGCCATCATCTCGCGCCACGGGGCGTCGAGACCGGCAGAGAGGAACTTCTTAGTAAACCAACGTGGCATGGCCATGTCGCAGAGGGCACCCACGCCGTCAGATCGCGCGATATTGGCACGTTCGTGCCATTGCTTCGGCTGCCCGATTTTGGCGGCGGTGTTCGACAGGACCATCGCACGGACCTGATCCAGCCGCTTCACGGCCAGTCCTTGCGCGACCATCCCCCCCATCGACAGTCCAACGAAGACGCAATCCCGCACCTCCAGCGCATCCAGTAGCCGTTCTGCATCGCGGACCAGTGCGCCCATAGAGTATGGCCCTTCGGGTACAGACGACGCACCATGCCCGCGCGCGTCATAGGAAATCAGACGGAGGCCCTTTGGCATCAGGGGTAGGATTGGCTCCCAGATCTTCTGGCTGCATCCAAGCGCGTGGGCGAAAACCACCGGCGGACCGTCGCCCTGATCGGTGTAGTTCAGCTGGACATCTCCAAGGTCGCAAACAGGCATCAGTTGATCCGGATATGGGCCATGATCTGACCGTGGTCAGAGGCAAGCTTGTTATAGGGGGCTTCGGGGTGTGACCCGTCGGTGAGGTGGTCGTTGAAGGTGCTGAAATACTCCATCTCGCCGATAGTTCCCTTGGCGTCGGGCAGGAAATGGCGGGACATGTAGATTTGGTCGATGCTTTCGTAGACGCCACCAAATGCCGCCGTATAGACCATGTCGCGCAGCGATTTACGGACGAAGAGCTTCTCGGCCGAATGCAGACGAACCCGCTCGACATCGGCGGTGATCTGTTCGTTCTCTTCCTTGCTGTAGCGGTCGTTATAGTCCTCGGCGTCGTGGCGCAGCATCCAGCGGTAATTCCGGAAGGGAATCTCGCCAGAGATGATCTCGGAGCTCACTGCGTGTTCGCCATCATTGAAATCACCCAGCACCATGACCGGACGGTTCTGGCGGAGTTCGTCCAGAATGGCACGGCGCAAGACCCAAGCCTCGGCCATGCGACGAACAGCAGACCGCAGGGAGCCCATGGCACGGCCAAGAGGATCGTAACGGGTCAGGTCCTCTTCGGGCGCAAAATCCGCGCCTTGAGGTTTGTGGTATTCGCCCAGCTTGGACTTCAGGTGACAGTTGAAGATGGTGATGACCTGCTCACCGACGGGCACCCGGACCTTTAGGATCGGACGCGAGACCCGGTGCAACCGGAAATACCCGGCGTCAAGATCGCCGGACAATCCGCGCAGGGGCTGGAAGGGGATTTCCAGCGGAGTTTCTAGGTCCTGAATGATCTCGGGTGGTTCGGCGAAGCCAAAACGAGACAGGGTCGCGACGCCAGGACGGCGCTGCCCCGGTACGCCAGTGTCCGCCGAATTGGGCGCGAAGGCGATGGCGGCGTCGGTGTAGGGCGTGTAGCCCAGCTTCCGGAAGATGGCCTTCTTGCNNCTCATTCAATTCGATCCCACGGCTGTCGGCCTCGGACACTACGGTACGCAGGGCATCTTCTTCGAAAACTTCCTGAAAGCAGACGATGTCTGCATCCATCGACAGGATCTGCTCGGCCAGCCACGCCTCTTTCCACGCGTATTCCTCGGGCGTGTAGGTCTGGAACTCGTAATATTCCTTATCCGGACCAATCAGGTTTTTGACGTTGAAACTGGCAATGGTGAAGCGAGGCATGGGCTATCCTGTGCGCGTGACTTCGAAAAAGTTAGGGCAGGGGCGAGGGCTGTTTTATCAGTGGAATACTGGTAGTGATTGCTCCACACTTCAGCATTTATCGACGAAGGCCCGGACTGCCGAAAGGCTTTCAGGCTCGTCCAGAAACGGGACATGGGCCCGATCGGTAACATTGGCGAAGATGATGTCAGGTCTGCGGTTCTGCATTTCTGCGGCCGTTTCGAAGGACAAAAGGTCCGAGTTCGCGCCGCGGATCAGGGCCACTGGCTTGCCTTCGAGGGCATCAAACAGTGGCCATCCATCGGGAAGATCTACGTCGAACGCCGCGACAAAGGGTTCGCGCAGGCGCGGGTCGTATCGGATGACCAACCCATCGGCGGTTTCTTTGAAATGGTGTTCCGATTCCTGCAACCAGCGTTCGTGGGGAACATTGGCGAAGCCGGGGCTATAGGCCAGCAGGCGCGCCATTTCCTCGTGGGTTTTAGCTGCAGGATTGCGGCCAACATAGTCAAAGATTCGATCCAGCCCTTCGCGTTCGATCACGGGTCCCACGTCGTTGAGGCAGAGCGCTTTAATCCGCCCCGGTACAGTGGCCGCGAGGGCCATGCCAATCAGCCCGCCGCGTGATGTGCCAAGAATCGGAACCGCCCCCAGCCCAAGGTGGTCCAGCAGGGCTACAGCATCCTGTGCTTCTTGTGGGATCGTATAGGTGTCGGGTCCAGAATATTCCGACGCTCCCCGCCCGCGATAATCCATGCAGATCATCCGGACGCCGTTGAGATGCGGCTCCAGATAGTCAAAGTCGTGCATGTTGCGGGTCAACCCTGCGAGACACAGCAGAGGCATTCCCTTGCCGGAATCCCGATAGGCAATTTTGGTACCGTCGTCGGCCGTGAAAAATTCGATCATGAAGAGCTCGCCAGTTCGGGAATGGTGGTTAGGTCGCTCAGGATGTTGATAGGTCGCCACGGCAGGCGATCCACCGGGGCGCCCATGCGGTTCACCCATGCGGTGCTAAAGCCATAGCCCGTTGCACATCCGGCATCCCAGCCATTGGACGAGACAAACAGAACCTCGTCCCGTGTACAGCCGAAACGCTGTTCGACAAGCGCGTAGACGGACTCATGGGGTTTGAAGACACCAACGCTTTCAACCGACATTACGTCGTCGAGCAACTCACCGATATCGGCCGAGTCGACAGCGCCATTCAGCATATCGGGCGAGCCATTGGACAGGATCGCGGTGTTCTTGCCCATCTGCTTGAGCTGCGACAGCATCTCTGGCACTTCGGGATAGGCGGACAGCTCCCAATACAGCGCCAGCAACCGCTCACGCAGCGCAGGGTTGGTCAGACCCGAGGCCTCCAGTGCCCAGTCCAGCCCATCCTGCGTGACTTTCCAGAAGTCGGTATGGGCGCCGGTGATGGCTCTTAACCAACTGTATTCAAGTTGTTTTAGCCGCCAGTCGCTGGCCAGCTTGGGCCAGGTATCTCGCAGTTCTTCAGCACCGGGCTCTTCCGCGGCTTCGCGCGCGGCGGCGGCAACATCGAAGAGCGTGCCATAGGCATCAAAGATGCAGGTGGTGATCGGCATGCGGTGTCCTCCTTGTTCGGGGAGACTGGCATATCGTGGTCGGACGGGAAAGAGGGTCTTGCAGGGTTTACACCCGGGGCTGGTCAGTTACGTTGGGCGGCTCAATCCCCTTTATCCGAAAGGCTCTCGATGACTGAAATCAAGAATGGCGATACCGTCCGCCTGCATTACACCGGCACTTTGGCCGACGGTTCGGTGTTCGACAGTTCCGAAGGGCGCGAACCGCTGGAATTCACCGTCGGCGAAGGCCATGTGATCGTCGGGCTGGATAAGGCTTTGCCGGGCATGGCGGTCGGCGATAGCAAGACCGTGGAAATAGCGGCGGACGAGGCTTATGGCCCCTATCAAGACGATGCGCGCCAATCTGTCCCGCGCAGCCAAATCCCTCCGACGATCGAGCTGAACGAGGGAATGCAATTACAGATGCAGATGCCCTCCGGCCGCGCTGTGCCGGTAACCGTTGCCGAAGTGTCGGAAGAGACCGTGGTTCTGGATGCAAACCACCGGCTTGCGGGCAAGGACCTGACCTTCGCGATCGAGATCGTCAGCATCAATTGATCAGGGAGGGGGCAGCCCCCCTCAAGCGACTAAGCTTCTTCAATCGGCACAATGTCCACCGGCAAATTGGCAAGAGCGCTGTCGATAAAGCGCTGCTCGTTTGCGGCGAGGGGCTGGTGGCGCGGATAAAATGGTGCCTTGCGGTCATCCAGAACCCGGATGTCCCAGCCTTGGGTTGTGTCTATGAAGCCACGCGCGCCCTCCTCGCCAAATTCACGAAGATAGCCCTGTATGACGGTGTCCAAGTAACTTAGTCGGATGGCATGGCGCGTCTCTGTAGGGGCAGAGTGGCAGAGGTGGATGCTGTATACATGCACGTCGGCTGAAAACGGTGCTGCATGGTGGATTTGGTCATTCGCCCCAAGCCGATCATACGCCCATTCGCGTTCGTCCAATTCTTCCCAATCGGAACCAGGTACCTTGGCGATCAAACCGTCGATCTCAACTCCTTCGGCCGGTTCGACGGTCAGAAAGGCAACATCTCGCAAGGTTGTGTGCCGCCAAACCCTTTGCCATCCTCGCAGCTTCGCGGGGAAGGCGGTCGAGAATTCATGTGTCGCCCGGTTCACCAAGGAACCGTATCCAAAGAAGAACGGATCACTCATCTGCTTAAAATGCGCCTCTGCCGAGCGATTACAAGCACTTGCCTGAATCTGTTGCTTGGTCTAGCTTCCCGCACAGACGTTGGGAGAATCTGCAAAGCAGATGCCGAAGGAGCAACCGCCCCGGTAAACTCTCAGGCCCCCGGACCAACGTTGGCACAAACTCTGGAGAGAGGCGTGTGAAGCGTCCGCCGAAGGGATAGCGATCTCAGGCACATGGACAGAGGGGGCATCGACGGAGGGCGCAAGCTCTTCAAAACGGTGCCGGACCTTTTGCCCGGCCAGACAGGGGGACGGCATGGCAGAACTAAAACAAACTCCGCTTTACGACCTGCACGTGGAACTCGACGCCAAGATGGTGCCGTTCGCGGGCTACGAGATGCCTGTGCAGTATCCTCTGGGGGTGATGAAAGAGCATCTGCATTGCCGCGCCCAGGCGGGGCTGTTCGATGTCAGCCATATGGGTCAGGTCATCCTGCGGGCCACGTCGGGCAAGTTGGACGATGCGGTTCTCGCGCTGGAGGCACTGGTGCCGGTCGCGCTGGTCGAGTTGAAGGAAAACCACCAACGTTATGCGTTTTTCACGAATGAACAGGGCGGTATCCTTGACGATCTGATGGTTGCCAAGCGTGAAGACCACCTGTTTCTGGTCGTGAACGCCACCTGTAAGGACGCCGATATCGCCCATCTGAAGGCAAACCTGCCCAGCACCTGTGACATCGAAGTGATCGAGGATCGTGCTCTTTTGGCCCTGCAGGGGCCCGCGGCCGAGTCTGTAATGGCCCGCTTCGCACCCTCTACCCAAGGCATGCGCTTTATGGAGGTAGCCAGTTTTGATACGGGATTCGGAGAGCTTTGGATTTCGCGATCTGGCTACACCGGTGAGGACGGGTTCGAAATCTCTGTTCCCGCGAACCGTGTTCTTGATTTTGCCCATGCTTTGTTGGCCGAGGAAGAGGTCGAACCCATCGGCCTTGGTGCCCGCGACAGCCTGCGGCTGGAGGCCGGGCTGTGCCTCTACGGCAATGATATCGACACGACGACCTCTCCCATCGAGGCCGACCTGAAATGGGCCATCCAAAAGGCCCGCCGCCCCGGTGGTGCGCGGCAGGGCGGCTTCCCCGGAGAAGAACGCATTTTTGGCGATTTCGCAGAAGGCGTTGCCCGCAAGCGCGTCGGACTGCGCCCAGAAGGCCGTGCCCCGATGCGCGAAGGCACCGTTCTATATGCCTCGGAAGCCGCCGAGACGCCCATCGGCAGTGTGACCTCCGGCGGCTTCGGTCCAACTGTTGAGGGCCCTATCGCCATGGGCTATGTCGGAACCGCCCATGCCGGCGAAGGCATTACAATTTACGGCGAGGTGCGCGGCAAGCGTTTACCCGCCACTGTGACGGCCCTGCCGTTCCGCCCCTCTACCTACAAACGCTAACGGAGTACTCCTCATGAAATTTACCGAAGAACACGAATGGCTGCGCGTCGAAGATGATCTGGTTGTCGTCGGCATTACCGAACATGCCTCGACCCAGTTGGGCGATGTGGTGTTCGTGGAACTGCCGGAGACTGGCACCGTCAGCAAGGACGACGAAATCTGCGTGATTGAATCGGTCAAAGCCGCGTCGGACATCCTTGCCCCTGTCGATGGTGAGATCGTCGAGGTAAACGAGGCTCTGGAAGATAACCCCGGTATGGTCAACGATGACCCTATGGGTGAGGCGTGGTTCTTCAAGATGAAGGTCGCGGACCTGTCGCAAATGGACGACATGATGGACGAAGCGGCCTACAAGGATTTCGTCGAGTAAGTTTCTGAACTGACCTACATTCCGGCCTCGCCCAAATTTCGGCGGGGCCATTGCGAACTGACAGACTGCCGAGGCACCATGACCTTCAAGCCCACATCCTATCGCCCCTATGACTTTGCGAACCGCCGTCACATCGGCCCGTCGCCCGAGGAAATGGACGAGATGTTCAAGGTCGTGGGCGTTGAAACCCTAGATCAGCTGATCGAGGAAACGGTGCCCGAAAGCATCCGTCAGACCGAACCGTTGGAATTCGGCAAGCCTTTGTCCGAGAGGGAGCTAACTTGGCACATGCGTCAGGTGGCCAAGAAGAACGAGGTCTACTCGACCTTGATCGGGCAGGGCTATTACGGCACGACCACGCCCCCGGCGATCCAGCGAAACATTCTGGAAAACCCGGCGTGGTACACGGCTTATACGCCCTATCAGCCCGAGATCTCGCAGGGGCGTCTGGAAGCGCTTTTGAACTATCAGACCATGGTGTCGGACCTGACCGGATTGCCGGTCGCCAACGCGTCGCTTCTGGACGAGGCCACCGCCGCGGCCGAAGCGATGGCTATGGCGCAGCGGATGTCGAAGTCGAAATCGATGACCTTCTTTGTCGATGAAAACTGCCACCCGCAGAACATCGAAGTGATGAAGACCCGCGCGGAACCCCTCGGGATCGAGGTGATCGTTGGCACCCCTGACGATCTGGATGCAACCGCCGTCTTCGGGGCGATTTTCCAGTATCCGGGTACCTATGGCCACGTCCGCGATTTCACCGCCGAAATGGATGCGCTGCACGAGAACAAGGCGCTTGGCATCGTCATCGCCGACCCGATGGCGCTGCTGCTTTTGAAAGAGCCTGCCGCCATGGGCGCGGACATCGCCGTGGGCAACACGCAGCGTTTCGGCGTGCCGATGGGGGCAGGGGGGCCGCACGCGGCCTATATGGCTTGCCGCGACCAGTATAAACGCTCGATGCCGGGACGGATTGTTGGTGTCTCGATCGACTCGCGCGGGAACAAGGCCTACCGCCTGTCCCTGCAGACCCGCGAGCAGCACATCCGCCGCGAGAAGGCGACCTCGAACGTCTGTACCGCGCAGGCTCTGCTGGCTGTGATGGCCAGCTTCTATGCGGTTTTCCATGGGCCGAAGGGGTTGAAGGCGATTGCGCAGCGTATCCATCGCAAGACCGTGCGTCTGGCCAAGGGGCTGGAGGATGCCGGGTTCACCGTCGAACCTGACGTCTACTTCGACACGATCACGGTCGAGGTCGGCCCGATGCAGGGTGTCATCTTCGATGCCGCCGCCGCCCGCCGGATCAACGTCCGCAAGGTCGGCGACACCAAGATCGGCATGTCGGTGGACGAAACGACCCGCAGCGCCGTGATCGAAGATGTCTGGGCCGCTTTCGGCATCACGCGCGCCGACGACCCGGATGACATCGAATACCGCATCCCCGAAACCATTGCCCGCCAGTCAGACTATCTGACCCACCCGATCTTCCAAATGAACCGGGCCGAGACCGAAATGATGCGCTATATGCGTCGCTTGGCGGATCGAGACCTTGCGCTGGACCGCGCCATGATCCCTCTGGGGTCCTGCACGATGAAGCTGAACGCGGCGGTTGAGATGATGCCGATCACTTGGCCCGAGTTCTCGAACATCCACCCCTACGCACCCGCCACGCAGCTGGCAGGCTACGCGCAAGTGGTTGAAGAACTATCGGACATCCTCTGTCAAGCGACGGGCTATGACGCCATGTCCATGCAGCCGAACTCTGGCGCGCAGGGCGAATATGCAGGTCTTCTGACCATCGCCGCCTATCACAAGGCCAATGGTGACGATCACCGCAATATCTGCCTGATCCCTGTGTCGGCCCACGGGACCAACCCGGCCTCGGCCCAGATGTGTGGGATGAAGGTGGTTGTCGTGAAATCGGCTGAGAATGGTGACATTGATCTCGACGATTTCCGTGCCAAGGCGGAAGCCGCCGGCGACAATCTTGCCGCCTGCATGATCACCTACCCCTCGACCCACGGCGTGTTCGAGGAAACCGTGCGCGAGGTCTGCGACATCACCCATAAGCGCGGTGGTCAGGTCTATCTGGATGGTGCCAACCTGAACGCGATGGTTGGCCTTGCCAACCCCGGGGAGATTGGCAGCGACGTCAGCCACCTGAACCTGCACAAGACCTTTGCCATCCCGCATGGCGGCGGCGGCCCCGGCATGGGACCGATCGGCGTCAAAGCCCATCTGGAACCTTTCCTGCCCGGCAACCCATTGGGCGGCGGTCTCGCGGGGCCCGTTTCGGCCGCACCGAATGGATCGGCCTCTATCCTGTTGATTTCCTACGCTTATTGCCTTGCAATGGGCGGCGCGGGACTGACGCAGGCCACCAAGGTCGCGATCCTGAATGCCAACTACATCGCCAAGCGTCTGGAAGGCGCTTATGAGGTTCTGTTCAAAGGCAGCAAGGGTAGGGTCGCGCACGAATGCATCCTCGACACCCGCCCCTATGCCGACAGCGCCGATGTCAGCGTCGACGACATCGCCAAGCGCCTGATGGACAACGGCTTCCACGCCCCGACCATGAGCTGGCCCGTCGCCGGCACCCTGATGATCGAACCCACCGAGTCCGAAACCAAGGCCGAGCTGGACCGGTTCATCACCGCCATGCTGTCGATCCGCGACGAGATCTCGGCGATTGAGGCGGGCGACATGGACGCCGCCAACAACCCGCTGAAAAACGCTCCCCACACGGTCAACGACCTCGTCGCCGAATGGGATCGCCCCTATAGCCGCGAACAGGCCTGCTTCCCCCCGGGCAGCTTCCGTGTCGACAAGTACTGGCCCCCCGTTGGTCGCGTCGACAACGTCCACGGCGACCGCAACCTGATTTGCACATGCCCGCCGCTGGAAGATTATGCAGAGGCAGCAGAATAGGCCAATGAGCTAGGGTGTTCTCGGCTTGAAAACCGCCCGAAACGCTGCGCACGGCATTGCAGGCGGAAATCCGTCAAACCCGGAGAGAGTCCCCTGAGCTAACACGCTGACGGGCTCCTAAGACGTCATGTGAGGCCACTGTATCCACATCTGGGGCGGTGGCGGAAAGACTGCTCCAGACTAGGGTTGTTGCAGCCATTAGAGAAGGCACAGGCCTTTCCGCCGACTACTCTTGGATAGACTCAAGATAATAAACCAGTGCTAGAATCCGTCCCATTGTCACCAGGTCCGCAGACTCTGGCGTTTCGCTTGCGGCCTCGGTCATGCGTGCAGAGGTCATGAAACGGTCACCCCATAACGGCATGTCGCCGCCATGCGCGCGGATACCGTTCCTGCCATCGACAAGCATCAGCGTATTCTGAAATGGAAAGGCGTCCTGTTCCATCCGCTTGTTAATCGTAGTCAGATCGGGCGTCTCGATTTTGAGCAGATCTGCCATCGGGCCGGTGCCCTTTCCGGATTCCCCGTGACAACCTGCGCAGGCGACCATGTATTCCTGTTTGCCAATTTCCACGTCAGAACTTTGGCCAAACGACATGGCCGGGGAAAGAAAAGCACAAATTGCAAAAGATAATACTGCAGCTTTCATTGCTACATCCTCCCTAAGGTTTAATACCGTAAGGGTAGGACAAGCAAAGCAAGATGACCTTGCGTCAGGTCAAAACCGGGGAATTTAAGTTTGATGGGGAAACCGTCTGCTGGACGGTTTCCGCCTTACTTGATTAGCCCTGCAGCGAACGCACTTCGACATCACCCTCTTCGCGCGATTTCATCGCCATAGCGGCCGCGTGGCTGGCCGCGGCGGTGGTGAAGTAGGGGATCTTGTCGTAAAGCGCGACCGAGCGGATCTCGCGGCTGTCTTCGACGGCCTGGGCGCCCTCGGTGGTGTTCATGACAAGGTTGATCTCGCCGTTTTTGAGGTTGTCGACGACGTTCGGGCGGCCTTCATAGACCTTGTTCACCACCTCGCAGGTGATGCCGTGGCCTTCGAGGAAGGCCGCAGTGCCGCGGGTGGCGATGATGGCGAAGCCAAGCTCGACAAGGATCTGCGCGGTTTCGACCAGCTGCGGGGTCTTGTCGTCGTTCTTGATCGAGAAGAAGACC
>JABAOD010004934.1_pt4 | contig 12780 bp, 18 predicted proteins | sample 7062151 | NCBI WGS metagenome assembly JABAOD01 (sample SAMN14538626, study PRJNA623070) | marine sediment metagenome | biome: marine biome [ENVO:00000428]; feature: marine pelagic biome [ENVO:01000023]; material: deep marine sediment [ENVO:00002113] | place: India: Gulf of Khambhat ...
GGCTGGCTGGGTCATGTGCGCTCTGCCCTCACCCGCACTCGACTCGCGCCGCTTCATGCAGCAGCTGCCGAACCGTCTGGAGGGGCGGTTGATCCAACCGCTTGAATCGGATGCACTCCTTGCCAAGACTCAGCCCTTCAGCTGGTCCTTGTACTTCTCGAGCAGCCTGGTGTGGATGTAGAGACTCAGGTGTTGCTTGCGTGCCGCGATGGCACAGAGCGGGTTACCCTTGAACTCGTACGTTGGCATGCGGTAGCTCATTGACTCGACCGCCTCGGGCACCACGTCGCGGATCAGTGCCCGCAGCGTGCTGAGGGCCGCCCGATGCTCCGGAGCGAGCTTGCTGAGGTAGCGATCGACCTCGGACGTCTGCGCTCACCCGCACTCAGCGCCTTCCCAGCGCGGTGACCCGGACCGCCACCTCACGCTCGTCGGCGGGACCGGGACTGTCGAGCGCGAACAGGAGGAGGTGCCCGCGCCGGTCGTCTCCGGTCGTCTGCTGTCACGCTTGCGGGGCGTGGGACGCGGGGGTGCCTCGACCGATGCATACGGATGGCGGGTTTCACTCCCCCGTCCCATCCCCCGTGCGCCTTCCCGAAACGGGAAGGCCAACGCGACGCCGCCCAGCGCTAGCAGCTCGGGCCCGCTCGTGAAGATCCCAAAGCCGTACTCACCAAAGCCCCGGATGCGTCGCGAGAACACGACTTCGACACCAAGCTCCAGCAGCAACCCGATGCTCCACCCTTCTTGGGATTCGGCGCCACGCCGCACGCGGCTCCCGTACCCGACATAGAAGACGGCCGGCTCGAAGTGCTCTCCGCGGTGGTTCACTCCCGCGTCGAAGCGCCAGGTCGGTGGTGAGCCGACGGCGGTCCGGCTCACCTGGACAAAGGCTCCCCACACCTCCGCGAACGGGTACTGCCCGTGGATGCCGAGCGTGGCATCGGTGCCACCGAACGCACCGATCTGGCGCACCGCCAAGCGCGGGGCGTAGACCGGGCGCTGCTCTCGGGGGTCTTGGGGCCAGGCGGCAGCAGCCGCGAGCATCTGTGCAGCCCCTGCGAGCGCCAGGCAGCGGCAGGCGACCCGCATCTCACCGGCTCACTCGTGGCCTTCTCGCGAGCGACGCGGGCGCAGTTGCGGAGGCCCCAGCGATTCGATCGCCGACTGCTGGTCGCGCGACATCCCCGGCACCTCGGCTTCGTACACCTCGGCCAGCACCCCTTCCACCTCCTGCTTGGCCGGAGCGGGCAACGCTCGGAACGTCTGGTCGGTGTCGAGCTGGCGGCGAAGCTGGCGGCGACGCTCGCGCGCCAACTCGCCTTCCTGGTACGACTGGTGCGCTTGCGCGAGGTTCCGGACGGCGCGGGTCCCCGCCTCGAGCGCCGCCGGCAGGAACTTGAGCGCGAGAAAGAGCAAGATCAGCGGCGTCGCCTGCGCGAGTTCCTGCGCGACGCTCAACACCAGATCGATGGAGCCCGACCCGACGTCGGTGACCTGGAGATGGAGCTTCTGCTTCCGGGCATAGGACCGCAGGTTGCCCACGGCGAACCGGCCATGGACCCGGTCGATGACGGCCAGCAGGCCGGCGAACTCTCTGGCGGTGAGGGCCGGGGCGGCGACGGAGACCACCAGCTCGAGTGGTGCCGCCGGGTCCACCCCGCTGGGCAGCACGACGCGCTGGACGGCCTCGAGTGAACTGGACGTCAGGTTGGTCGCCGGTTCGGTCATATCGGTCTGACGGTGGCGAGTCGATCACCCGTGCAGCCCGCTGGCTACGGTCTGAGGGCTCCCCGCTTCGCAAGTATGCGGCGCCGGGAGGCCGGCCGACAGGTCGGGGCCTGCGGCGCCGCTCCCGCTGGTGCGGCCGACTGCCGCGAGATCTCAGCGCTCTACCGCCACCGTCCAGATGAGGATCACGCCGCACCTGGCGTCCCCACGGCGGGGAAGCGCGAACTCGCCCGGCACGTCGCTCCAATTGCGGAAGACCTCAACCCCGTGGACATGACCGATCGGGAGCCCGGACCCAAGGTAGAGGCCCGGAAGCAGGGGCTCATATCCGTCCACGAACACGGCAGGTCGGCAGCGGCGGAAGTTCAGGGAGATACCGCCGCGGGTTTTGCGATACCCGGGGATCTCGGTGAGCACGTGCGCCACCATGGTGGCGTTCAGCCGCTCGAGGTCGGCGCGCGTGAACTGGTAGCCGCGCCTTTGGTCCCGGCGCTTGTAGAACCCGCGGAGTTCCGGCGTCAGCGGCGCTGCCGCGCGGACCGTCACCGCCTCGAGCATCAGGGGATCCGGCGTGAGGTTGACCCGAACCTCCACCACGGCGTCGGCCGGGACGGCGATCACGCCGGAGCGTGTGGGTTGGTAGCCGATCCGGTTGACCCGCAGCACGTAGCTGCCGACACGCGGGATACCGACCTCGAACCACCCCAGCGAATCGCTGAGCACCATGGCGTGGAGCGCGCTGTCGCTCCCCAGGAGGCTCACCACCGCCCCGCCGATAGGGTCCGCCGTCTCGATCTCGGCCACGATGCCCCGGATCGATTCCTGGGCGCTCAGCGCCCCCGGGACCAGCGGGACGGCCAGGAGCAGTGCAGGGTTCAGCCATCGCACGCGCAGCATGGGCCCTCCACCTCGGCGACCGCCGCCAGTCCACCTGCTGCAGCGGTCGCCCTTTCCCCCAGGTACCGCACCCGCGGCGCCACGGTTCGTGCCCACCAGTCGGCATGCGCCGCCGTGCGTGCGGGACGACGCACCCGTCACCCGAGCCACCGGATGCCGTCGGCCGGAGCTCCCTCACCGCCCGCGCAACTCGAACGGTAGGATGTCGTCCAGGCGCTCGGCTTCGGCCCGGAGGACCTGGCGCAGGCGATCGCTCCGAGCCATGGCGCCCCACATGACGCCCTGCGCGCGATGCAGCCGCACCTCCTCCGGACCGGGCGCGTCCAAGGTCCGCATCAGACGGCCCGCCGGTGCGAAATCCGCGTCGATTCGAGAGGAATCGCCGCGCATGATGTCACCCATGACGGCGGAGAAGACCAGAGCCTCGAGCGCCAGGTTCCGCGCGGGCAGCTCACGCACCGCGTTCAGCACGGTGCAGACGTGCACCAGAATGCGATCGCCCGCGATGACGTCGGGGTAGAAGAACCGCACGGCCACCTGCATCGCCGCATCCATCGGGATGATCTCGCGAGGCCTCGCGCGCGGCGGCACCGCCACGGGCCTGCCGCTGCTTCGCAGGTGTCCGGCGATGGCGGGAACCGCCAGAGTGTTGAACTGCGAATCGGCCGCCAGCCGCCGAAGGAACTCCGCCTGCAGGGCGGCCGCCGCTTCCCGGCCGCCGGCGCCCCCACCGACACCGGGAGCGGCGTCGTCCACCCCGGGGAGCTGAAACCCGCGGCCGTTCCTCACCAGGTAGCCAAACCAGCGGTCATACGCGCGGAAGAATCCGGCTAGCAGGTGCTCCGCCGGCGGCGGGACCACGCGGAGCGCGATGATGGTATCGCCCCCCGGCGGCGCGACCGCTTCGATCCGGACGACGGCGGCGTATGCCGCCCGGATCTCGGCCGCCGTCACCGAATCTGGCGCAGTACTGGGCAGCGCCTGCCCCGCCAAGATCATGGCACTCAGAATCGTCGCGGCCATGCGCCTATTCCTCTCTCTCGTTGTCCCACGAACACCGATCCGGTACGCGCTACCTGGACCAGGGCGGTACGATGCCGTTCATACGCGCGTAGGCAACCGACTGGCCGACGTGCTCGTTCATGTGCGCCAGCAGCTGGAACAGGACCGCCCACCCCGCGACGCGGCGTCCATACAACATGGTGGGCGTCGTGAGATCCGCCTCGGTCATGCCGCTCACCGACGTCCGCACGTGTTCGACCGATTGTCCCAACAGCTCGAGCACCATGGACTTCTCGGTAATGGACTCGTAGTTGGGCCAATCGACTCCGGGCGGGGCGTCGATGCCCATCGATTCCGCCAGGTAGAGGTAGTTGTAGCGCGCAATGTGCATGTAGACGCGGCCGATCGACATGACGCCCTCGCCGGGGCTCCACGTGTAGAGGTCCGCGGGGATCTCCCTGGAGAGCATGAGGAGCTTCCGGGTCGACCGGTCGAAATGGTTGGCGAATTCGTCCCGATAGTCTTGTGGCGTGCTCTGTGCCGCCGCGGCGTGTGCGGCCAGGAGGAGCGCGAACGTCAGGAATGCCGAGTTGCGTTTCATGTCGCCTGCCCTCGAATCAGTGCTGGGATGGTCGAGTCGTCGACTGCAAAGCCGACGGTCAAGATCGTGGTCCGCGCCGGCTCCTGAGCGAGAATGGAAGTCGCGAGCAAGCACGGGAGACCGCATACGCCGAGGTACTTCGTCATGCTCACTCCCGTCCGCTCGGCAGCGGTCGTGGAACTGCGCGCTGCGGCAGCCCTGTCTCAGGCGCCGCGGGCGCTCACTTCTCCAGCACGACGGTGATCGTCTCCTCGCCGAAGGTCATCTCCCCCGACAGACGATCCCCGGATACCGTGAAGCTCATGTCGCGCAGAAACGTGTCCGCGGCGTGGTCCAACGTGACCGTGGTGCCGACCAGCGCCCAGGTGCCGGTGAGCGCTTCGTCGAAATCACTGCCGCCCTCGCCCAGTCCCGGAATGACGATGCGCCCCGTGGTGCCGCCGTTGGCGTTCAACGTGAGCGTGATGGATCCGCCGGTGGCGAGGAGGTCCGTCGAGCTATCGCCGACCCCGATCGAGAACGTGGTGGCCGTATACGTCCCGGCGACCGACTCCATGGTCGGTTCGGTGCTGTCGCTACACCCCAGCGTGATGAGCAGGAGCCCGGCGGTGGCGAGAAGGCGGCTGTGCCGCATCGTCCCTCGCAGGTTGGAGATATCGACTAACTATAGGCCGTCGCGCCGGCCCGCTCCAACCGACAACGATCACCGTCCGCCGGGAGTTCCCGTGTCGCCCGCCGGCTCCGGCTTCGGGATCGCCCCGCCGACGAACGCCCCGCCGAAGCCCCCGATCAGTACCCCGAACAGCAACTCGCGCCGAAAGTCGGTCGAATAGAGGTTCCGCGCCACCACCACCACGAAGCCGAGCGCGATGCCGGCCGCCGCTCCCTCCGACGCATAGTTGCCGCGCCGGGTACCCGCCGTGTCCACCGGCGGCGCAAGCGCCGTCGCAGCTCGCCCTGCGGACCCGCGCAGGCGCCAGCGAGCCGCCGACGCGAACGGCGGAACGGAGTCGAGGAACACCACGCTCCGCGCGTTCCCGAGCCCGGACCCGCCGCCCGGCTGCTGGCCCTCGACCGGCGCCGGCGACACGGCGAGCGCGATGGCGAGCAGGCAGAGGCTCACTCGCGGCACCGCCGGAGCGCAGAGCCGCACTCGCCCTACCGCGCCGTCATGGTGAACGTGCAGGGGAAGTCCTCCGGCTGATCGAGCACTCCGGCACTGCAGGTGCCGGAAATCGTGCCCTCGTTTCTGATACCGTCGTGATCGATGCGGACGCCCGGAGCCGAGATGCGAAACGCGACCGCGTCCCCTCTGAGGGTGCCGCTCAGCGGGAAGTCGGTGCCGAACTGCGCGGCGTCATCCCGATCGGGGGCGAGATCCCGGAACGTGCCGACGAGGGAGTCACCCTCCTGGCGCGCGAACCGCACCCGCCCACGCACGGTCTCCTCGACCGGGGTGGTCTCGAACACGGCCCGGTACTCCCAGGTGTCGGCCAGGCCGGACGGGAGGCCGTCGTCACACCCGACCAAACCCAGGCCCGACAGCAGGCACGCCACCACCGGCAGCATTCCAGCGCGTCGCATCGAACCACCTCCGGCCGGCGTGGACCGCGACGTCCGGGCGTCGCCACGACGCCGACGGGGAGCATGCTCGACCGGGGGCGTCAAGCGGACGTCAAGCGGACCGATCGCGGACCCAGCGCGGCGCGGTTCAGGAGCTTCGTCGGCCCGTCGGGGTAGGGCTGGCGTCCTGCTAGGCGATGACGGAAAGCACCGACTTCAATCGGTCACCCGGCGGGGACTCAGAACCGGGCTGGCCGAACGGCCCGCAGGCAGCGGGGGGAAACCTGCGTGCCGCAGGTCCTCTGACCTGCGGCTCGTTGCTCATCGCCCGATCAACCCCGCCACCGACACCCGGGCGACCTTCCGCTTGGCGTCGCTGCGCGAGAACACGAGGGTGCTTCCATCGGGCGTCCAGCGGGCCTCTACCTCCTCCTCAGGCGTCGAGGTGAGCCGCCGCCGGGTGCCGTCGCTCGGCGAGTACAGCCCGAGATCCGCCTGGAGCGGACCTTCCGCGGCAGCAGCGAACTCGTACGCCAGGTACATGCCGTCGGGCGACCACGCCTCGGGGAAGGCCAGCTCGTACCCGTCCAGGATCTGCTGGGCCGGCCCTCCCGCCGTCGGGAGCAGCATGGCGCCGACCTGCCCCTCCACTTCGACGGGCAGGGCGAGCATATCGCCGGACGGCGACACCGCATGGTGGGAGAATTGCAGCACGCTGGTTCGATCCCACAGCGTCTCGAGGCTGCCGCCCGTCGAGAGCCTGCTCACCGCCAGCTGCCCCGCGCTTCCGCCCACGTGACCCACGAAGACCTCGTCGCGCGACCGGCTGGCGACCACGCTGACGATCGTGCCGACCCGGGTCACCCGCTGCGCCTCTCCTCCCGTGGCGGGCACCATCCACAGGTCGCCGATGGGATCGGCATCCCGATCGGACAGGAAGTAGATGCTCGCCCCGTCCATGGACCATGCCGCACTGGCCTCGGTCGTCTGCCAGTCGGTGAGACGAACCGGGTCGCCCCCCGCCCCATCGATGACCCAGATGTCATTCCCGCCCGCGCGGTCAGACGTGAACACGACTTTCGACCCGTCGGGCGACCACTGTGCGCCGGAGTTCTCGCCGGCCCCGGCGGTGAGGACCCGGGCGGGGCCCCCTTCCAGCGGCGCGATGTGCAGGTCGCTGACTCCCCCGCCCCGGAGGACCCGATACAGCACCTCGGTCCCGGCGGGGGAGACGGCCGGGCTGACGGCGCGCTCCGACTCCGGCGTGAGCCGGCGCTCCGACCCGTCGTCGAGTGAGACCGCCCAGATCGCACTGGTGAGAAGGCCGGTGTGGAACGCGACGGCGTCCCCGGCCGGATGCCACTGGAGGAAGTCCTCTTCGGCCGCGTCGTTGGTGACCCTCAGCTCAGTGCCGCCCGCCGCAGGCACCACCCACACGTCCGTCTGACGGCCCCGCTCCGACAGGAAGGCAACCCATTGTCCGTCCGGCGACCACACCGGCGCATAATCGTTGCGCACGTCCCGCGTGAGTTGCCGGGGCGCTCCGCCATGAACGGGCAGGACCCAGACGTCCGCCGTACCGGTCCGACGCGACACGTAGAGCAGCTCCGACCCGTCGGGCGACCAGGGGGAATACTGATCGCCGATGTACTCGTAGCCCTCCGTCGTGAGCTGGCGGGGGTTCTCTCCGTCTGCGTCCGCCACCCCGATCGTCGCCACGTCGCCGCGCTGGACCAGATAGGCGATCGCCGACCCATCCGGCGACCACCAGCCGCACGCATTCGGCTCCGCTCGAACGAACGGCGCCGTGGCACCGGTCGCCACGTCCAGCACCCGGCAACCGATCTGTCCCCCCTCCGCGGTCGCGAAGTACACCAACCGGTCGCTGTCGGGATGCCATGGGCCCGGGAACTCCAGACCGGCGCCGTCGGTCAGTCGCCGGGGCTCTCCGCCGTCGGCCGCGACGACCCAGACATCGAGCAGGCTCGCCGCGTTGGAGCCGAACGCGATCCACCGACCATCGGGAGACCACGAGAGCGGCAACACCAGCTCCCCCGTGGTCGCGATTCTCATCGGGTCCGTGAAGTCGGCACTGGCGACCCACAGGTCCCAGCCTTCGGCGCCGAGCTCCAGGTAGGCGATGCGCGTCCCGTCGGGCGAGTAGGCGCTTGCCTGGTGGTTTGCCCCCTCCGGGGTGAAGACTCGGGCTACGGGCACGCCCGCCTCGGTTGCGCAACCGGCCAACGCGGCCAGCAGTCCGAGGGTGGCGGTTGTTCCAGCGTTTGCCTGAGACATGACGTGTGTCATTGACCTTCCTCGGATATCGTCGTCGAGTCGGCGGCGCCGAGGGCCGCGGCGATGCCGGCCGCAATCTGTGTCACGACCTCGTGTTGGGCCGAGAGCACGTCGCGCACATCCTGCTCGTACATGTCCGACCACAGGTGCCGCGTCGTCTTCGGGTCCACGAACTGCACGCTGATGCGCATGATGTCGCCGGCGCGAAAGACGGTAGCCTCGACCACCGCGTCGAGGTCCAGTTCGTTGGCGATCTGTCGCGTGGGCGTCGTGCCGCCCCGGTAGGGCAGAATCGCCGACCGGGGCGCCACCCCCACCAGATTCAGGCGAGCGAGCGCGTTGGTGAGCGCGTCGTGCATGGCGTCCACGAACACGGCGTCCGCGCCCGAGATGTCCTCGATCGGCAGCACGGCGATCCGATCGATGGTGTCGTCGCCTCCGCCCGACGCCACCAGCCACCCTCCGAGGCCCGCCACCACGATCGCGGCCGCCGCCACGGGCATCCACCAGCGGCGCCTGGCCCCCGTCCGCGACGGCGAGGCCACCACTGGACGGGTGTCGGCCGGGGTCACGCCGCCGGTGGGCGTGGTCACCGCGGACTCGAGCTNNGCCTCGGCGCTCTGCCACCGGTCTTCCGGGTCCTTCTCGAGACACCGCATGACGGCATCGGCCACGGCGACCGGCACCTCGGGGCGGACCTCGCGGATCGGCACGGGCGACTGCAGCACCTGGGCGGAGAGCACCGCCTGGGCGGTCTTGCCCGTGAACGGCGCCTTGCCGGTCAGCATCTCGTAGCCGAGCACGCCGATGGCATAGATGTCGGCCCGATGATCGACGTTCTCGTCGGCCGTGGCCTGCTCGGGGGCCATGTATTGCGGCGTGCCCACGGCCATGCCCACCGTGGTGAGCTGCTCGCCGCCGGAGGCGCTCACGGCCTTGGCCACGCCGAAGTCCGTCACCACCGCGTGGCGCCCCGAGAGCATGACGTTGTCGGGCTTGATGTCGCGGTGCACGATGTTCCGCGCGTGGGCGTACGCCAGGGCGTCGACCACCTCCCGCAAGATGCGCATGCCGTCCCTGATCGGCAGCGCGCCTTCGCGGTTGAGTCGCGCTCGCAGCGACTCCCCCTCCACGAAGGGCATCACGTAGTACAGGAGGCCGTCGACCTCACCCGAGTCGTGCAGCGGCAGGATGTGCGNNTGTGGGGGTGCTGGAACTTGGCCACGATGGAGATCTCGCGCGGGAAGCGCTCGGCACCCAACACGGCCGCGAGCTCGGGTCGCAACACCTTGAGCGCGACCTTGCGGTCGTGCTTCAGGTCGTTGGCCAGGTACACCGTCGCCATGCCTCCCGCACCAACCTCACGCTCGATGCGGTACGTGTCGCGCATGGCGGCGGTGAGACGGTCGAGCTCGTCGGGCATGCAAGGAGAAGTTTAGGTGGCGGTGGGCGGTTTTGCGAGGCAGATGCCAGGTTCCGCCACGAGCGGCGCCGTGTCGGCGATCAGCTGTCCGACGGGCGTGCACCGGGATCCAACGCGGTCGGGTGGCGCGGCTCATACAGCGCGAGCGCGCTCCCGCCCGGGAGTTCCAGTGCCGTGACCCGACCCCACGCCACCTCCCGGACGGGCCGCGCAAGCGCCACGCCCCGCTGTTCCAAGTCGACCACGGTGCGCTCCAGATCGTCGCACATCAAGTAGAGCTCGTGCGAGCCTTCCTCGGCGGGGTGAATGGCCAACTCCGCCGGTGGGAGGGTGAAGATCAGCCATCCCTCTCCCGCATCGACGGACCGCCACCCGAGAACGTCTCGGAAGAAGGCCCGCACATCGTCGGCTTGGCGGGAATAGATGAGCGCGTGCACGCCGGTGATCATGGACTCCTCCAGTCACTCCAGTGGCGAACCTCCGTGTGGCCGGTCGTCAGGCGGCACCGGCACTCCCGGTGTCTCCGGCGCCCCGGCGGTCGAGCATCAGAGCCACGGCCGGCAGGAGGACCCACGGGATTGCGTAGTACACCGACAGGTACCAGTAGCGGGTCACGAAGGACGTGCCGTGCCCCAGGTAAACCCCGCAATACAGCCAGTCGTAGACCGCCAGGGGCAGGGTGAAGTAGAACGCGATCCACGCCGCCAGCTGCAGGCGCCTCTTGCGCCTCACGCCACGAAGCACCAGGTAGACGACGCCGGTGATGGGCACCAGGATCACCAGGTCGAAGAACACCATGAATGCCGTGGAGTACTGCTGGTAGTAGGACGGCAGCCCGCCGACCCAGAAGGCCGCCCAGACCAGCGTGGCGGCCAGGTACAGGCGAATGTGGCCTCGTCTGCTCACGCTCCTCCAGCCTCCTGTCGGTTCATGAGAGCGGCGCGGCGCTCGCGCTGCTCGTTCGACGGCGCCGGGCGGTCAGGGAATGCGCGCTTTGGCCCAGAACTCCGGGCCGGCCGCCTGCCCCCGCGCGACGCTCTGCACGATGCGGCGCGTGTGCTTCTCGACCCAGTGGGTGACGCGGTATCCGGGGAACAGCTCGCCGGCATCGACCTTCCAGCAGTCCAGCACGGTGCCGCCGTGCTCTACGGTCTCCGAGCCCAACACCCGAATGGTCATCCACTCCTCGCCGCCCTCCCACTCCGAGAAGTGCGGAATCGCGGCGACGTAGCCTTCCGCCAGCGGCAGCAGCGGGAACAGCCACGGCATCTGCCCCTCGATGGGGAACACCGGCCGGTCGAGTTGCCGATCGAGCAGGCGAATCGGCTCATCCGGCAAGACGACCCAGCCGGTGAGGTGGCCCGCGTTCGCCGTGACCGCTGCCGAGTCCCGGCCGGCCTTCACCCGATGGTGCAACAGGGAGAAATCCGTGGCGCGCAGGACAATGGACGAGTGGGTCGTGTCGCCGGGCGATTCATGGCGAGTCCGGATGACGTAGACCTCTTGGTCGCCTCGGCGACTGCGAGTGATGCTCTGCGTCGTGGTGCTCGTCGGCGTGTCGACACCGTCGGCCCGCCTGAAGCTCTCGACGGCGTAGGTGCCGACGCCCAGGCGAGCGCCCCGCAACGAGGCGCTCCCGACGCGGACGGTATCGACCTGCTGCGCTTCGAGCACGGTCGCGGACCCGCCCGCCAAGAGGATCGGTAGCACAGCACGGAAAGCTCGGCTCATCGGCGTAACCTCCGGCACCCGGATGGCTAGCGTTGGTGCACGACGGTGGTATCTCCCTTCGCGCTCACCCGATGCACAATCGTCCTGTTCGGCTCGTACTCCGTGAAGAAGAGCGCCACCGTGTTGTCGCGGAACAGGCTCATGTGCGCACGCACGCGACTGTCGTGCCCCAGTACGCGAAGCTCCGCACCGCCCTGCCCGTTGGCGGCGATCGTGATGCGCTCCCGGTTGCCGCCGGTGCCGGTGCCCGGTGGCGCATCGAAGCCCATGACCATGCTGCCGTCGGCGCTCAATCCCACCCCGAACCGCTCGTATCCCGAGGCGTCGTTGATGACGAGGCCGGTGGCGGGACTCCGCCGCGGCCCTTCTTGGGGATCGGGGACCGGTGCACCGAGGACCACGCGCTCGCGGCCCTCCTCATCCTCGATGATGACCGCACGAGCCCGCAGGACGCTCTCTTGTCGAGCGCCCATCCACCCACTCAATGCCACGACCGACGCGAGGAGCAGTGCACCCGAGGCCACGAGCCGATGGCGCCGTAGCTGCCGCTCGACGCTCGCCAGCCGGGCGTGGATGTCGGTACCAGGATCCGTCATTGGTGCCTCCTGGAGAATGCGTCTGAAGAGCCCTGTCTGTTGCTGCCACCCCCAGAAGCGGCAACTCCCGGCGCCCGTCGCTCAGTGGCGGTGGCCGGCCTCGGCGCGCAGCGCCGCCACCTGCCGCAGCAGGTCGTCGAGGGAACTGAACGCGAAGCGCAACCGTGCGGTGCCATCCAGCACGAAGTACTGCGGCGTCCCCCAGCTGTTCAGCGCTCGTGCCGCCTCCCCCTCGGTGTCGTACAGCGCCGTGATCTCGAAGCCGCCCTCCCGCAGGAAAGCCTCCGCTTCGCCCGGTGCGTCGCGGGTGATAGCCAGGAGTGGCACGCCCTCCTGCGCCAGCCGGCCGGCGAGCGCGGCGGTGCGCGGCATCGCCTGCGCCGAGGGGCCGCAGTAGCGAGACCAGAACACCACCACGGTTGCCTCTTCACCCGTCAGCTCCGCCAACGCCACCGATGAGCCCTGGCGAGCCGTGAGACGAACGGGACTCACGGGGTCGTGGCGGGTGGCCTGCAGCGTGCGCCGCACCATGTCCTCCCGCGCCAGCGAGACGGCTTCCTTCCAAGGGCGCTGGGCTCAGACCGACTACCAGGCGTAAGGAGTCCGCCGCCTGCGCTGACGTACTCGGATCGGCCGCGACCGCTGCCAGGGCGTGCGCCGCGCCGGTAGTGTCACCGGCAACGAGACGCGCTTCCCCAAGGCTCCGGAACCGGTCGGTGCTCCAGCCCACCGATGCGGCGTGCTCCAACGTGGAGATCGCCTCTTCGGTCCGGCCGGCGCCCAGGAGGGCACGGCCCAGCGAGGTGCGCAGCGACGCGACCCGGCGAGTGGCGGCCTGGCGGTGTTCCGCCGCCGTGGCTCCGAGTGCGCGCCGGTCGTCGGTGGCTTCCTGGACCACGGGGATCCGCGTCCGCAGCCGCCGGATGCCTTCGTCCCGCGTC
>JABAOD010002739.1_pt1 | contig 12769 bp, 11 predicted proteins | sample 7062151 | NCBI WGS metagenome assembly JABAOD01 (sample SAMN14538626, study PRJNA623070) | marine sediment metagenome | biome: marine biome [ENVO:00000428]; feature: marine pelagic biome [ENVO:01000023]; material: deep marine sediment [ENVO:00002113] | place: India: Gulf of Khambhat ...
TCCGGCAGGCAGCCGCCGTATCTCCGGCCAGGTCCTGAGCCATTCCCAAGTTCATTGCGGCGATACAGCCCCACATCGAGCTCTTATCCGGCAGGAGCTCAAGCGCCCGGTTCGAATTTCGGAAAATGGCTGGTGCCTCACCTTTCCGGAAGGCGATGGCCGCTCGGATGGTTGCCATCCGAGCCTGCTGTTCCCGAGCGTCATGCTGGCTTCGCTGATTTCTAGGTTTCGCCAAATCCTCCATTGGACCTTCGCCAGCCTGGCGAAGGGCGCGATCCGCCGCCTCAAGCATGTGCTTAGCCGCATCGTTCTGACCGTTCATGAATAGGACCCAGGCGTAGTGAACCAGGAGACCGGGTCTGGACTCAAGCTGAGCCTCCGGCAGACCTTCAACCCATCGCATGAGCGTCGTCGGTTCACCGCGCTCCCAATACGCCTCGGCCAGCTCTTCGATCATAGCGCTCGCGCGTTCGAACGCACCGGCGGACAAGGCATGTTCTGCTGCCTCTTCGATGAGGCCTCTGCCCTGGAACCATTCGCTTGCGTGACGATGCAAATCCCGGATCGCATCAGGCGCCAGTTCGTATAGCCGTTGCCTGAGAAACTCGGCGAAGAGATGATGGTAGCGATACCAACGGCGTTCATCGTCCAGCGGGATCAGGAATAAGTTGGCGCGTTCGATTTGCTGCAGGATCTGGCCGCTGCCCGAGATCTGGAGCGTCGCATCGCACAGCGGAGCGCTGAATCGGTCCAAGATCGAAGTCCGGCGTAGGAAATGCTGAATCCCTTCTTCTTGACGCGACATGACTTCATCGACCAGGAAGTCGAGGATGAAATGATGGCTGCCGGAGAAGGATCTGACAAAGGCTTCCTTATCCTCGCGACCTTGCATGGACAACGCCGCGAGCTGCAAACCCGCGATCCAGCCTTCGGTGCGGGCTTCCAGGGCGGAAACGTCCCTGGGAGACAGGTCGAGGCCCATGAGATCGTTGAGAAAAGCGGTCGCTTCTTTTGTGCTGAAGCGGAGATCCACCGCGCGCACCTCTGTCAAGTGTCCCTGGACTCGGAGATGTGACAGCGGCAACGGCGGGTCAACCCGCCCGCTGATAACCAGATGCATCTCCGGCGGCAGGTAATCCAGAAGGAACGTGAGGGAGTCGTAAACCCGTTGTTCTTCGACAAGGTGGCTGTCGTCGAGGACCAGGCTGAAGCTGCCGGCCTTCTCCGCGATCTCGTTGATCAGGGTTGCAAGCACCGACTCCAGCGGTGGCGGCTGAGGGGATTGAAGCAGGCTACGTGTTCCAACCCCGACACCCTCTCTGATCACCTGCAGAGCGGCGATGACGTGAGCCAGGAAGCGGGCCGGATCATTGTCGCCAGCGTCCACTGACAACCAGGCGACGCGCCGATCGCTGCTCGCGATCCATTCGCTCAACAAGGTTGTCTTTCCGAATCCGGCGGGAGCGGAGATGAGGGTGAGCTTGCCCTGCGCTGCCTCACTTAGCTTGTCAACAAGGTGCGGTCGGGGAACAAGGTCAGGGCGGGGAGATGGGATGTGGAGTTTGGTCCTCAGGAGTGGGCTGATCATCCGTGATGTTGCTCCCTTCTTGGACGCCTAACACGCAATTTCAGGGAGGGCGGCAAGCGATTCCAGACTGGTCCACGCCGCAACCGGCAATGTTTGTTTCTATTGATTGTAGGGCAAATCGCCTCGTTGTGGGATGGGACTGGTGCTGAGTGCTTCAGCATTAGGGCATATGGTCAGAGGTTATGGATCAGCCGTTTCAGGCGGCCTTCCCGAAGGGCTCATCCATGTCTACCAACTGCGCCTGCTCCGGAAAGCGGCGAGCGCAGACCCAGCCGTCTGCGCTCGCTTTACCGGGCTGAAGACCCATCCTAAGAACTGATCAAACAAGGTGAAGAATGGGTGGGCGACCTCGGTCTGCTGCGCAAGATCCACAGGCTCACCTCCGGGTTTCTCTGGCAAGATACCATTTTGGTGAGCAGGCTGACCGGCTGCGTCAGCTCATTTGCGCACACCCCTCGGTTGGTTGGACCCGATTGCCTCCCTTAGACACAGCGCGGTAAAACCTGTCCCGATCGGTCTTTGCATTCCTCAACAGCCGCGGTCTTCGTTTTCGATGGCAAAAGGGCGCCGACGAGCACGCCCGCCAACACCAGCCCCGCGCCAATCAGGAAGTTGACCGTTATCCTTTCTCCAGCCAAGGCGGAGGCCACAACAATCGTGATGAGGGGAACGAGCACGAAGCCGTAGGAGGTACCTGAGGCCGTCCAGTTGCCTAGCACGAACATGTAGAGCACAAAAGCGAGAATGGTCACGAAAATGACCAGATAGAGGAAAGCAACCCAGGTGTTTATCTGGGTAGGGATGATCCATTCTTCACCCCGGGAGAGCGAGGCGGATCCCAGGATGATCGCGCCAACCGTCATGCCGATGGCGTTCGTCATGATCGGGGGATTGGGTGGAAAGGTCTTGATAAGCACCCCGCCTTCGGCGACAAAAATGGCCGCAATAATGATTGCGGCAATATGGGGCAGAGAAATATCCGCGGCTGAAGCTCCGCCAACGGTGAAAGCAATGCCCAGGACCGCCAGGAAAGAGCCAAATAAACCGCGCCGGGTGATCCCTTCGACCCCGTGCAGGGCGGAGAGGAACAGAGTCAGAAGCGGCACCAATGCCATCAGAATCTGGTACAGACTGGCCGGGGTAGCAACCAGGCCCCAGCCGATCAGCAGAAACGCCAGCCCAACGGTTAGGGTGCCGAAAATGATCGCACCTAACAAAGCGCGCCCTTTGGGCATCGGGATCTTCTGGATCAAAACGATAGCCCAGAACGCCAGCGCGGCCAGCGTGAAACGGGAAGCGGCCGCCCAGAAAGGTGCCAATTCCGCGTAGCTGATGCGGATGGCGACCGAGGCCCCTCCGCCGACAAGCACGAAAAGCATGAAGGCGATCAAGACCCGGCGATCTGGTAGAGCGGGGGTGAGGGTTTGCGTCGTCATAAGCTAGTTTCCCCATTCGGTTGAATTGTGATCTTGACCATGAGGTAAAAAACAGGCTTCAGTACGATGAGTTTCAGGCTTCTACGCTCCCGGATTCCGCCGCTGATGGTCGTAGGGCTATTCCAATCGAGAAGCAGAGGTCGAGGAGATTTGGGGTGGATCTATCGAGCCCGCTCGTTTGTGCCTTGCGGTTTTGTGCCTGTAAGTCCGAAAGTATAACATCCCGAGCAGCGGCATACGCTGCCTCTGAAGCTCTCCCAGAAGGGGCGGGTCGTCATCCCGGTCGAACTGCGAAGGAAATATGATCTGAAACCCGGCGAGGTAGTCCATGGCGTCGATACTGGCGGCACACTCTCCACAATCCCTGCCAAGGTGGATCCCTTGGAGCGCGCCGCAGGGATGCTTGGAGGAAAAGGGTCGCTCACCCAGGCGCTTGCCGATGAACCTGAACGAGAGCGAGCGCCTGAACCGTGGGCAGGAAATCTACGTCCCGGACAGCTTCGCGCTGCTGGCGTACTTGGGAGGTGAGAAGGAGGGAGGCAGCGTGAAGGCTATTCTCGCAGAGGTCGCCCGGGGAGATCGCCGGGCCTTGCCGTCACCGATCAACCTGGGAGAAGTCGCCTACATCGCAAGGAGGGCGTGCGGGTTAAAGAAAGCCTGGGAGGTCCTGGCGGTCATTGAGCAGCTGCCGATCGAGATCCTTCCAGTCGATGGCCTGGACGGAGGCATTTGTCGGGGCGGCCGCTGGAGCACGAAGCGCTGAGCCTGTAACCGGCGATCCGGAAGTCAAGCCCCTGAGGGATCACTATCAGGTTGAGGTGGTGGGAGCGCTTACCGCCCTGCGTCCAAACAACCGGAAGAGCGCCGGATGAAAGAACGGCTTCGGGAGCTGGCGGAACGGCAGCCCCTCTGGGCACCTTGGAAGCTTTGAGCCGAGTGGAGCCTCGCACGTGCGGGGTGCCGCGGCACCCCGCATTTAGGGCGGAAGGGACAGCGAGGGATTAGGTTGCGATCCCGATGGTGTCATGACCCGTGCTCCCTCGATCGCACGATACGCGGGAGCAATCGGCCGGTCCTCTGCATATACACGCGATACTCGTCACCAAACTGCGAGAGCATCAGCGCCTCCTCCGTCATGATTCGAGAGGTGACATCCAGTGCCGTCGTGCCGATCCACAGGCACCCGATGAACCAGTTGGAAGCGATGAGAAGGGGTGCGCTCAAAATGAGGAGGAAGGCGGCATAGATGGGATGCCTGATCCAGCGGTAGGGCCCGCCGCTGACCAACTTCTGCCCCTTGATCAGCCTTGGTTCAGCGCTCCAGTTCTGTCCAAGGGCCTGATGCGACCACTGGAGCAGGACGAAGCCGATCAAGGCCATGCCCACTCCGAGCCAGCGCACCGGGCTGGACAACGGAAGGGATGACCAGGACATCCAGGTCGGATTGACGATATAGACCACCACGGCGATCAGTGCCGGAAGGGCGATGAGGTTGGCCACACTGGACGCGGCTCCCGCTTCCTTCTCCTCGAGGATGGCATCCACCGAGGGGGCCAGTTTTCGGTGATAGTAGCCCCGATGCGCCACAAACACGATGAAAAGCAACGCCAGAGTAAGTCTGAAGGTGACCGGATCGTCCACAGGTCTGCTGATTCAGAGCGAAAAGCGACGTTTGGGGCCAGCTGTCCGGCTCCGGCGGGAGACCATTCGACCGCTTCTGCGCTTCCTTCTCAAGCAGGGGACTCTGCGCAGCCTGATAGAGGAGCTGCGGGGGGTTGGCCCGCCTGTTCGCTCAGAGCCGGGTTCCGATTATGGGATGTCCCTCGGCTTGGCTCACGTGGAGGCCGGCTTCAAAAACTGGAAGTATCCGAATCCCACCGCCAGAAGCAAATAGACCGCAACCGTAGTCCAGCCGAGGGCGTTAACGACGCCGCCGAGCTGGCCAACCAAGGCCAGGATGAAGCCGAGGGCATCGCCGATGAAGAGCGCCAGTACGATGGACCGGCGCGCCTCGGAGTCGGGGGCGTTTCGGGCCGACCAGGTCAGCACGGCAAATGAGATGAGCGCGGCACCGAACAGCTGTCCAGTGTACCGCAACGGGGCGTCGACCGTGAGGCCATACAGGGAAATCAGCTGCGTCGGAACGAGGACGAAGGCGAGGCCGTAAAGGGCTGCGAGGACGGTGTTGATGACCATGAGTGTGCCAAGTTTCATCGGGTGCTCTCCTCTCTCAATCTTGCGATTGATTGTACAGGGAACGGCGCTGATCCGCTACAGTGATGGCAACGCGGCGCGCGGCCTGCGTCCACCGAGAACGCTTTGTGAGCCCAACCTGGATAAGGCCTGACATTTCATCCCGACAGCCTGCCCTTCATGGGACCTGAGCTCCAGGGCCGGAAGCCTCCGCCAATTCGGGGGGCAGGCCAAAAAAGGAGAAGAGCTGCGGGTAGCCAAAGGTCGTCACGTCGGCGACCAGGTTGTCGTCAATCGTGACCACCTGCAGGGCGAAGGCGCGATAGGCGTCATCCCCGGCCTCCCGTCGATACCAGCCGAAAGCGGGACGGCCGCTGGCGCGCGTGGGTACCAGCCGCCAGCGGCCTCGGGCCTCGCCGTCCAGGATGAACCCGGCGATGAAGGCTCGGATGGCCGATCGGCCCCGGTACCAGGCAGAGAGCGGGGGCATGCCAAAGGTGGCCTCCTCTTTGAGCAGCAGGATCAAGCCGTCGATGTCGGCCGCCTCCCACGCGCTGACATAACGGTCGAGAAGATCGCGCTGATCGGCGTTCTGGGCGTCGGCGCGAAGCATCGAGAGGTCATGCTGGCTGTACGCACGAGAAAGCGCGCTGCGCGCCCGATAGAGGGCGCTGTGAACGGCGGAAGGGCTGGCGTCGAGCAGCGCGCCGACCTCCTCCGTGCCCCAGCCGAGCACGTCCCGCAGAATGAGGATCGCCCGCTGCCGAGGCGGAAGCGACTGCAGGGCGACCACAAAAGCCAGTGTAATTGCCTCCCGCTGATCGTAGCGCGCTTCCGGGTTGCTCTGCACGGCCGAAAGCCACCCGTCCGGGAAGGGCTCGACCCAGACCGGCTCCACGACCGGAGGGCGGCCCGCGTCACTGAGTTCGGCTTCTGGGAAGAGATCGGCCGGCAGAGCGCGGCGGGGTCGCCGGGCGAGCTCGTCCAGGCAGGCGTTTGTGGCGATCTTGTACAACCAGGCCCGAAAGGAGGCGCGGGCCTGATACGTGCCGAGCCCTTTCCACGCCTTGAGCAGCGTCTCCTGAACGAGATCCTCCGCGTCCATCATCGAACCCAGCATGCGATAGCAGTGAACGTGAAGCTCGCGGCGATAGGGCTTGGCGAGCTGGGCGAATGCTTCCCGGTCGCCTGCCTTGGCGGCTTCTAGGCTCTGCCGGAGAGTCTCATCAAGCAAGTCTGTTCTTACCATCCGTTGGTCTCTCGAACTTTCCCCAGGGGCGTCTTCCGTCATGGTACCAGAAGTATACAGCCTAGCATCCGGCCCTTGCCTTCCGCCGCAGGGGGGAGCCATCCCGGAGAGCGCGAGGTTCTGGCTGAGAAAACCGTCATATGAGGGAATCCTAGAAAAAGAGGAGGCTGTCATGCGGTACATCGTCACCGTGCGCGGGAGGCTCAAGGGCGACAAGGCGGAAGCTCAGAAGGTACACGACGCCACCGTCGCCCAGATCTCACCCCGCGGGAAGGCCATGGGCAGCACCGGACATCAGGCCTATCTCAACACCCAGGATGAGCAGGAGTTCTTCGCCGTCGACTTCTGGGACAACATCGAGGCGATCCAGCAGCTCTACAGCGATCCAGACTTGGCGGCGGAGTTCGCTAAGCTGTTCGACGGTGAGCCGGAGATCAACATCTGGGGCCAGGCTGGTTGGATGGAATACTGACCGTCGGCGGGGTCACCGCCGACCCGAGCGGTGCTCCTGGCACCAGACGCATTCGCCGCCCCGGCCAAGCCAGGGCGGCGTTTCCTGCTCCAACGCCTGTCGCCTCCATCCGATCGACTGAGGGTTGGCCCGGCCTAACGGCCGCTGGGACGCCGGCTGCGAGGGCTCAGCTCACCGGAGAGCGATGTAGGAGAGAAATCAAAGCAGAAACGGGATGAACATCTTGCTCTTCTGCATGTAAGCGGCGTAGCTCTGGCCAAACTTCTGGAGGTTCTCCCGCTCTTCCGCCCGGGCAGTTAGATACAGCGCGAGGGCGATCGCGCCTCCCAAGAACCCGCCGACCCAAGAAGGATCCTTGAGAAAGGCGCCCCCTGCCAGGAGGAGCAGGGAGGTATAGAGCGGGTGTCGTACGTATTCATAAGCGCCCAGGATAACGAGCACGGTCGTGGTTTCGATGCCCTGGCTCGGCTTTCCGAGCAGCTTGAGAAGTCTGAAGCCATGAGCCGCCAGGAGAGCCGAAGAGAGAAGCAGGCCCCAGGATATGAGCTGTGCCGGTGAGAAAGGGTCCCTGAACCAGACGGGCAGATTCAGGAGGATAAGGGCCAGGATGAATTCAAAGGCAAAGAATCGAAAGAACCCGTGGGATTGCGGGTGGCGCAGGGAATGCCATGAAAAAGCAATCCATCCGATGGACGCCAAGGTGAAAACCATAAGTCGAAGCAAGAGCGTTCTATCCAGCCGATTTGTGTCCGGCTCCAGGCTTGGAGAAGAGAACGAGACAAACCACTGCGCCTGCTAACCCCCGGATGGACCTTCCTCGCGGGCGGTGGCTTCCGCCAGGCTGCGGATGTGACCGTTTGAGCCGTCAAATTCAGCCGGCTGCCCAGCTTGTCAGGTCGAAGGGGGTCCTTTGCGGGCCCCAAACGTGGGGGGCCCCATGCTCTTAGGTGACCACCGCCGCGTGCTGCAAGGCGCTGCCTGCCGCCAAAATGAGGCCTCCGGCGTAATCCCACCGCGGAGCCCGGCCTGGCTCCTTGGCTCCGGCCACCAGGATTTCGCCTGGAAGCAGCTTCTCTTTCCTTCGGCGGGCCCAGCACTTTAACTTTACCCTGAAAGACTCCCGGTGAGATCGCCTCAGCGAGGCCCTCCGGTGATACGCCACAGCACGTCGCAGAGTTGCCTGAGTTTGAATTCAAGCGCACCTAGTGGAAACTGGCGTGGGGAAACCGAGTCAGCCTGCCGGCGCCTTACTCAAAAGCGTTTGATCCAACAACTCTAGGTTGGCGGTCAGGAATCCAGGAACGGCTTCAGCCTCAAGCGGCTGAGAGAACAGATACCCTTGTGCAAATTCGCAACCCAGTGCCTGAAGACGATCCTTCTCCTCTTCCGTCTCCACGCCCTCCGCGATTACGTCCACGGTCAAGCCGTCCGCAAGCATCATGATCGCTCGTAGGATCTCACCGCCGCCTTCTGCGGCCAACTTCGAACTTAGGAAGGACCGGTCAACCTTCAGGGCGCTCACCGGGAAGCGGTGCAGTACACTCAAGGACGAATACCCGGTCCCGAAGTCGTCAATATGCAGCTTTACACCGAGCGCCACAAGCTGTCCTAAGACATTGGCCGGACTCGCCGAGTCATCACTCACTACCTGTTCCGTTATCTCGAGATTCAGACTGTTCGGTGCAAGGCCACTCAACCGGAGGGCACTGGCCACATCCCTGACCAGTTCAGGCTGCCTGACTTGTTTTGGGGATAGGTTCACGCTGACGGACAAGGGGGAGTCGACCGGAAAGGCTTCCTGCCAATCACGCAGTTGTTGGCAAGCTTCCTGAAGCACCCAGCTGCCGATGGGCAGGATAAGGCCGGTCTCCTCCGCCACTGGGAGAAATTCACAGGGTGCCAGAAGGCCGCGGCTCGGATGCATCCAGCGCAGGAGGGCCTCAAAACCCGCGATTCGACCGCTTTGCAGCGACACAATTGGCTGATAACGGAGTTCCAGTTCCCGGCGCTCCAAGGCTTGTCGCAGCTCGATTTCGACCTGCAGCCGCCGTACAGCCTGCGAGTGCATCTCCGTGTCAAACACCGTGCACCGGGCCCTACCGGCGGCCTTGGCCCGGTACATGGCGATGTCTGCGTCGCGCAGGATATCGTCAGGCCGGTGATAGTCTCTTCCGCCCAGAACGAGGCCCATGCTTGCGCTGGTGAAGACCTCTTGGCTGTCGAGCCTAAAGGGCAACCCGATCTCCCATTGGATCCGATCGGCCACAAGCGTCGCCTCTGTCAGGTTGTCAATATCCTCCAGCAAGATCGCGAACTCGTCACCTCCCAAGCGAGCAACCGTATCCATTTGGCGCACGCATCGCTCCAGCCTGTCAGCGACGGCGATCAACAGCCGATCTCCGCGCGCATGCCCCAAGCTGTCGTTGACCACTTTAAAGTGGTCGAGGTCGACAAACAGGACGGCGGCCTGATACTCTTCTCGCCGTTTTGTGAGTTCAACCGAGCGGCCAAGGCGGTCGAGGAACAGCGTCCTGTTTGGAAGGCCGGTCAGGGGGTCATGAAGGGCATCATGCTTTAGCTGCTCCTCGAGCTGCTTCTGTATCGTAATGTCGTGGATGAAGCCTTCGATCGCAACGACTTCATCGTCGGGCGAGTACACGCCGCGGCCCAGGGTTGAAACCCATCTGACCCTTCCTCCCGCCGCAAGAATGCGGTAGACCTGTTGGAAAGGCATCCCCATCCGCAAAGCCGACTGAACTTCATTCCACACTTTTTCTTTGTCGTCCGGGTGTATCAACTCCCCATACTTGGGCGTTGTGCCATCCACCAAGTCCGAGGGCTCATAACCCAGGAGTTCGAAGCAGCCCTCGCTTACGAACTCCATGGGCCAATTCTGGTCGTTGCGGCAGCGGAAGGCCATACCGGGCAAATTGCTCATGAGGGTTGACAAGGCTCGTTGGCTCTCTATAAGGGCCGCCTCAGCCCGTTTGCGCTCGGTGATGTCATCGAACACGATTACCGCACCGCTCAATTCAGCCTGCTCTCGCATCGGACTGGTAGTGCAGTCCACCTGTATAGAGGAGTTATCCCTGCGGCGAAACATCCGATCGTCCGTCTCTTGGACGCCGTTGCCCCTAAGGATCTCGCAGACCGGGCAGTTCTCCGGCGCGTCCGCCCCTCCATCCTTCCTGCTGGAACACAAGATGACATCATGGTCCTGCCCGACTAACTTCTCCTTCTGATCGGCGCTCCACCCCAGAATCCGGGCTGCTGCATTGTTCACAAAGGTGACTTTTGCCTCCAGATCAACGCCGATAATCCCCTCGCCCGCAGTGTTCAAGATCGTGGAAAGCTTGTCTTGTGCTGCGGCCAGTTTTGTGTTGGAGGCCTTCAGTTCTAGATTGGAGCGGGCCAGCCTAGCCTGCTGCTGGTTCATCGGCCTCCAGACCGAGCCGACGATGATGCCGAAGAGGATCACGAACCCGGCCCCAAGAACTGCGAAGGTCCACTGCTGAAGGTGATCTATCCGCTGTTGTGTGGGCCAANNAGCGGAGCATATATCTCCATCAAGGTGCCCATCTGTCGTTCGCGCTCGTGTTCCAGATCTTTGGGGATGTCGAGCTCTACGGCGACTTCACCTTGAAGCGCACGTTGCAGGTTGGGGTTCTCAGGATGCTTCGTTCCAACGGCGGCAAGGTCGTCGGAATAGATGATCGTGCCGGACCGTGCCCAGAGCTTTATGCGCGCGGTACGCTCGGAGACGATCGCTTCTTGAACGAAGGCGTCAAACCGCTCGTACTTTTCTCCGGTCATCGGCGATTCAAGATCGTCCGGTTTGAGAAATAGGAGAATTCGTCCAGAGGTGTAGCTCATGGCTTCGCCAATGAGGTCATCCACCGCGTTGGAGCGGATTCTTTCTGCCAGCAAGAGGGCTATTGCGAATGCAATGATGACCATGGCGAGAAACGTGAGAAGGGAAAACCGAAAGAAGAAGTCTTCACTGCGATCATTCATGCCAAGTTCTCAGGTCCTTTCACCGATCCGATCAAGCCGCCCCTGGGCGCCAGCCAATTCTCTTCGGTGTTTCGGTTGTGCTGGTCTGGGGCAAAGGCAGAGTCCGTGCGTAGCGGGACAGGAAAGTTGGCTGGCTCTGCGATTAAAGCCACGATATCACCTCCGCTGAGGCCGGGTCCTTTCAATCAGCTTACAGTGTGTATCGTCGGCTGGCGCCTCGTTTCGCGCGGCTCAAGGNNGCGCCCCCCGACCAGGGGGTCCGCCTTATCTTCTCCCCGAACCAGAAGATGACTGTGGGAAGGGACCAGGTAGGCGACAGGGTTTTCGGTCCAACGCTTGGCTCTAGACGGGGTCGGCCCATCCACAGATGTTGGCTGGCGGCGTGGGTTCGCCAGGCCACGGTCAGGCTGGCGACTTCATCCCCAAAAGGACCCGCGTCACATTCCAGCGGCGGAGGACTTCACAGAGGCCAAGGGTGATCCCCAGAGCCGTGATGGCGACGGCCAGGAACTTGGGCAGAGTGCCGATGCTCCAACGCACCACATAGAAGCCAATCAAGACGATGACGGTTTGGTGGAGGACATAGAAGGGATAAGCGGTGGCCGACAGGTAGGAGAGCAGGCGGCTTCCGCGGTTCAGGTAGCTGTGCCCGAAGCCCAGTAGTCCGATCAACCAGGTCCAGGTAGTGAAGTAGTGGAGCAAGTCGAACAGGCTGGACTCCCATGAGCCCTCCGGGAACCGGATGCCCGAGAAGCGGACCGCCGCAACTACCGCCAGTGCAGTCGCCCCAAGACCGAGCGCCAGAGGCCAGGACTGGTCCATCGACTTCTGAAAGCGGGTGTCGCCAAACAGGACGAAGCCCGCAACAAAGAGCATAAGGTGGGCGTATGGAGTGGCACTGGCTACGCTGGGGCCCGGCAGCGCCTCGGTAAGGGAGAGCGGGACGGCGAAGAGGAAGATGGCACCGGGCCGCTCGCAGAAGCCCGCCAGCCGCGCGACGGCCCGGCCGCCGGCTGGCGACTTGAGAAAGAGGAAGAGCGGGAGCGCCATGAGGGAGAAGCCGAACAGGAAGAGTATGAACCAGAGGTGCCCAAGCGTGAAGGCTCCGCTGAAGCCAGCCAGGTCCTCGGGGCGGATCACAAAGTACTGGCGGTAGAAGCGCCAGTACGACCCTGTATGCCCCTGACCGAGCCAGGCGAGGTAGGCCTGGGGCGGCACGATCACGACCAGGCCCAAGAGCAGGGGCAGGAGAAGACGAAAGACGCGCTCCCGAAGATATTGGGCAGCGCTGCGTCGGCGCAACGCGAGCCAAGCAGCCGCTCCGGCGATGACGAACAGCAGGGGCATGCCCCAGGGATCCAGAAAGGCGCGGATCATCGTTAGGGCGACGCTGGTCTGAGCGTTCTTGACGTAGAATGCCTCCCATACGTCAAAGAGGCGCGAAGTATGGTAGGGAATCAGCATGAACACGGCGGCAGTCCGGAGCCAATCGATGTCGTAGCGTCGCGATTTCGTGGTCGCTGGCCTTTGGGTTGGAGGCACGCTTGGTGGCTCCTTCGGGAACACTCGCTTTCGAGTCCAAGTCCTGCGCGATTCCAACCGCCTCTCGGCTCCGCTCTCCCGGCAACGGTCGGAGCTCGGAGGTTGCACCCGGCCCCCAGAGGGTGCACCTCCAAAACTGCGGCGGGAGCCTGCCTGCGAAACCAGGCGTGGAGGGCAGCCAGGGGTCAGGCCGCCAGTTCTACTGGCCGCTCCATAACAAAATCATTCTGAACCGCGCTACCAAGAACAAACTCCTGGGCCCCAACCTTGGTGAA
>JABAOD010009317.1_pt2 | contig 12766 bp, 13 predicted proteins | sample 7062151 | NCBI WGS metagenome assembly JABAOD01 (sample SAMN14538626, study PRJNA623070) | marine sediment metagenome | biome: marine biome [ENVO:00000428]; feature: marine pelagic biome [ENVO:01000023]; material: deep marine sediment [ENVO:00002113] | place: India: Gulf of Khambhat ...
AACGGTACCTGAATAAGATGTTGGCCATGGTCATGCTGGCCTACGCGATCAGTGTCGTGGTGGGAGAAGCCATCCGAGATGTGCAATACGCCCAGGTTTCGCCAGATGAAGTGAACTTGCTTACCATCCCTGAAGTGGAAAAAAGCTCCCGCTGGTATCTGTTCTCGGGTCCTTTCTTGTTGCTTAAGCAACGCTACCGTCTAAACAAACGCATCTTGAGACGCATCGTCACCGCTGCGTTAAGGATCTTCGCTCACCTGGTTTTTGCCAATGTCCGAACTCTTGTCCGAACCTAAGAGGCTGTGAATTGGGGCCTCTCAAGCTGTGCGGGCGCGATTTCTACTGGTCGGAGTCGCGCCCGGCTTGGAGTGGTGCTAGCTCCTGCCGAATGAAAGCCGCTATCTTAGACTGGCCTGCTCCTCAGGTTCCCGAACGCTGGCCCTCGGTCCAGGCGGCACGTACCGTTCGCATGCGCATATAATGTTGTGGAGTGGAGCTCATGGAGCTGGCCCGGCTGAGGGCCTATCTTCCCTGGAGAGTACTACGAAAAGAGGAGGCAAGATGGATCTAGGACTCAAAGACAAAGTTGCGCTGGTCACCGCGGCCTCGAAAGGGCTGGGGAAGGCCGCCGCCCTTACACTGGCTCAGGAGGGCGCCAAGATTTCCATGTGTGCCCGTAGCGACAAGCTGGATGAGAGCGCCGAGGAGATCCGTTCCCAAACTGGCGCCGAGGTGCTGGCAGTGCGCGCCGACCTGACCCGCCCAGCCGACATCCAATCGCTGGCGGACGAAACGCTGCAGAGATTCGGGGGTATCGACGTCCTGATTATCAATTCCGGCGGACCGCCGCCCGGGAATTTCCTGGATCTCAGCCCGGCGGACTGGGAAGCGGCGGTGAACCTTACCATCATGAGCGCCGTGCGACTTTCCTACGCGGTGGTGCCACATATGCTGGAGAGGGGCTCCGGCAGCATCGTCGCCACGCAGTCCTATTCTGTTAAACAACCCATAGACAACTTGATCCTGTCCAATTCGCTCAGGATGGCGGTCATTGGCCTGATGAAGTCGCTTGCAAACGAGCTGGGCCCGAAGGGCATCCGTGTGAACTCTATTAACCCGGCTTGGACGTGGACCGAGCGCGTTCAGGAGCTCATGACGGACCGAGCGCAGCGCAATCAGACCACGGTCGAAGAGGAGTCTGCCAAGGTGACCGGCGCTGTGCCTCTGGGCCNNACGAATACGGCAAAGCCATAGCCTGGCTTGTCTCTCCGGCGGCGTCCTTCATTCACGGCCACGCGCTGCCCTTTGATGGCGGCGCGACGAAGGCGACGCTCTAGCGTGCTGGGGAGAGTGGCGGTCTTCGGGGCGGGAGGGGTTGGAGGGTATTTTGGAGGTCTGCTGGCCAACGCAGGCCACGACGTCATCTTCTTAGCGCGCAGGGAGCACCTGGAAGCCCTTCGGGCGAACGGCCTGTCCGTCCGCAGCGTGCATGGCGACTTCACTGTCCGTCCTGTGCAGGCTGCAGAAACCCCTTCTGAGATCGGCCCGGTCGACTACCTAGTGGTGGCGGTTAAGAACTACCAGCTGGCGGAGGCCGCCGCTCAGATGGCCCCCCTCGTTGGACCGAGAACTACGGTGGCTCCCCTGCTCAACGGCGTGGAGGCCCATACGCGCCTGATCGAAGTGATTGGCCCTGAGCNNTGAGCCAGTGATTGGAGGGCTCTGCAGCCTCGTCGTCATGATAGACGCCCCTGGGATCATCCGCCAGGCCAGTCGGCTCCGGCAGGTCGTTCTCGGAGAACTGGATCGCACGCAGTCTGAGCGAGTAGAGCGTCTCGTCCAGGCTTGGGCAGAGTGCGGCGTCGAGGCGATCCAGTCGGAGGATATCCACATCGCAATGTGGGAGAAGTTTCTGTTCATCGCTTCCTTCGGCGGGGTTACCTCGCTGGCGCGCGCCACGGCCGGGGAAGTGCTGGCGTCCACCGAGACCCGTGCGCTCTTTATCGACGCCATGCGGGAGGTTGAGGCAGTCGCCAGGGCGCGCGGTGTGGAGCTGGATCCGGACGTCGTCGACCGCACGCTGGCGCTGGTGGAGAGCCTAGAACCCCAGGCCACCTCCTCGATGCAGCGAGACGTGAATGCCGGGAAGCCGTTTGAACTGGAGGCTTTCAGTGGCGCAATCGTGCGATTCGGGCAGGCCTTGGGTGTGGAGACTCCCGTGCACCGCTCGATCGATGCCCTCCTGCGCCCGGCATTGCGGAATGCCCACTCGCGCTGACAGGGCGCGGGCCCGCCTGAGCGGCGCGCGTCGATGGGCCGTGGGGCAGCCGGCGACCGCTGCGCCCAATGCAACACACGGGCTTTCGATCTGCCCGTTGACCCAGAGCAGGGTGACCCTTCATGGGGGAGGAAGCCGATGGGATAGATCGGGTGGCGGCCCCAGAGGGAGGGAGTGCGGGTCCTTAGGGCGTGCGCCTCGCGTATCACCGATGCTCCGGCGAGGCGGCGGCCAGCCCTGTGTTGCACAGAACGCTGTCTGAGATTCGCGGTAGAATGAAAGGCGTTCTCTGAAGAAGGGGCAGACAGCATGGCTACGCCGGACGGCATTATCACAGAAGACGAAATCACGGTTACTTCCCAGCAGCCGCACCGCCGTCCATCTTGGATCAAGGTGCGCGCTCCCTCAGGCGAGACCTATGAATGGCTGCGCGGGATGATGCGCGGCAAAGCCCTTCACACGGTCTGCGAGGAAGCCAAGTGCCCCAACATCGGTGAATGCTGGGGGCATGGAACAGCCACCTTCCTCATGATGGGCGACACCTGCACTCGCTCCTGCGGATTCTGCGATATCAAAACTGGCCGGCCCGATCCGCTTGACTGGCTCGAGCCGGAGCGCGTCGCCCGGGCTGTGCAGGCCATGAAGCTGCGGCATGCCGTCATCACAAGCGTCAACCGCGACGAAAGGGAGGATGGCGGCGCCCCGATTTTCGCCATGGTGATCCGCCGTATCCGAGAATTGCATCCCGGATGCTCGATCGAGGTCTTGATACCTGATTTCAAAGGCTCAATCGAGGCCTTGAAGATTGTCATGGATGCCCGGCCTGAAATCCTCAATCACAATGTCGAAACCGTTCGCCGTCTGTTCAAGAAGGTACAGCCTCAGGATCGTTACAAGTGGGCTCGGGCGACACTTTCGAATGCCAAATTGCTGAATCCCGAGGTGCTGACCAAGTCGGGCATCATGGTCGGCCTGGGGGAGAGGTTGGAAGAAGTCAAAGAGACGATGGACGATCTGCGGTCCTGGGGCGTGGAAGTCCTTACGATCGGCCAATACCTCCAGCCCTCAAAGCGGCACCTGCCCATTGAGCGCTACTATGAACCCGAGGAATTCAAGGAGCTCGAACGTTTCGGCTACGAACTGGGCTTCCGGTGGGTGGAAAGCGGCCCGCTGGTGCGCTCCTCGTATCGCGCCGAACAGCAGGTCCGGGCGCTGAGCGGAGTGCATAGAGAGCTGTATGGTGAACAGGCCGTGGATGACGAACGGAGGATGCTCGGGAGCGGGGCCTGAAGTCCTACTGGCCCTCAACTGGAAAGGTCAACAAGAACGGGATACACCTGGAATCCCCCAGATGAGGGGTTCATGACGTAACTCGAAATCATACGGGACCTCGTGGGGCGGGCGTCACAACCGGCCCCACGACCTATTATGGGTTCTGTACAACCAGGCCCGGGAGGTACTCCCTCTCTCTGCTTAGAAGCAGACTCAGCGAAGCGGGACGGCCGAACGCAAGGGCTAGCCTGGCCGTCCCTGCGCCAGGCGAACCAACCACCTGTGGATCGGCGCCATCTGGACGGCGTGCTCGAAGCAGACGTCAACCAGCTCACCTGAGGTCAGGGTTTTGGCTTTGATTGGGGGCGACGAGGCGTAGAGCCCTTTGTAGCGCAGCAGGTCGGCGCGGGGGTGATCTGCCTCGAAGCCTCGCGGGACGCGCTTGTACCGCTCGCCGCCGACTTCATAGTCGCCAGCCTTGCGGACCGCAGCGATCGCCGCCTGCAGTTCGACGCCCCCTTTATCTCCGGAGACTGCCTCGCGGTAGGCGGCCAGCACGCGATTGGGGAACATGTGCTGACCGACATGCAGGCCGCCGCTGGTTGCATCAAAACCGAACCAGAAACCGGGGTTCTCCGTCTTCTTTGCCTTTCCCTCCCAGAAAAGCATGCCCACGTGCGTTTTGTATGGAGATTTGTCTTTGCTGAAGCGGATGTCGCGGTAGATCCGCATGAGCGAACCGCTGCCATTTTTGGCCAGATCGTACGTAATTCCGGGAGAAATTAGCTTGAGTCGCTCACCGAATTCATAGACCAGGGAGAGAGCGGGCTGAAGGAGATGGGATTCGTAGTCCTTTTTGTGGGCCTGGAACCATTCGCGGTTATTGTTGTCCCTCAAATCCTTCAGGAAATTGAGACCCTCCTTTGGAAAACCGGAAAAGGGGGGAATACCGCTCATTGGCCTTGCTCCTTGAAATGGAAATTGGGCGCTCAGCTGATCTTAGCACAAACGTTCCATGTTGTCCAGAATAGAGCTTCACCGGGCGCCTTGCAGGCGCTCGGTTATCTTCCGAAGTCCCATCCGTCTTCTGGAGAAGTTTGACGGGTCCACGGTTCAGATGAGGTTCGATTGCCGGGATTCGCTCCACTAGCGCCGGGAGGCAGCCAGGTGCATCCAGGTTGACCAATTGAGACCTGTCCCTTTGGGTGGATGACGGCTGAAACGCTCGGGGAGGGCTCTTTCGCCCTGGGCGGACGCTCCCCCAGCCTGCAAGACTGCGATCTCCTGCCACCCGGCGCCACCCAATGGAGGTGGCCTAGTCCATCGCGCTAATTGTGCAACTTCCGGGCGTGGGCACACCGGGCCCGGCTGAGTTCTCCCATCTTCCCGGCGGCATGCCATACTGTGCGCCGTGGGAGCACCCACAATGAACATCGGGTGGCAGCGGGATACGTACGGCGCGTTATTGCGGAGAGTCCTTGTGGAGCAGGGCCTCTATGTCGGCTCTCCTTGNNCCCCAGCCCGTCGTCGTGAGAGCCGCCGCGGCGTTGGCGAACCGAGCGCATTCCTCGGGAGGCTCGCCCCTAAGATAGGCGGCCATGAAGGCGCCACTAAACGCATCTCCGGCGCCAGTGGTGTCGACCACGTCCACCTCAATGGGCGAAACACGCTTCATTCCCGCCTGGGTCGCCAGCAAGGCACCCTCACCCCCCATCTTGATGGCAACGACCCTTGGGCCGTAGGCCATGAGCTGGGCGGCAATCTTTTCGGGGTGTCCCTCATTGGTGAGCACAGCCGCATCCTCCATGCTCGGGAACACAAAATCAGCCGTTGCGAGGGTTCTCAACACAACCTCACGAGCGCGTTCAATATCCCACAATTTGAGGCGAATGTTCGGATCGTAGGAGATTAGGACTCCGGATTTGCGCGCGATCTCGATCGCGCGGAATACGCTCTCCAGCGCGGTCTCGCTTATCGCTTGGCTTATGCCCGAGGTGTGAAACACCTTCGCCCCCGAGATGTACGCCTCGGGCAGATCTTTGATCGAGAGATGACTGGCGGCTGAGTCCTTGCGGTAGTATGCGAAGGAATGCGTTTCACCCTGGCGAGATATGAAGTAGATGCCCGTGGAGGCGCCTTCTTCTCGAACGACAAAGCTCGTGTCGATCCCTTCTCGTCGCCAGAGATCGAGGAATATCTCTCCAAATTCGTCGTCTCCGAGGCGACAAATGTAGCCTGCCTCGCCTCCGGATCGGCTCGCTGCAATGGCGAAATTCGAGGTGTCTCCGCCCAAACCGACCTCATAGTTCCGAACTTCACGCAGGCGCCCGGATTCCATGGCATTCAGCTCCAGCAGGGGTTCTCCCAAAGATACGATGTCGGGGCTCATAGTCCTTTCATGTCTGCTGTGTTTTTCCGCGTTCCCTGATGGCGATCTAGGCGGCCTCAATCACTCTCTCGACGGGCTGTCGTCCGAGACCTGAGCTGCAGAAAGGAGAGTACTGGTCCTGGAGGCGACGCAGGCTGTGAACTGTCAGGTGAGTCGTATCACGTTCTGTACCTCGGCTGCCCTGTAGAGGGCGGCTGCGGTCCGAATGTGGCCTCGACTCTCCTCAAGTGTCAAATAAGACGGCTCCTGATCCAGGATTGCGGCGTGCATGTCCTCGACTTCGCCCAGGTAGAGTTCCTTCCCCGGCACGTCGATCCTCTTCGGTGCGCTGTCCTCTGAGTAGAAGACCATTTGACTCTCTTCCAGACGATTGAAGGGTCGGCTTAGGCTCAGCCGACCCTTGGTCCCCAGGATTTCGGCGAAGGTGTAGAAGGGGCTGCGGAAGGAGGAAGCCACTTGGGCCAGGCCCCCACCGGCGTATTGCAGTAGGCCAGCAAAGGTCTCGTCGACCCCGGTTTCTCCCACCCACTGAGAGCCTGAGACTAAGATGGGTTCACCTCCCATGATAAACTGGGCAAAGCTCACTGGGTAGATGCCGACATCCCACAGACACCCGCCGCCGTATTCTGGTACGAGGCGTATATTGTCTCGCTGGCGGAGCCAGTAGTTGAAGACGCCTCGCACCAGGCATATCTCGCCCAGGTGCCCGTTGCGCACCCAGTCGCCCGCAATCTTCGTCTGGGGGTGGTGTCTGTACATGAAGGCTTCTGCCAGCACACGTTCGTTCTTCTGGCTCGCTGCAATCATCTGGTCCACCTGATCGACCGTAAGCGCCAGGGGCTTTTCGCACAGCACATGCTTCCCATGCTGCATGGCCTTGATGGCCCATTCGGCATGGAGGTGATTGGGAAGGCCGACATAGACAGCCTCGATAACGTCCGAGGCCAGCATGTCATCATAACTGCCGAAGGCGCAGGGGATTTCCCATTTAGACGCATAGCTCTGCGCGCGCCCCTGTGCGCGGCTGGCGACGGCGGTCAACTCCCCGCGCTTCGAAGCCTGGATGGCCGGGATCAGATGGCGGTTGATGTTTGCGGTAGAGAGCAGACCCCAATGGACCTTCTCCATGGTATGCCTCCTAGCGTTTAGCCCCTGCTCAGTCTATCAGCGTTCCGGCGCTGAGAGCCAACATGAATGCCCCTGACTGCTTTCAGGCTTCGCTTGGCGACCAGAATCACCCTGGGGAGGACCAAGAGCATGGGAGGTCGGCCATAAAGGTCCCGATCCACACTGCGGTGAGGCAGTCCGACCGCCGCTGGATGATAGCCCCGCCACGGCCTTCACTGAGCCGCCGTCCAAAATATGGAAGCGATCCGAGCAGACGAAAAAGGGAAAAACCATCAAGCGATCCCACCTGGTGGAGGCTGAGCATGCTCATCACACCCAACCTGGAGCCAGCATTGGCAGCCAGGGTTGACAGCCTCGTCCCGCGTAGAGTCACAAGAATTCCCCAGCTAGCGAAAGAGCTGATCAGCCTCCGGAGGTTGCCCTCGCTTTCTGGGTCCGGGTGAGTTGTAAGCGGCCAGCTATTCCTTTGCCCAGATTCTGGTATATACCACATGGAGATGAATCCGTTGGAGTCCCATCGAGTGGGCTGATCGCGTACTTCAACGTCACCTGACTCCTCTGCTCGGTGAGGGCCGATCAGGCTCAGGATGGCCTCCCGCAATTATGCTTCACTGGAGACTCAAGATCAATTCGTTGCTGGCGATCGGGGTTCTGTTGACGCTGTTTGGGGCCTGTGGTCGCCCGGATGGCGATCCAGCATTGACGGTCGGCGTGGACCGCGACAGGACGCTCCTCTCGGGAGGGATTGAACGCGGCTATCGGTTGCACCTGCCTCCCAAATTGGGTGAGGACCTGCCCCTCATTATCAGCCTTCACGGACTGGGCGGCAGCGCCACCAGCCAGGAGGTGCTTAGCAAGGCTTCAAGGCTCGCCGATCAAGAGAGCTATATTATTGTCTATCCCGAGGGACAGGTTCTTGGCCGGACACAGGCCTGGCGGGTGGGTCCAAACTCGCCAGACGTCGTCTTCATACGGGACTTGGTGAGCGATCTTCGGGCAGGCTATGCCATCCACCCGGGGCGCATCTTCATCGTTGGCCACTCCAATGGCGGTGGCCTGGTGCACCGGCTTGCCTGTGACGCCGCCGACCTTTTCTCCGCGGCGGCCTCCGTCGCAGGTGCCTACCTCTACGAGCAGCCCTGCAACCCGACGCAGCCGATACCGTTCCTCGCCTTCCATAGCCTGGACGACCCGGTTGTCCCTTACGGGGGTTCAGCTCAGACGCCCCTGATCCCGCGTTGGGCCGCCCAGTGGGCGAGGCGCAACGGCTGCCGGCGGGACCCTACTGAGATTGCTTCGGTTAAGGGCCTAAAGAAGGAGGTCTGGACGGATTGTCGGGCTGGCGCCGAGGTAGAGCTCTATACGTTGGAGGCCACCGGCCACGGCTGGCCTTCCCTGGGGCCGTCCGGAGGCCCGATTGACGCCACCAAGGTAATATGGGAGTTCTTGAACTCGCATTCTAGGCCTAGGCAGGATGGAGCGGCGCCGGACAACTAGAGGCCAAGGGGTCCGAGGGGTGGAGCAACCTAGTGCTATTCGAACAGCTTGGTGATCTCATCGCGCGCTGGACGCGGTAGCTGAATCGTCCCTTCGCTCGTTTGCATGCGGACAACCGGGGATTCAGCCCGGACGACAGAGCCGATTGCCGAGCAGGCGATACCATTATCGGAGAAGGCGACCCGCAGCGTTTCGACCGCGCTCCGGGGCGCGGTCAGCAGCAGCGAGCCGGAGGCGATCGAGGCCAGCGGATCGAGGCCGAAGGCCTCGCAGAGAGCATGTCCTTCCGGAAGGATGGGGATCGCCTCCCGAACTACCTCCAGTCCACAGTTGGAGGCCTCCGCCAGCTCCCACAAGCCTGTGGCTAACCCTCCTTCGGTTGGGTCGTGCATGGCGTGCACTTCGCCGGTTCGGGCCGCCAGGGCGGCCGCTTTCACTACGCTGATGCCTGGGTCGAAGAGGTAGTCCTGGCTCCGCCGAATAAAGGCCGGTTCGAACCGGCCTTTCAATTCAGTCTCCTTCTCCCGGGCGATGATCGCCGTCGCCTCGATCGGGATGCCGCCGGTGAGCATCACGGCATCGCTTGGCCTCGCGCCGGCGGCTGTGATCAACTGCCCTTTGGCGACCTCTCCCAGCAAGCAGCCAACCACGATCGGGCGGTCGATCCCGTAGGTGATCTCTGTATGTCCTCCCACGAAGCTGATTCCGAGAGAGTCGCAAGCCGCGGCGATCTGCTCGAAGATCCCTTCCGCCATGGAGGCGTCCGCTTGAGCTTCCGGCAGCAGAATCGTCGCCAGAAACCAGCGCGCCGTGCCGCCGCTGCAGGCGATGTCGTTGGCATTGATCTGGACGGCGTACCAACCGATCTGGTCAGTGGCAAACGTGATTGGATCTGTCTTCGCCACGAGGTAGCGGTCACCCATGTCAATTGCGGCGAAATCGAGGCCGACCCCCGGCCCGACGACCACCCTAGGGTCGCGAGGCGGGTGCCGATCCAGTAGCTCGGCAAGCAGTTCAGCCGGGAGTTTCCCTATGGAAAAGGTCGAGGTCATGGCTTGCTTTCTCAAATGCTAAACGGGCGCCCACAGGTGGGCAGCCCCGGTCGAGAGGTTCATACTAGATCAAGGGGTTGCCTTCCGAATCCATGTCGGAGATTCAGATACAGCAGGCCAGTGGTGACGGCCAGGATCACAGCTGTGTATACCCAGTCCAGACCCCGGAAGCGGAGATCGCGGAAGTATGTGCGTGTTACGCCCGGCGCGCCAAAAGCGCGCGCCTCAAGTGCCTTTGCAAGCTGGTCGCTCGCGCGCAGCGCGCTGATGATCATGGCGACGAAAATGGGCATCATCAGCCGCACCCTGCGGAAACCAGAGCCTTCTATTCGCAATCCGCGCGCCTGCTGCGCCTCCGCAATGACAGTGTACGTGGTTTGAAAGGTCGGGATGTAGCGCAGCGCCAGTGATAGGACAAGGCCCCATTCCAGGGGTAGTTTCAGCTTGACCAGACTCCGAACAATCTGCGGGTGATCCGTCGTGTACAGCCAGGCGAAAATGACCAACGCCATGGCGTTGATCCGCAATGCTAGTACGGCTCCCTGGACGATGCTGATGGGGGTGATTTGGATCAGCCAGAGGGTGAAAAGCGGCGTGCCCGTAGGGTAGAAGACCACCCAGATGCTGAAGATGAGCAGGCTGATGGGCAGCAGCCTCTTCCCAGCGAAGAGAATCCTTTCCCCGGGAATCTTCGCCGACCAGTGAACAACATAGAGGAGCGCCAACGCGCCCAGGATGAGGTAGAGGTTCTTGAACAACACCAGCAAGAGCAATGCGGTCGCGACAAAAAGGAGTTTCACCCGCGCATCGGCGCTGTGAGCCCAACTCTGGCGCGGCACATAGACGTCAACCGTGGCTGGCATCGGCCCCACCTTCTTGCCCAAGCAGGCGACAGTAGCTCAGGCAGAACTCATCCACCGTGAGGACATCTCTTTCGACGCCGTCGGCAGCAAGGCGCCGTGCTAGCTCTGCGATCTGTGGCGGTTCAATCTCTGTCTCACGCAGGAGGTCCGCTTGGGCGAAAATGGCCCGCGTCTCGTCGGAGGCGATCAGCCTTCCACCCTTNNCTCTCATGTCGTGCGTGATCAGCAGAATGGTGTGTCCCTGCTGATTGAGAGCCAGCATGAGTCCCATAGTCTCGTGAATGCTCCTCCAATCCAATCCGGCCGTTGGCTCGTCCAAGATCATGATTTGGGGGCGCATGGCGTAGACCGCCGCGAGGCTAACCTTCCGGCGGAGACCAAACCCCAGCACGGCCGGCTGGATGTCAGCGTAGGCGCTGAGCCTGAAGAGGTTTATGGCCTCTTCGGTGCGCTCCTGAACCTCCGCGTCCTGCAGGCCCAAGTTGCGCGGCCCAAACGCGATCTCATCCCGGGTCGTGTCGCTGAAGATCTGATGATCGGGATTCTGGAAAATGTAGCCGACAGAGTGCGCAAGGTCACTCACGCTGCGACCGGAGATATCCTCGCCAAACAGGGAAACCTGGCCACGCCAGGGTCGCAAGAGCCCATTGAAGTGCTTGGCCAGTGTGGTCTTGCCGGAGCCGTTCTGACCGATAAAGGCCACGAAGTCGCCCGAAGCGATCGAGAGTGAGACTCCCTGGAGTACGGGTGGGCCGTCCTGGTAGGCGAACCACAGGTCGCGGGCCGCAAGGCACAGGTTGGCGTGGGGCGCGGCGCCCTCAGGAGCGACCATCGAGCTGATCCCGTAAAGCACGTTCAGCGGCCTCGAGCCGCGTGAACCGGAAACTCAGGTCGAGGTTCCGGTTGAGGCAGTCGGCCAGCTCGCTGACCTGTGGAACCGCCAGGCCAATTTCCCGCATCTGGTTGATCTGGGCAAAGATCCTGCGGGGCGCGCCCTCAAGCGCTACGCGGCCGTCTGCTAGGACGACCAAGCGGTCGGAGAACTCGGCGACGTACTCGCTCTCATGCTCGACCATGATGATCGTCATACCGCGCTCCCGGTGCAGCTGCCGAACGACCGAGAAGACCTCCGCCTTTCCAACCGGATCGAGGTTTGCCGTTGGCTCGTCGAGCACGAGGACCTTTGGCATCATTGCGAGGATGGAGGCGATAGCCACTCGCTGCTTCTCCCCACCGGAGAGTTGGAAGGGAGAACGCTGCCTGAATCCTTTCATCCCTACCATTCTCAGCGCCCAGTCCATGCGTTCCTCGATCTCCTGAGACGGTACTCCCAGATTCTCGAGGCCGAAGGCGACCTCGGCCTCCACGGTCATGTTGAAGAGTTGGGTCTCGGCATCCTGGAAGACTAAGCCCACGCGTTTCGCCAGTTCAGGGATCGGGTGGCGCTTGGTGTCCAATCCCTCCACGCGCACCTCTCCTCGGATGAGTCCTCCGGTCGACTGCGGGACGATGCCGTTCAGCGCAAGGCAGAGCGTGCTTTTGCCGACACCGGTCGGCCCCATGATGGAGAGGAATTCGCCCTTCTTTACCTCCAGGTCGACGCCTCGCAGAATCCAGACGGGTTCCCTACCGGGAACCGGGGAAGGATAGGCATAGTGCAGATCTTCAAGAGTGATGATTGAGGACAATCGACCTCCGCGCAGGGGATAAACCTTGGAAGGATCTATTCGCTTTGCACTGCGGGCCGGCATCGACCGAGACAGGAGGCGGCATCGTGCCGCCTCCTTGTGACCATGTGGTGAACGCCGCTCGCGTTGCGCCTCTCTTCGGAGGGCTTTCATACCTCCTGGAAGCTGGTGTCTTCCGACAGCTGATCGATCTGCGGATATGCCTGCTTGACCAGTTGAAGGAGCAGGAGGCCAAAGAAACCGAGAGCCACCTGGAAGAGATTGATTGGCAGCTCGGCTGCAGCCCCTGCGCGTCCAAAACCATAGATCGTAGCCTCGCCCACAAAGTAGATTGCTACCAGCGCCAAACCGCCCACAGTCCAGCCCAGAAGCTTGCCCGACCAGCCCTTCTTCCATCCAAACCAGCCTGCGAACGCGCCTAGCGCGCCGTGGGCGATAAGGGTGAGGGGGGCAAAGCTGCCGAACCCGAGAACCAGATCGGCGATGGCCGCGCCGACGCCTGCTGCCACAAGGCCGATCAGCGGGCCGAACGCCATCGAGATGAAGATCTCTGCGATGGCGCCGGGGTGTGTAAAGCCGCCAGTAGCCGGGATGGGTAC
>JABAOD010009295.1_pt2 | contig 12763 bp, 15 predicted proteins | sample 7062151 | NCBI WGS metagenome assembly JABAOD01 (sample SAMN14538626, study PRJNA623070) | marine sediment metagenome | biome: marine biome [ENVO:00000428]; feature: marine pelagic biome [ENVO:01000023]; material: deep marine sediment [ENVO:00002113] | place: India: Gulf of Khambhat ...
TAAAAGAGGAGGCGATGGTGATGTGCACCAAGAACAATTTTGAAGCTGGGTATGTGAACGGGACTTTAGCGAGAGTGGTTAATTTTGACGGGGAGGGAATGCCAGTTATTCAGACTAGTGAGGGAAAAGAAATAGCAATCAAGCCAGTTAGCTGGGAGGTGCGTGAGGAGAATAAGTTAATAGCCGCAGTGGAACAAGTCCCACTGCGGCTAGCGTGGGCTATAACGGTTCATAAAAGCCAGGGTATGAGTTTAGATGCGGCAGAGATCGATCTCTCTAAAGCGTTTGTTTACGGACAAGGTTATGTAGCTCTTTCGCGAGTGCGTACGTTGCAGGGATTGAAAATGTTGGGCATGAGTCCAAACGCTTTGCGGGTTGATCCGAAAGTAATTACCAACAATCAACGGTTTCATCAAGAAAGTGAAATGGCCGATGATGCTTTTAGTGAAATGGGTGAAGACGATGTTGAGAAAATGCACCGCGGTTTCTTAGAGACTTTAGGTGGTCACTGGCCGACTGAAGAGGAGTTAAATGCACCTAAGGAAGATGGGTTTGAAAGGGTAAAAAAAGAAAGTACCTACGAAATTACTAAAAAACTTTTGTTAGACAAGAAATCTGTAGCTGAAATTGCGAAAGAACGCAAAGTAGCTGTAAGTACCATCTGGTCTCATGTCGAAAAGTTAGTTGATGAAGGAGAGGTGACTAAGGATGAGTTGGCGTACTTGTTTGAAGACAAGGCTTACGCCAAAGCGGCAAACGAGTTGCATGCTGCTGTTGAGGATTGTGGAGTAGAGAAGCTTAAACCTATATATGAAACTTGTGATGAAAAATATGATTACGATTTAGTGCGTCTAGCTCGGATTGATTTCATCTTAAATGCTTAATCGGTTGCTTTTTCTCCATCTTTAAACTAGTATCGATATTGAATGAAATAAAGTTTGGAGGTGTTGATGCTTGATCTAACTGAGACAGGTATGATCGTTCTTTCTTCGGGAAGAGTTCTTAATTCTGAACAAAGAGAATTGTTCTTCATGGCGGCCAGAATGACCTGGATCACCGGCCGGCGTCAATTTGGTGTATTGAGCGATGATGAGACGTGGGCGGCACATGCTTACACTGATTATCGGATGGCGAAGAATTTTCCTGAACACATCATGTTTAGTGGTGGGTTGACAAGTGAGACAGGATCTCTGAAAGAGGTGACCAATCGTATGATAGTTTTGCTTGATCCGCGTATGTTTCTTCAGGTGGATTTGCCAGAATGTATCGTTCCTTCTTCGGCCGAATCCGATTTTATTAAGGATGTGATCGAGAAACAGTTCGAGGTTTACACGTAATTATGACTCAGGACCTCAATCATCAATGGATAGCTCCGCTGCGGCGGGGCTTTTTCGTTCTGCACAGGTGACTAATTGGTGTTGTTGTGGCGGGTGTATAATGCAAATACGATTAGTTCATAAAAATTTGGGATTATGTTTAAGAAATTTATGGCAACTGCCTCGTTGTTGGTTGCCTTATTAGTTGCTGTGCCTAGCAGTGTTGCGGCTCAGGATATGTCTGCCGCTTTAGCGCGGATGGACGAAATAATTGCAGAGATGCAAAAACTTAGAGCGGAGTTTAGTGCGCTTTCTAGTTCGGTTGGTCAAACGACAGTTTCTACTCCAGTGCCGTCAGTACAGGGTGCGTCTGCTAGTACCGTATTGACAATGGATTTGTCTTACGGTGCTGACAATGAAGACATTGCTCGTATTCAGCGGCTTTTGGCGACTGATCCTGAAATTTATGACCACCCTTACGTAACTGGTTTCTTTGGACCTAAGACGGAAGAGGCTATCCGCAATTTCCAAACTCGTTTTGGCTTAGATCCAGTAGGAGTTATTGGTCCGTCTACTACTGCTTTACTTGAAGTATTCTTTGCTGCTTATCCAGATGAAAATTATCCAGCTGGAGTGCTGGACAATAAGCCAACGCCTTCTGTGCAGGGTGTTAGTACTGCAGCAGTGACACCAGCAACACCAGCTTCAACAGCCCCAGTGCTGACTGTGGGAGCAGCTTCTTCAGTTGAGGTTGAATTTGATCGCGGTGAAGCTGAGGTCAAAATTGTTTACAGTAACGGCAACCGACGAACCTTGATTGTTAGCGGGGACGATGAAGATGATATTGTACGAGCTATTGCAGCCCGAACTCCACTTTCAGAGTCAGACATTCGGGCTGTCATTAGTTTTGATGGTATTGACGAAGATGACGACGAAGATGAAGATGATAACGATGCTGATGAAGGAGACGCCGAAGATGCTATCGATGATGCTGATGACGCTATCGATGATGCTGACGATGAAATTGATGAAGCGGATGAAAATGGTGATGATGTTGATTGGGCTGAGGACACTCTAGATGAAGCGAAAGATTTACTTGATGAAGCTGAAGAAGCTTTTGACGACGAGGATTGGGATGAGGCAGTTGAGTTAGCTGAAGAGGCTGAAGATCTGGCCAGAGATGCAGAGGATCGAATTGATGAAGAAGAAGGTGGAAGTAAGGGTGATAGCGACGAAATTGATTCGATTGAGGTTGACGTTCGTGGTGATGATGATGCTGACGTAACAGTTGAGTACGAAGACGATGATGACTACGAATTTAATCTTGAAGAAGACAAGATGGATGAAATCATCGAGGAGGTGGCAGACGAATTAGATATTGATGAAGATGATGTCGAAGATCTAATTGAGTTTGATTTCGGTGATATCGATTCAATTGACGCTTTAGTTGATGAAGATGAGGGTGAGACAAAAGTTACTATCGACTTTGATAGCGGTGTTACTATGCGCTTCACAGTAGATTCAGACGATGAGGATGATGTGATTGAAGAGATTGCTGATCTGCTAGACGAAGATGAAGACGATATTGAAGATCTGACAGATTTTGATTATTAATCAAAATCTTATAACAAAGACCGGCGCCGTAGGCGCCGGTCTTTGTTATAAATAAAAATAGCCGGCCCCAAACAGGTCAGGATCGGCCGAGTTTTTTCAGACGCACCACTTTAGTGTTGAGTGGGAGTTCTGCTGCTTGTCGCTCCAGAACTTCATTTACTGCGATACCTGTAACATCGATGATGCCGAAGTCGTGTTCAAGCTGAGCTGCTATCAACTCATACTCTTCCTGACTCACCGGCATGATTATGTCTGGATTGTCTGGGTCATAGACAACCTGCGCTACATGATCACCATTTTCTCCTTTAAGGTGGTCATAATAGAACCAGATGGTGTATCTCACTTCATTTCCACTAGAGAGAAGAAGTAAGCGTTGCAGTTGCAAGATCTCGTCGTGAGGAATTTTTCGCTGCAGTATAACCCTCAGGTATTTCACGCTGACAGCAAAAACTTTTTTTCTAGTATCGTGCCCGTGATGAGGGTATTCTCTAGTGGTTATTCCCATGTCTCGTTTCATGTCGATCTCCTTACCGACTGTGGCTAAGTAGCAAGTTACTATCTGTTATCATTAGTGTCAATTATGTGGCGAGTTTATCGACGTAGAGCAAGGCGTAAGCGGCCTAGTAGTGTGACTAAACACTACTTAGAACATAAAGAAGCAGCTAGAGAGCTTATTTTGTCTCGTCTGCAGTATCATAACGAGCATTATGGTTACCAATGGAATAGAGTGGCGATTCGTAATCAGCGACGTTGTTGGGGGAGCTGCACTTCTTTAAGAAATTTAAATTTTAGCTATAAGTTACTTTTTTTGCCGGAACATCTGCTTGACTACGTGGTGGTGCATGAGATGTGTCACCTGCAAGAACTCAACCATGGTCCAAACTTCTGGGCTTTAGTCGAAGAGCGTCTGCCTAACTACCGGGAGCTTCGGAGTGAATTAAAAGTCTTGGAAAAGACTGGTTTGTCACAAGCAGCTTTGGAAAAAGTGAAATTAAGTTACGTTGATAGCGTAAGATAAAACATATGAAGCTTTTCTTAATTATTTTAGGGCTGCTAGGACTAGCCTTTTTGTTGGTATACGTATTTAGTAATGATGAGGTCTTGCGTGGGACTTTTTTGCAGGGTAAGAGTGGAGTTGAATCAGATCAGAATACTCATTCTCCATTAGAGGTTTTGGAAGCAATTGATAAAGCTGAGGATGTAAAAGAAATAATGCAGGAAAAGAATGATGGACTGGAGGCAGCAGAAGTGGAAGAAGGAGGGAGTTTAATTACCAACGAAGAAGATGATGTGTTAAATATGGTTGATACAAACAAAACAGAAAATAAGAATGAAGCAGACAATGAAGTTTCTATGCAGTCAGCAGATATTGAACTGGGTAGTAATGACGTCAGTGTTAAGACTATGCTAGTGGCTGGGGGTTGTTTTTGGTGCGTAGAGGCTGATCTAGAGAAACTGACTGGTGTAATTGAGGTTGTGTCTGGTTATGCTGAGGGAACTAATGAAAATCCGACTTATGATAATTACTCAAAAAATGGTCATCGAGAAGTGGTGGAAGTTACCTACAATCCTCAAGTAGTAACATTTGAAGAGATTCTAATTTACGCCATGAAGCACATGGATCCTACGGATGATCATGGTTCGTTTTACGATCGAGGTGATTATTATGCTCCAGCTTTCTATTATGAGAACGACATTGAGAAAGCTTTGATTGAAAACTTAATTAAGGAAGTGGATGAGAATGGTCCCTATGAAAAGCCTTTGGCTGTAGATGTGGTAGCACGTCCTGAAAACTTCTGGCCAGCTGAGGATTTTCATCAGGATTACTACAAAGGAGCCCTGTCACAATTGAAGTACAAATATTACCGTAACGCCTCTGGTCGGGATGATTTCATCGAAGAGAATTGGGGTGATAATACGGATGCTTCGTTGCCGTGGCGTGAGAGCACGAGCGACGCAACAGATGCTCCTTGGAGTAATTTTATTAAACCTAGCGATGTTGAATTGCAGAGTATGTTGACTGATATTCAATACAAGGTAACGCAAAAGAATGGTACAGAACGTTCATTCACTAATGAATATTGGGACAACAAAGAAGAAGGGATTTATGTTGACATAGTGTCTGGTGAGCCGTTGTTTTCTTCAACTCATAAGTTTGATTCTGGTACTGGCTGGCCAAGTTTTACTCGACCAATTGAGTTTAGTTATGTAACTGAACATGATGATTTCTTATTGCTGCAGCCACGGGTGGAGATTCGTAGTGCCATCGCTGATTCGCACTTGGGACATGTCTTTAATGATGCACCCGAAGAGCTTGGTGGTGTGCGTTACTGTATGAACTCAGCTTCATTGCGCTTTATTGCCAAGACAGAGATGCAGTCCGAGGGGTATGGCGATTATCTTTATCTTTTTGAGTAGAGGTTTTTAAAAACAAGGCTGGCCTGTGGCCAGCCCTGTTTTTTGGTTTATCCTCGGTCACATCACAAAATAATCACAAAATAAGCTAGAATTACGCCATGGAATGGATACAACTTTTGCAGTGGACTATCTACTTAGCGGTAGCAATTTTCGCCCTAGTAAGAGGGGCTGATTTATTTGTAGAGGGAGCAAAGAAGATTGGTGCTGCTTTTGGTATGAGTGCTTTTGCTATTGGAGTTTTGATCGTAGGTTTTGGTACTTCTTTTCCAGAGTTAGCATCTTCAGTAGCGGCAGTTCTACAAAATTCTCCAGAGTTGGTGGTAGCTAACGCAGTGGGGTCAAATATCACCAACATTCTTTTGGTGGTTGGTGTTATTGTCTTCATGGGTGGGAAGATCATAATAAAAAGAGATCTTATTAAAACTGAGTTACCGATCTTCTTTATTGCATCTGCTCATTTTATTTTGATGATTCAAGATGGTGTGGTTGATAGGGTCGAAGCCTTGCTGTTAGTTGGTACTTTTGCCGCTTACATTTGGTATTTGCTTGCTGAAGCGGAAGAAGAAGATCGGGTTGAGATCGTTGAAGAGTTTCAAAAAGACCCACAGCTTAGTTTAAACGCAGTGGTATTTCTGATTTTAGGTTTATTAGCTGTGGTAGTTGGTGCCCACTATTCAATCCAGATGGTGGTAAATATTGGTACCTTACTCAAGGTTCCAGTTGAGTTGATTTCAATCTTTGCTATTGCACTTGGAACGTCATTGCCAGAGTTGTTTGTGGCTATTAAGAGCGTAAGAGCTGGTCACGGTGAGATGGCGATCGGTAGCATCTTTGGCTCTAATGCCTTTAATATTTTGATGGTGGTTGGGTTGCCAGGTTTGTATGTGGCTTTACCAGCAACTGAGGTTGTTCTGTCAGTCGGTTTGCCGATCTTCATTGCGGCTTCGGTTATCTTCTTTGTTAATGGTTTAGCTAAACAGATAATGCGCTGGGAAGGTATGATGCTCCTACTATTTTTTGCCTTCTTCCTTGTCAAACTGACTGATTTTTTGTAAAACTGCAGGGTGATTGATTTTACTCAAGAGTTACTTTTGCTTGATAAGCCCGAAGGAATTTCTTCTTTCGATGTCATTCGTCGTTTACGTAAAATTTATTCGGAGTCTCACGGTGGCGAAAAAGCCCCTAAGATGGGCCATGCTGGCACCTTGGACCCAGCCGCTTCAGGCTTAATGTTAATTGGAGTTGGTAAAGGTACAAAAAAATTAAATGACTATATAAAGCTTGATAAAGAGTATGTTGCAGGGGTTGTACTTGGTTTAAGTACTACCTCGGGAGATCGTGAAGGGGAGATCTTGGAGGAGGTTGAGACAGTAGAAATTTCGCTCAGCGAAATTTCTACTGCGATAGACAAGTTAGTCGGCACGTTACGTTTGCCGGTCTCAGCCTATTCAGCTATTAAAAAAAATGGAGTACCAATGTATAAGCGCGCCAGGGCTGCAGCAGCCAGAGGTGAAACTATAGATGATGTGCCAGTGCGTGATATGACAGTTTATGAGGCTGAATTACTTAGTGTTAAAAAAACTATCATCAACGATGGTGAGAAAGTGGTGGTTGAGGTTAGATTTAAAGTGGCTAGTGGTACTTACGTTCGCTCTTTAGGTGAAGAATTGGGTAGATTACTTGGGTATCCAGCCAGCTTGCTTTCTCTCCGTCGCACCAAGGTGGGGGAGTTTTCTGTTTCTGATGTGGTAAAGATAGCTAAATAGTATTAATTAAGCCCCAGTTCGTATTTTTACGATCCTGGGGCCTGTATTTTCGCCTGCCTAGGCGTTTTATCCAGCCAAAGACTTAAAAGTGAAGTCGATGCCTGAAATGATTTTTTGTTGATCGGTTTGCTTGGTGATGTAGCTGGCTATTAGGACACCGTTTTCTTCACCGGCTCCGATGACAACGATACGCCGGAATGCTAGTTCCAGCAGTCCAAACAAGAGGTGTATTTGAAGCACCGGATTGGATATCATCATGGCTACTTCAACGTGAGTTTCTTGCTCAGAGTGTGATCTGAGACTGAGTTCGTAGTTCATGTCACCTCCGTCATTTCATTGTTAGGGTCGTAGAACATACTGGCGAACATGGTGACAAGCTTCAACTTTGTCTTGCTCACATCAGCTTGGCCACGACTGTCCCAAGAGATGTAGGTGGAAACACAGCTTGAGATATAGTTTCTCGTTTGCTTGTCCCAATGATGATCTTGTGCCAGACGGTCGATAGTGGCTCGTTTGGTTGAGTCAAAGTCAATTTTAGGTTTGTGACCCTCTGCCTGATCTTTGATTTCATGGTGCCAAGCCATGCGGACAGCCTTAATTGCGGTTTGGACCAATTTTCCGTCGCCGTGTTGGAAACCTCTGATGGACCGTTCTTGTTTTTTGCTCGGGGTTAATTTTCGGTACTGGTAGAGCACCCAAAACAATGTCTCCCAGAGCAGTTTGGGGTTGATAGCTTTTTGGGCCATAACCACTCCTTTTCTGATGTTGAGGTCAGATGACCTAGTTTGCTTATTCAACTAAAAATAAAACGGGAGGGAAGTCTTCAGGGCTTTTTACCTCGTGACCGTGATAGATTTTTAGTTTGACTAGATAGCGTGCCGCTTTACGTAATGATCCTCCATATAATGGATCTGGGTCATCAAGTAGAAACGGTTTACCATGCAGTTTTCCACGATGTAATAAATACACCGCTTCAGGTGAGGATATTTCGTCAAAGTAGACGCAGACATCCAATTCTTTACAGCTCACAGGAGCCGTAATGCTTGCTACAGTGCGTAACATTAACAACTCCTTATGTCTCTACAATCGGGCCTTTCCCGATATTTTTTTATATAACAAATAATTAAAACTGTCTAGGACTTGATTAAGTCCGCCTCAATGAGATCTAGTAGTTTAAGGGCGTGTACGTCAATAGTTTTTTTGTCGCTTTGAGCATCTATACTATCAATTACTTTGTCATAGTGCTCCACTTCGGCATTGTAAAGCTTGTCTTCAATTACTAAAAAGCTGGTCGTGACACCGTCTTTAGTTAATGTAACTGTCGTTCCGTCAGGGTGCCTTTTCGTATCAATTGATACCGAATATCCATCTTCAGTTTGTAACGTATATTTTTCAGGCTGATTTTCTTTGGACGCAAAAACACCCAGCGGGGTGTTTTCAAAGGGTTCTTGTTTTTTAAAATCTTCAATCCCCATACTGATGTTTATGCAAAAAGACTTTCCACTACTGATTTTACGTCTCCGCCATCTGCTTGTCCGTTTAGTTCTTTCATGAGTGTGCCGATTAGCATACCCATTTTACTTTTATCTTCGATACCGAGCTCAGTTTTTTTAGCCTCAGCAATTGGTCGAATCTCATCCTGACTCATCATTTGTGGCAGGTAGCTTTCCAGAACTTCAAGTTCAGCTTTTTCTGGCTCAGCTAGTTCAGGGCGGCCGTTATCTTCGTACTGGGTAATTGATTCTTTGCGCTGTTTGGCTGCTCGTTTGATAACAGCCATTGCTTCATTATCAGCAAGCCAGTCTTGTGGTGTCTTGCCATTAGCTACTAATTCGTTTGTAAAAGCCGTGATTAGGCTACGAATGGTCCGTAGTTTTACTTCCTCCTTTGCCTTCATGGCTTCCTTTAGCTGTGATTTGATTGTTTCGTGTAATCCCATGTCGTTAATTTTTTAGTTCTCTATAATTTGTATAATAACACTATGTCAGGTTCTTCTAAAGTCGTGCCCGATGCTGAAACAGCATTAAAACAAGCTTATGACTATCACGCTCATGATTATCATGAGGTACTTACTGTTTTGGGGGCACACGAGGACGGTTTGAGTGATGAGGAGGTGAAAAAACGCCAGCGAAAGTATGGTTTAAATCGGTTTGCCAAGGAAAATAAAAAGAGTGTTTTAAGACGTGTTATTGAGCAGTTGAGCAGTCCACTAGCCCTTGTCTTGGTGGTGGCGTTTTTGGTCACCTTAGCACTTGCTGAATACATTGATGCTTCTGTAATTGCGATCGCTTTGGCTATAGCTGTCATTGTAGGAATTTTGCAAGAAGGTAAGGCTTCTCGAGCTTTTGCCAAGCTGTCAAATTCACAGACACATACGGCTACAGTTTTGCGAGCGGGTCAGAAACATGAGGTTGATGCGCAAGACGTAACAGTGGGAGATATTGTGATTCTTAAAAGTGGCATGCAGGTGCCGGCTGACATTCGTGTAGTGAGAGCCAAACAGCTATCAGTTAACGAAGCGACTTTAACAGGAGAGTGGCAGGCGGTGGAGAAGCAAGAAAAAGAAGTGTCTGTTGGAGTGTCTTTTGCTGAAAGGGCTTCAATGGCTTGGATGGGTACTTATGTGGCTGAAGGTTATGGTTTTGGGGTGGTGGTAGCTATTGGTGAAAATACTGCAGTCGGTCAGTTAGCAAAAAATGTTCGCGATGTGGAAGAGGTGAAAACACCTCTGCAAAACGAAATGCAAGAGATTTCACAAGTCATGCTCTACATTATCGTTGGTTTAGTCGGGGGGATTTTTATGATTGGCTTAATTCAGGGTCAGACTTTGCATGAGATGCTCATCATGTCCATTGCTATTGCGGTGGCGTCAGTACCTGAAGGTTTGCCTGCGGCGGTAACAATTATTTTGGCGGTAGGTATGGAGGCTCTTTTAAAGCGTGGTGGTCTGGTGCGTAATTTATTAGCTGCTGAAACCTTGGGTTCTACCACTTATGTGCTGACTGATAAAACTGGAACTCTGACTGAAGGAATAATGGCGGTGACGGGGTTGATTAAGGGTGACGCAGGCTATGTTGCAGATAAGGAAATAGGCCAGTGCGAAGTTTCTCAAGAGCTGTTAGCGATATCTTTGGCTGCGGTCGATGCCTACACTGACGTGTTGGAGGACAAAAGTGTTGTCAGAGGAGATGCTGTGGAGAGAGCAATTTTGTTACAGGCTGCTGAAGTTAGAGTAACTGAAAATGATTCGGTTTACCGTCGAGAAAGGATAGATTATCTAGCTTTTACTTCAGAGCAACGCTTTGCTGCTAGTTTGAGCGAAGTAAAAGACGAAGAATTCGTACTGTGTGTCAATGGCGCACCTGGTCTACTTCTAGCTAAAAGTAGTCACACATTAGTTCAGGGTGAGCGGGTTCAGTTAAATGACAGCTACCGACAATTGATCCAAAAACAAATTGATCAAGCAACTTCGCAAGGAAAACGTCTAGTAGCCGTGGCTAAAAAAGAAGTTGAATATGATCATATTCCGGAGCTGGATCGCAATTTATTGTTAGATCTAACATTTGTCGGGGTTTTGGTGTTGGACGATCCTGTTAGAGAAGGGGTTACTAAGGCTATCGAAGGTGTAAAAAAAGCGGGGGCAGAAGTCATTTTAATTACGGGTGATAATCCTCAAACGGCCTTATCAATAGCTACTGATGTAGGGATTGCTACACGAGGAGAGACAGCTCTAACCGGGGCTGATTTAGAGCAGATGACTGATGATGAGATTTTGCTTGCTTTAGATAATGTGAAAGTGTTTGCTCGTGTCCTACCGAGACAAAAGATGCATATTGCTAGCTTACTTCAAAGTAAAGGAGAAATAGTGGCGATGACTGGAGATGGTATTAATGATGCGCCAGCCTTAAGGAGAGCTAATATTGGCATTGCTATTGGATCGGGGACTGAGGTGGCGAAAGAATCCTCAGATTTGGTGTTAGTGAAAGATTCTTTCGCTACTATCTATTCGGCCATTGAAGAAGGGAGGCGAATTATTGCGAATTTACGCAAGATTGTCGGCTATCTACTTTCTACTAGTTTGTCAGAGGTGGTTTTGATTGGAGCGGCTTTGTTGATTGGAGCCCCTGTACCTATTCTTCCAGCGCAGATTTTATGGGCGAATGTTATCGAAGAAGGTCTGATGAGTGTAGCTTTTGCGTTTGAAAAAGGGGATAAAAACGCCATGCAACAGAAGCCGCAAGATATTCATTTGGAGGGGATTTTATCTAAAAGCATGATTTGGTTTATTGTTTTTGTGGTAACAATTTTGAGCATGTTAACTCTGACGTTGTATTTCTATGTACGGTCACTCGATCTGCCAATTGAAACACTGCGCAGTATCATGTTCTTGTCGGTAGCCATTGACTCTCTATTCATCTCGTTTGCGTTCCGTTCTCTCAATACACCGCTCTGGCGCATTCCTCTTTCGAATAATTGGTTCTTTATTGGTTCATTCTTGGTAAGTGTCTCACTTTTAGTGGTTGTGCTGACTATTCCTTTCTTCCAATACATGTTGTCTTACCAGCCTTTGCCACTTAACTACATTGGTCTAGTGGTACTCTTTAGTCTCATATCTCTGGTGGTGATTGAGATTGCAAAGTGGTTATATTTTGAGAGAAAGACCAATTAGACCGACTTTATCTGTCACGGTATAATTGTGCTATGGAACCACTACAGATTTTGGCGTTATTACTGCTATTGGCGATTTTGGCCATTTTAATTTACAACTCATTTTTAAAGAAAGAGGTAAAAACCGAGGATGATAAGGGTATGTTGTTATTGCAGCAGCAGCTACAACAGCTTTCGGATACGATGGATCGCAAGCTGGGTGAGACCAATAAAGCGATGCAAGAGGGGAGCCGAACGCAGTTTCGTGATAGTAAAGAATTGATGCAGGAGATCAGCAGAGATGTAAATGAACAAATCCGTGATGTTATAAAAAACGTTACTGAGGTGAAGGAGAGTAGTAAGCAGGTGTTTCAGGTAGCGGACCAGCTTAAAGAATTGCAGGATATTCTGAAAAATCCGAAACAGCGAGGGGTGTTGGGGGAGTATTATCTAGAAACAGTGCTGCAGAATGTATTGCCACCAGAGAGTTTTCAAATGCAGTATGCTTTTGAAGATAATGAAGTGGTAGACGCAGCTGTTTTTGTTAAAGATAAAGTAATTCCGGTAGATTCCAAGTTTTCACTAGAAAACTATAATCGTTACGTTCAGGCGACTGACGGAGCGGATAAAACTACTTACGCTAAGGCGTTTTTAAACGATTTAAAGCTGCGAATCACCGAAACGGCTAAATATATCCGTCCGAGTGAAAAAACCACTGATTTTGCTTTTATGTTTATTCCTCATGAGGGGATTTACTACGACTTGCTATCCAATCCAGCTGCTTTAGGGGCAGAAGAAAATATGATTCAACGTGCGGCCGGTAAGTATAAAGTGATCATTGTTTCACCAACTTCTTTCTTGGCTTATTTGCAGACGGTTATGCAGGGTTTGAAGGCTATGGAGATCGAGGAGAGAGCACAAGATATTATTAAAAACGTGGAGAAGTTGGGTACGCATTTAACCAAGTATGAAGACTTGTATACTAAACTTGGTAATACACTT
>JABAOD010015527.1_pt1 | contig 12760 bp, 15 predicted proteins | sample 7062151 | NCBI WGS metagenome assembly JABAOD01 (sample SAMN14538626, study PRJNA623070) | marine sediment metagenome | biome: marine biome [ENVO:00000428]; feature: marine pelagic biome [ENVO:01000023]; material: deep marine sediment [ENVO:00002113] | place: India: Gulf of Khambhat ...
ATTGAAGAAATTGAAATCTATCGCTAATGATATAGGGAATGCTCATGATCAGATGAGCAAATTTTTACAAGATTTGGAAATTGGTTCTGAAGACCATGAGGAGACAAATAAAATGTCCGAAGAAAAAACTGAAAAGGTTGACGAAGTAGTTGAAGATAATATTGAAAAAAATAATGATAAAGTTGAAGATGTAGAAAAATCTGAAGAAACTACTGAAGAGAAACCTGCAGAAAAAAATGTTGAAGAGACAAAAGAAGTTGATAAATTTGATCAAGTCTCTGATACTTTAAAAGCTCTTTGTGAAAAACTTGATGCAAGATTTGAAACGCTAGAGAAAACACAAAAAGCATACGAAGAAAAACTCGAAAAATTTGCTTCTATGAGAGTAGATTCCAGAGTTGACGCTGATAATGAAAATTCTTCTGTGGAGAAATCTACAGATGATATTAAAAAAGAAAAGGCCAGTTTCAAAAGTATATTTGGACTAGCCTAATATATGCGTAACCGTTACACATATATTAATATAAAAATTTAATAGGAGATTTAACGTGACTAACGAAGAGCTTATTACTCAAATGAAAGATATGGTCCATAAAGGTTTGGTTTCAACTAGTGCTATTGCTACCAATGGTAAGTTGAATGCTGAACAAGCCGAGCGCTATATCGACTTTGTTATTGACCTTTCTATGTTGAAAAATAATGTCCGTATTGTTCGGTTCCGACCAGAACAAATGGAAATTAATAAAATTGGTGTTGGTAGTCGTGTTACTGTTCTTGCTTCTGAAGCAACTGCTACTGCAGTAAGACGTGGCGTAACACATACCAAAGTTACCCTTCAACCTATAAAACTCATGACTCCTTTTGAGATTTCTGATGAATATCTTCAGTTCAATCTTGAAGGCGATGCAGTTGAAGAGCATATACTTCGCATGATGGCTACCCAAACCATGAATGACATTGAAGATCTTCTTCTCAATGCCAACGATGATGGTTATGCCAGATTGGAATCCGATCTTTTTGATTCCGGTTCTTCAACCCAATATGTTCTTGACTCTCTTATGAGTGCAATCGACGGTTGGGTAAGACTCGCTGACTCTGGTAATGTTGTTGATGCTGCCGGCGCAAATATAAGTCTTACATTCTTCTCTCAAATGTTGAATACAATGCCAACCAAGTTCCGAAGAATGCCTCGGGATCTTCGATTCATGGTTTCTTTGTACCACGAACAATTGTATAGAGAGAAAGTTGCTGCTAAGGGAACCGCACTTGGTGATGTTGCATCCCAAGGTCAAATTGCATTGACTCCTTTTGGTGTTCCACTTGTTGGTGTACCTCTTCTCGATTCACAACCTTATGTTTGTGAAAATAATACTTTTGGTGCTGCTCCTGATACATTCTCAACTCGCTATGCTCCAATTTCTAGTTTTATTGCTGTACCACAAACTATTGGTGCTACTCCAACGACTCCTTATGTACTTACAACTGACTATACAGTCAATACTACTACTGGTGCAGTTGCTACCGTTGGTGGTGGTGCTCTCAATGGTGGTGGCGCTGTAAAAATGACTTATAAGTCTCAAGGTCAAATGCTTCTTGCTAACTATCAGAATATGATTTTTGCTATTGGTAAAGACATTACAATCGAAAGCGATCGAGATATCTACAAACAAACTGATGAATATGCAATTAGTACTCGTGTTGATGCAGAAATCGAAGAAGTAACTGCCACCGTAAAAGGAATTAACGTAGGTCTTAACTAAGAAATTAGTTTCAAATAGATAGTTTCATTTTAACTTATCCGAGAAATAGTTCATAAATAAAATCCATACATGAAAGGTACTGTTTAATTATGGGAAGAATCTCAACAAGTTCATTAAAATCGAATGACGATCTGGACGATCTTTTGGAAGAACCAGAAGACGAAGAAATGCCAGAAGAAGAAGAAGACGAAATCGTTGAAGAAGACGAAATGGAAGAAGAAATTCCAGTTCCAAAATCTAAGAAAAGAAGATTAAAACATCAAAAGAAAGATAATCATATTTACGTCACATTAAATTGGGCAACCACTTATTTATTGGATGGGAAATTATATCGACAAGGTATTACAGAAAAAGAACCTCGTTCAAAATTAGAGAAATTCAAAGCCAATGGTTGGTTTACTGTTCGTTATTAATTCTTAAGTCTCCCTGATTTTCAATACGCTTTCGCCTGTGATATTATTAACAGAACCAGGAGATAATATCACATGGCGAGGCCAACTTCTACAGAAGCAAAACTCGATCTTATAATTGATTCCATTCAAGAAATAAGAGAGATGAGAAAAGATGTTATCTCTCTAGTAGAATGGAAAAATTCCGTTAACGACAAACTGGATACATTGGAATTAAAACCACATGATTGTGTAAAATCCGAAGAAATTGGTTCATTGAAATCTACTATTGAATCAATAAATAAATTCAAGTGGTGGTTTTTAGGTATATTATTTATGATAGCATCTAGCGTATTAACTTTTGGTATAAATATAAACAATATGAATATTGAAAATAAAGTTGGTATTTCTACAAATAAAGAAAATATTATAAAATTGGATACTCGTGTTGATCGTATATCTGAACATGGAGATGAGTAAATGGCATTCACAGTAAAATTAAAGATAACAGTTGATGCGAGTACCTTGATTGGTCTTGGTTATGATGAACTCAAAGTTTATCGTTCCGAAACTGAAACTGGAACATATTCAGAGATAACAGATTCTAGTACGAGAATTACATTAGTTGGTGGAACTAACACTTATTATTACTCTGACGAAGATGTGACTCACACTCAATTCTATTATAAGTATGCTGCATATGATAGTACATTGGTTGTTGCTGAAGGAAGTCAATCTGCTGCATTCCAAGCCATGGATGGTAATCTATATACAACTATTCAAGATATGCGAGATGAAGGTGTAACCGAAACTGAACTTTCTGATACTCGATGTCTTTCTTTGATCAATGGTTGGCAATCTTGGTTTGATAAAATGACAGGGAATTTCTTCATTAAGAAAACTGCAACAGTAGATTTTGATGGAGATGGAAGTCGAATGTTGCAGCTTCCAATATTTCTTGTTTCTTGTACGAATCTTTATGTGAATGATGATTTTACAAATGCTTTGGATACTTCTTATTACGCTGTCTACAATGCGAATAATGCAATTACAGATGATAGAAAGAATCCAAGGATAAAGATAAAAACATATCGAAGTAGTGGTTCAATATTTGTAACCGCTGGAACTGTAAATAGATTTATTATTGGTGAACAAAACCAACGTGTTGAAGGTGTATGGGGACATGTTGAAAGTGATGGAAGTACTCCTTATCCTGTTAGAAACGCCATTAAAGCTTTAGTGATTGCAACCAAAGAAAATATGGACGATGCTGATGTTGACAGATTGGCATTTGGTAGGATAACAGAAGAGGTTACAGATAGACATAAGATTAAATATTCTGATTTGTTTGATCAATTGATTGTTTGGAACGTAACTGGTATTACTGAGGTTGACACTGCAATTCGAGCATATCGAAGACCGAATCTCGTGACTGCGGCAAGGAACCTTGGATTTTATCGTGCAGATTTTGAAAGCTAAAGTGTGGAACCGTTACACATTGGGGATATTATTTTATCTCTAAAGATACAAATGAATGAATAAAGGATAATATAGTGTCATTGGAATTTCCAAATAAGAAGTACGATATTATTTATGCAGATCCGCCTTGGTCTTATAATGATAAATTAAAGGGCCACTCATTTAGCCTGGATCATGAATATAAAACTCAAGACAAGAATTGGATCGCAAGTTTGCCAGTCAATAAAATTTGTAATAAAAATTGTTGTTTATTTTTATGGGTAACATCACCATTACTTGATATTGGGATAAATGTACTACAAGAATGGGGATTCAAATATAAAACAGTTGCATTTTGTTGGTCTAAATATACAAAAAATGGTAAATTAGTATCCAATTTGGGACGTTGGACTATGGGTAATGTTGAACTTTGTTTATTGGGTGTAATGGGATCTCCTAATGCGTGGAGAATTGATAAATCAATTAAACAACNNGAAAGAACTATACATTCAAAAAAACCCGATGAAGTTAGAAAAAGAATAGTTCAATTACTTGGAGATAGATCAAGAATAGAATTATTTGCAAGAGAAAAAGTAGATGGTTGGGATTGTTGGGGAGATGAGGTAAAATAAAATGCCACAACCTAGACTAATACATCCTATTTCTGTAGTCATTCAACCGATTGATAGAACAGACACGGTTTATGATCCGTACGCACGTGAACCCGTTGGTCAGGTTGTTAGAGAAGGTGAATCTACTGGAACTGGTTCTGAAGTTACAGTGAAAGCTCAAATTTCTTATTATAGTGCCAGTGCAAAACAAGATTATCCCATGCCACAAAATTATGGTATGGAAGAAAAAACAATGGGATATATTGCTTGTCGATATAAAGATTTGGTTGCCGGCGGATTGGTTGAAGAATCTGGTGGGTTGTATACTAAAGTAAAGATAAAACGAGGAGATCGAATAACTCAAATAGGAAAAGAATCGGTCAATTATTATATTACTGGATATAAACCATTTGGTCATTATCCAAGACAGAAGCAAACGTTGATTCAAATAAATTTTGAAGATCGTCACCCTTCAGATCAACAAGGAGATTTGTAACATGAAATATGAATTCAAAGTTGTATATCGTGGTGCAGATTATAACAAATTTGATGCTACGTTTCGTAAAAAGTTGCGTAAAGCTTTGAAAACGACTGGACGTAAAGTTGCAATCTCTGGACCGCTTTCTTTGAAAAGNNTCAAAAGTTTTCTAATAGATATCCGGATAATTCTGGTCCTTATAAAATATCTAAAGGTGGGAAACCTGTATTCTATAATATTGGCTTTCTTCGCAATGCTCCACGTTATGAAGTACATGATCATTCTGCCGGAGAAACGTTTGGTTCATTTAAGGTTGGATTCTTAAATGATGTTGCTCATCCGACTGGGGCAAGTCTTCATAAAATTATTAATTCTTTGGCAAAAGGTGGTGAATGGACTCCTAGTGATGCGCAACGAAAAGCATACTGGGCGAAGATGCGAAAATCTGGTGTTAAGAATCGAGATGTGCAAAAAGGAAGAAGTAAAACATTCAAACAACCTCCTAGAGATTTTATGAGAGGGTTTTCCGAAGTTGTTGATGTATCTCCTTTAATTCATGAAGGTATTATCAAAGCTCTTGAAGCTACTTATAAAGTAGTTCAAGTGAAAAAGATATATTAATTATGGCTACTTTATATCTTACAAAAACGTCTATTGCTGAAACATACAAGTTTATAAAGCAGTTTCATTTTGATACTGGATTGAATAGGAATCCTTTTGAGGAATTAACATTTTCAGATTCTACCAAAATAAAACTTGATACTAAAGATTGGTCAATAAAACTAAAACATAATACTACAACTGGAAAATACCCAAGCGACACAGATATATATTTTAGAACTTGGACCACAAATCCTGCAGCTTGTCGAAAACTTGTTATGCTTCAAACATTCCCAAATTATCAAGGTAGATATGGTGAAGTTTATCTTAAAATATATGATGGTTCCGATGATTACTATTGGGATGGTGCTGCATGGTCTATTGCTGGTGCTACTGATTGGAATACTGAAGCAGAAATAAATGCAAATATAGATACATTCCCAATTCTTCCTGGAAGAACATTTGGAATTACAGTAAATCTTCGTACTACAGATCCTAGATTAGAAGATACTCCGAAAATTAAAGAAATTCGTGTTCTTATGGAAGTAACAATCGATTATATTGAAGATATAATCTTAAGATCTTTAATTCCTCATATGCAGGAAAATATAAGGGTCACGAGTAAATATGCTGCAATACCTACATCGTCTTCTTCTTTATCTACAATCAATTTTGGTGCTTACCGTAAAAATACTAACTATGATATTACAGATGTTATTGGTGTGTATAATATTACCGATGACATTGATATGCTTTATAATTTATTTAGTAGTTATGATAGTGGAACTGGTGTAATTACATTATCGAGTGCGCTCCCTGCAAACAAAAGAGCATTAGTATTATTTGAATTTCAATTGCCGATTATATTTTCTCAACATCAAGATTGGGAAGAAGTTGCAAAGTTGCCTTGTATATTTATTGAACAATTGGATGTTCCTTTATCACACGAATATGCAACTGCAACCGAAACTGTAATTAATCGAGCAACATATTCTGGATGGGAAATTGAAACTCCAGTAAGAATTACATTTGATTTTCGTATACATATTTTGACCGATTCTTCTGTTGATGAAATGAGAATTCTAAGTCAATTGTTAAAGTACTTTGAAGAAAATAAGTTCATAACATCGACAGGGTTGGATGAATATTATAGAATGTATCATCGGAAAGAATTTAGAGATATTAGTATTCCGAATTTGAGTGATAAAAGAACCGCATGGACGCGGTTTCAAATATTTGATGTGAGGTTACCATTTGTGTCTAGAGAAGTAAATGCTAGACAACAATTACATTTGACATTTCAAGATCCAATATATAATGCAGAGCATCCAAATATTGGTGGAGATGAAATTGTTCTTAATGTACATGAAAATGGTAAAGCAGAAGATTTAGAAACTAAGACAAAAGAAATTACGTAATTTATGGAGATTTTTCATGCCTGACAGGATATATGGTGCAGTAAAAGGCGCCGGTACTCAAGTAAGAGAGGTTGGAGATCCTACGACTCTAGTTCCTGGTGATCTTGGATCTACAGCTACAATTGGTATCTTTGAACGTGGTGCCGAAGATGATATTACAATGTGTCCTACAAAAGCGGCACAAAAAAGGAAAATGGGTGGTATTCTAGACCCTAGAGATTTTACCACGCCAACTTATACTTCTTTGGAAGCCGCAAGAGCTTCTTATGATTTTTGGGAGCATTCTGGTGGTACTGGTAATAATACTTGTCTGAGGGTTGTTCCTAAAAATAATAGTACTCCAAATGATGATCGAGTTGATAAGTCTACTCTTCAAGTATGGAGTCGAGGAACCACAACAGCAAATCCACAAATAATAGGAACTCTTACTGCTCATAATGGCGGACGTTGGGGTGGTCGAAGAGAATATTACACTAATAATATTACTGGTACACCTGGAACTGACTTTAATCCCACTAATACTGTTACATTAGCAAATGTTTCTGCATATCCTAATAATTTGAAACGAGATGAATTTGCTGGTGGAACTCTAGATATTCATGGTATTACAACTAAAACATATACAATTGTTTCTCATGATTCTGATGGAGTATTTACTCTTGGTGCAGAAGAAGATGTAAGTGCTGACTGGACTGCTGCAGGTCCTCCTANNCTGATTGGGCTGCTGCTGGACCGCCTGCTGCTGCTATTGAACATGTTACTGTTTATAGAGATAATTACAATTCCAGAAGTCAAGAAAAGTATCTTGCAGTTGAATTCCGAGAAGGTGCAATTGATTCAACTAATTTCTTCTCAATGTATGTTTATGTTGATGGCGATCAACTTTTGAAATATGAGAATCTTTCAATGGATACCAACCATGCTTGGTATTGGTTGGATGTTGTAAATAACGATCCAAATAATGATTTGCTTACTGTTGCAGATACTTTCTCTGGAGATCGAAGTCTTGCAACTTCAATGCCCGCAAATCGTGCTGGATTGTCAAAAACATTGACCGCGAATGTTCTTACATTGGATGATCCTTTTATTTATACTATTACTACCAATACTGGTTGGATTCCAACTATAACTGCAATATCACTACATTCTGATTGTGTAGCACAAAAAATAACATGTAAAGTTAGTGGTGTTGGTACTACATACGATGTTAAAACTTCAATTGCAGACCAAAATGAAGCTGCTGCATTTGGTGATATATCTTGGACTGGTATAACACTAGGATCATCGACAACTACAGATGCACAATGGCCAAGTAAATATATGATGGATTTCACCTTAAATGCGGGGTCTGGTACTCCTACTGATGGTGATACTTGTGTAATTTATGTTAGACCATTAGTTGCAGATGAACTTATTGGCGGGACTATAGTCCCCGATACTTCTAGAACAGAAACTTACAAAATTGTTGATAATACCGCAACTACTGTAACTGTAACTTCTACAGATGATATGACATTGNNTGAACTCATTGGAGGAACAATAGTCCCCGATACTGCTGGAACTGAAACATATAAAAGTGTTGATAATACTGCAACTACTGTAACTGTAACATCTACAGATGATATGACTGCTGGTGCAACTTCTCCTTCTGGCGGTGAAAACTTCCGACTCGAATGGCCCGAAAGATTTGGTGGTGGTCATGATGGTTATGTTACTGGCATGACAATTTCGGATTACAATGCAGTTCTTCAACCCGCAACTACTCCTTTGAAAGAGCTCAAATACAGGAATATGGGCTTGGTAAAGATGCAAATTCCTGGTATCGCGGTTGCTACTGATGAAGTTACACTTCAACAAAGTATGAAACTCGTGGCCAGAGAATATAACTGGCAATATCGTCTTGAGATTCCAGATTCTATTACTACTGATTATGATGCAAGAAATTGGATTATCAACACTTATGGGAAAGATGCTAACTCTGATTTGGTTGTGACCTACTTCCCTTCACATATGAATATCCGAGATCCATTTGCGGAGGCGGATGAGATTGGAAGAGAAATTTCTGTTAGTCTAACTGGAATGCAACTTGGTCGGGACGCATTGTTCGCAAATGAATATGATGGTTATCATAAGGCTGCTGCTGGTGTGAATTGTACATTACCCAATGTTACTTCTTCCGCAATTCTCGGACGACCTAACGAGATTAAGCGATTGGATGAAGAAAGATTGAATCCTGTTGGAATCAATGTATATCGTTGGGGTACTGGTGGAACAATCATATCTTGGGGAGATCGAACCCTAAGTAATGGTTCTAACATGAAATTCAAACACAAACGAGAACAGCTTTCTCATTATGCAAATGTTCTTCTTGAAGGATTTGATTGGGCGATCTTTGAGATTAATGATGCTGTTGGGGATGCTGAAGTTGCTGCTGCATTGATTGCATTCTTTGCGCCAGAGTTTAGAAAACGTGCAATTCGTGGGGATGATTTCTTGGGTGGGAACAATCCTGCTGCAATAATCAAAGTTGATAATACGATTAATACTGATGCAACAAGAGCCGCTGGAGATACTTATGCTGAGATCAGTCTTCGACTTGCAGATGTAAGAGAAAGATTGAAACTTTCCATTGGTTCAATGGGAATTAGCGAGAACGTTTAATTTATAGTAAACTTGAGTATGAATTATCCGGGTTTATTCTCGGATAATTCATTACATAACATAAATAATAATTAGGAGAATTATAAATGGCTTCAGGTAAAAATTGGCAAGAAAAAACTTTCGTTGGTGTTGCTGCCGAAGTAACCGTATATTTTGATTTTGTACCAAGTATCATAGAATTTTATACTGATGGTGGTGCTGCAATTGAACATGGTTATAAAAGCAATAAGATGAGCGGTACTGCTTATCTTTCTACTTCTACTGGTACTGATGCTGGTGTAACAATTAATACTGATGGTTCAATTACAATTGCTAATGGTGCAGATATTAATGTGGCTGATGCTACTGTTTATTGTATTGCCAGAGCATAATATTGTGTAACAGTTACACATATAAAGAGGTGATACGATGAAACAAGTGCTGCAACCAGACCATCTACCAAGGAATAATTTCCAATTGAGGGCTACTGGTGTAACTGACCTTACTCTCATTGAGATGAGTGGTATTGAAGAAGAAATCGAAAGTATTGAACTTCCAGATAGAACTTTTGCTTCTGGTGGTCATACAAAACCTTTTGAATTTACTTTTTCCATTCCCGCTCATCATGCCGCCGAAGTTGCCGCGGTTAAAGCTTGGTATGAAGAAGGTCAAGAACCGGTTTCTCCACAATACAAGAAACCTGCTGTTCTCATATTGAAGAGTATTAGTGGTCTCGCTACTCTTTCTTATGTGATTGAAGGTATGCATCTTTGTAAATGGAAAACATCAGATAACGAAGCATCTAATGAAGGTGAGATGCATATGATAGAAGTCACCGCTAAAGGTGATCGCCTTCGTCCTCTTATATAAAATAATTTTCAAGGAAAATAGTTCAATTCATGACAGACATTCTAAAACTCTTGTATTCTGAATCAGGAGAAGAAGATTATAATACGTGCGATATTTGTGGAAAGCATGTATATGATAAAACCCTAGAAATATGTCCACATTGTAATAAAAGAGTACAACTACCAACAATGCAAGAATATGGGAAAAGACTTCCCGTTGGTATTGTTCAAGATGATCAATTATTGAAAGAATTTGATATCGATCCATTAAATTGGGGCAGAGAAAAAAAGATATCTTCATTGATGTCTTCCCAAGAATGGAAGAAAAGAATTACTCTTTCAAATTATATTGGGATGATTCTTGCTCATACAGTTAAGTCCGTTGGTGGAGTTGATATCAGCAAGTTTTCAATTGAAAAGAAAATAAATTTATTCAAAGAAATGTATCAAGGTGATGTATTTTATATGTATGCATACCTTAGATTGATAAGTAATGGTCCCGAATTAACTTTGGAAAATATTGAATGTACAAATAACAATGAACATAAATTTGGTGTTGTTGTTGATGTATCTGCAATGAAAGTTGTAAATATTGAAAATATTTCTGAATTGAAAAGAGATTTTGAATTAAAAGATGGTATTACTTTAGATAAAGAAATAAGAAAAAAGATTACAATTGAACCATCAAAATGGAATGTATTATCTATTGGTGCAAATACTTCTGAAGCTGAATTGATGGAAAAAACATTCCTCAATTCTTTGATTCAAATTGAAGGTTTTTCTTCGGGATTAAAGTTTCCTGAACATGTATTAAATGAATTAACTAAAACTGACACTAATATTATCGAAGAGAATTTATTAATGATGCATACAGGTCCAGTGTGGACTGCTGACTTGGAATGTCCTCAGTGTGGAACTGAAATGATATGGTCAATCGATTGGACATTCAAAGATTTTTTTACCAATTCTTATACATTAGGAAGGAGGTAGAACTATTTCAAGAGCTTGCAGCATTAATGTATATGAGTAAAGGAGGAGTTAATATTAATGTGAATGACATGACTTCTAATGATATGCAATATCTATGGGAGGCATTCAATAAAATATATCGTAAAATTAACAAGTAACAATGGGAGCCTAAAGCATGGCCTTAAAGAATAAGATACAATACCTTTATGAAATTATTGGTGGTCAAAAAGTTGAGAAACAAAATAAACGCATTGCCATGAGCATGAATGGTGTTTCTCGTGCCGCAAACCGAATGAAAACTTCTTTGGCTCAAACTGGAAGATTATTTGGTGGTCAAGCTTTAGGTCTCATTAGTGTTGGTTTCGCCCTCCGAAAAGTTGTTCGTGATTATGCGGATTACGATGATGCTCTTGCTCGATTAAGAACAACACAAGCCTCCACAAATGCGAATTTTCATGAGAATTCAAGAAGAGCATCTGCATTAGCTGAAATGATGTCCCGCAAATTGTCTTACTCCGTTGTAGAATCTAATGACGCAATGAATACTCTAATTCAGACCGGTATAGGAACTCACCGTGCAATGCGAATATTTGAAACTAGTTTGAAGCTTGCCCGTGTTGCTGGAATGAATACGAACGATGCAATGCAATTCTTGGTTGACTCCATGAATGCATTCGATAAGGAGATGACGAACAGCGGAGAAACACATCAACAATTTGCAAGAAGAATGGCGTCTCAATTATCTGTTGCTGCAAACAGTGCTGCAACGAGTATGACTCAATTGCAGAATGCATTTAAATATGCCGGTGGTGAGTTGGCCGGATTTGGATATAGTTCCAAAGATGTTATTATTGGTCTCGCATCAATGTCTGCTGGTGGTATTCGTGGGAGCAGTGCTGGTACTCGTCTACGTGGTGCGATTGCTGCTCTTCATAAACCAAACGAAAATTTATTAAAATTATTTGAAAAATATAATGTTACTGGAAATGAATTAAAAGATACTTTTTATGATGTTGAAACTGGTGCTTTGAGACCGATGTCTCAAGGTGTTAGTCGATTGGGTGCTTTATTTGATCGAATTGGTACAAAGGCAGATAAAAATAAAGCGCTAATTGAATTGTTTGGACGTCGAGCATTGATTGCTGGTATGTCTCTTACAAGTATGGGTAAGATTGCTGATACTGCTGCTAAGATTAGAAAACGATTTGATTCTGATACATTAGGAAGAGAAATAAATCAAGGTTTAGTTTTAGATCGACAAAATGAAACTCGAATGCAATCATTTAAAATTGAAGTTGAACAAACTAAACATGCATTGGAAGAATTGGCAATTTCATTTGGAGAAACTTTATTTGGATCTTTGAAAAAAGGTGAAGAAGGATTTGGAACTTATTTGAGAAAGCTTGTTGGTCATTCGAGGTTGGCAAAACTCGGAATTAAAATGACCAAAGAGCAAAAAGATGAATGGAATGAATTATCGCAAGCTCAAAAAGATGCTGCAGAAAAATTAAATGAACATATTGAAAGTATTTCTAACTTTATAATTGCAATTGGGAAAGTTAGTAAATTTATATTGGAAGTTGGTGTAA
>JABAOD010026066.1_pt1 | contig 12756 bp, 10 predicted proteins | sample 7062151 | NCBI WGS metagenome assembly JABAOD01 (sample SAMN14538626, study PRJNA623070) | marine sediment metagenome | biome: marine biome [ENVO:00000428]; feature: marine pelagic biome [ENVO:01000023]; material: deep marine sediment [ENVO:00002113] | place: India: Gulf of Khambhat ...
CGAGGCGCAGGATCGCGTGGCCCGGGAGATCTGCGCGTCCGTTCGGGACGCGCTGCTGCACGGATCGCTGCGGGGCGCGGTAAACCTGCCGGGCGTGTCGGGCGACGTCTTCGTGCGGCTCGAGGCGTTGCTCGAGCTCGCGCGCCGGCTGGGCCGGCTCGCTGCGGGTCTCGCAGGGGAGCGCGTGCGGTCTATCGAGGTGGTGTACGGCGGAGACGATGAGGCCGCCCCCCGACCGCTGATGCTTGCAGCGGTGGAGGGCGTGCTCTCGGCCATGGGGGTCGCGGCCGTGAGCGTGGTCAACGCCCACGAGCGGGCCGCCGCGCGAGGCATCGCGATCACGCGGCGGGTCGGGGCACCCCTCGCCGGATTCGAGACTACGGTGGGCGTAACGGTGGACACCTCGGAGCGGCGTGTCCAGGTCGACGGGGCGCCGCTAGGGGAGCGCGCCGGCCGCGTGGTCCGCATCGACGGGTTCGCGGTGGACGTGCCGGCCGAGGGAACCGTCATCGTGCTGCGCAACCGCGACGTGCCGGGCGTGATCGGGCGAGTCGGGAGCCTGCTGGGCAGCGCCAACGTGAACATTGCCTCGTACCACCAGTCGCGCATGAATGCGGCCGGAGCCGACGCACTGGCCGCCATCGTGGTCGACCAACCGCCCGGCCCCGACCTCCTGACCGGCCTCGGCGCGTTGCCGGACGTGCTCGAAGTGCGGCTGGCGCGGCTGAACGGGAACTAGCGCAACCTGTGCTGTTCCAACTGGAATGAGCTCACCGCGCCGGTGAGGCGCTCGGCGGCTGCGGCGAGGCTGGATGCGGAGCTCGCGATTTCCTCGGTCGACGCGCTCTGCTGCTGAGCCGAAGCGGCGATCTCTTCGGCAGCGGCGACGACGGAGTCGGTACCGGTCGCGATGGTCTCGAGCCGTTTGGTGATCTCTTCGACCAGTCGCCGCACCTCGAGAGCCGCGCTCGAGATCTCCCCCGTCCAGGCACTGGTCTCGGCGGCCCCGCCGGCAACCTCCTGCAGTCCACCCGCGGCCGATTCGGCGATCTGACGGACGTGGGCGCTGGCATCGGCCAGGTGGGTAAGTCGCTCGCGAGTGGCCGTTAGCGTGGTGAGCACGTTTTGCANNTTTTGCACCGTTTGGGCGGTGTTCGCCGCGGCACCGGCGGTCTGCGCGGCGAGCTTCCTCACCTCGTCGGCCACGACGGTGAAGCCACGCCCTTCACCGCTGCCGGCCCGCGAGGCTTCGATGGCGGCGTTGAGCGCGAGCGTGTTCGTCTGGGTCGCGATGGCACGCGCCTGGCGCACGAAGGCTTCGATCTCCTCCGACATGTCGGCCAGGCGTTGAGCTTCCGCGACNNCGCGACGCCCTCCTCGAGATCACTCGCGAGTGAGGCAAGCTGCTGGCTGCCCGACAACAATTCCTCGCGGTGCTGCTCCGCGGTCTTGAGGAGCGACGCATTGCGGTCGGCCGCGACGCCCGCCCCGTCCGCGAGGGTGGACGTGATCGCCAGGATCCGGTTGGCGTCATCGACGGCCCCGCGCACCATGCCGGCCTGGTCGGTGGCCTGGTTGGTGAGGTCCTGGCAGGTGCTGGCCATCTGCTGCGTGGAGGCCGACATCTCCTCGGTGCTCGCGGAGATCTCCTGCGCCATGGCGGCCGAATCTTCGGAGGATCCGCGAATCTGGCCCACGAGCTGGCGGAGCGCCTTCATCATGCTCTCAACCGCGGAGAGCAGCTGTCCCACCTCTTCCGAGCCCGCCGTGCCGCGCTCGACGCTGGCCGCCAGGTCGCCGTCCGCCACCCGCCGCGCCGCCTCGCTGGCCGCGCGCACGGGCCGCGTGATCTTCTGATTCAACCAGTAGGTGATCCACAGGATCATGAGGAGGACCACCCCGAGGCAGGCGCCCGCCCCGATGTACAGCGCGCGCTTGAGTGAGGCGGCGGCGGCCGAGGTCGCGGCCCTACCCTCTCGCACGACGACCCACCATCGGCCGCCGTTGGCACCCGCACTCGCCACGAACTGCTGGCCAAACAAGGGCGACGATAGTGAGGCCGCCTCGACGCGGGCGCTACGCGGAATGGCCTCGAGATCGGCCATGAGCAACAACAGGCGAGTGCTGTCGCGAGAGCCCACCGTTCGCCCGGCGGAATCGACGATCTCGGCCGTGGCACCCGCCTCTTCCAGCGCCAGCAGGGCCGCGAGCCGTGTGAGAGGGAGCCGAGCGCGGAGCACACCCAGCGGATCACTGGTGCCGGGGGCATCGATCCGCACCGCGAACGCGATGGCCGCGCTGGTGTTGTCCTCGCCCGTCGAGACGATATCCTGCCGCTCGCCGGTTTCGGTGGCGGCCTCCCACCATTCCTCGTCCGACCGCACGAACTCGGTCGTGTCGGTCGAGGTCACCGTGAATCCGTAGCGATCGGTGAGGGTGACCGCTGCGAAGTCGGCCGCCGCGGCGTAGGTGCGCAAGAATTGCTGCACCGCGGTGTCCGCCCGGGTGGAGCCGGCGCCGAACCGGCGCTCCAGCTCGCCGGTCGTGAGCCGGTCCAGGCCCAGACGCTCCGCCTCACGGGAGGCGGCACCGGCGGCCTCCACGATGGTCGGCACCGACGCGAGCTGGCGCAGGGCGGTGCGGCGCTGCTGAAGATACAGGTCGACCGCCGCCGCGGTGCGGCGGACGGTGATGGTCAGGCGCGTCGCCGCATTGCGGTCGAACTCGGCCTCCACGACCCGCCCGGCCACCCAGGCGGCGGCGACCACGGTGAGGATCGCCACCGGCACCCCGGTGAAGAGCGTGCGCTTGTGGAGGTCTACGGCGGTGGCTGGCATACGCCGCGAAGCTACGGCAGCCTTCCTGGGGGAGCAAGCCGCTTTAGATTACGCTCACTATGTCCCGACAACAGACCGCGTTCGACACCTACGACCCGCAGTCGGTGGAGGCCAAGTGGCGTCGGGCCTGGGAGGAGCGACGCACGAACGCGGCCGATCTGCGCGGGGCGCAGCGTCCCTATCTCAACCTCATGATGTACCCCTACCCGTCGGCCGAGGGGCTCCACGTCGGGAACGTCTTCGCGTTCATCGGGGCCGACGTGCACGGCCGGCTTCGGCGCCTGCAGGGGTGGGATGTCTTCGAGCCCATCGGATTCGATGCGTTCGGGATCCACTCGGAGAACTACGCGCTCAAGGTCGACACCCATCCGGCCAAGCTGATCCCCAAGAACATCGCGCGCTTCCGGGAGCAGCTCAAGCGGATCGGGCTCATGCTGGACTGGGACCACGAAGTCCAGACGATCGACCCGCGCTACTACAAGTGGACCCAGTGGATCTTCGTCCAGCTCTTCGAGGCCGGGCTGGCCGAGAGGAAGAAGGCGCCGGTCAACTGGTGTCCGGAGTGCAAGACCGTGCTCGCCAACGAGCAGGTGATCGACGGCCGGTGCGAGCGCCATCCCGACACCTTGGTGCATCAGCGCTACTTGGAGCAGTGGTTCTTCAAGATCACCGACTTCGCCGAGCGGCTGCTGGCGAACCACGACTGGCTCGACTGGTCCGAGTCGACGCGCACCATGCAGGTGAACTGGATCGGTCGGTCGGAGGGCGCCGAGCTGGTGTTCGGGACCCCGACCGGCACACCGATCCGCGTGTTCACGACGCGCCCGGACACGGTGTTCGGGGCGACCTACATGGTGCTGGCGCCCGAACATCCGCTGGTGGACGACCTGACGACCGCCGAGCAGCGGCCGGCGGTCAGCGAGTACCGGCGACAAGCGGCAGCCAAGGACGTGGTGTCGCGGAGGGTCGGCGAGCGAGAGAAGACCGGCGTCTTCACCGGGTCGTACGTGCGCAACCCGGCCACCGGCGAGTCGATCCCCATCTGGATCGCCGACTACGTGCTCATGGAGTACGGCACCGGCGCCATCATGGCCGTCCCGGCGCACGACGAGCGCGACTACGAGTTCGCCAAGCAGTTCGGCCTGGAGATCCGCCAGGTGGTACAGCCACTGGGGACCGGGGCGGAGGGACATGCGCCCTCGGCGTCTCGGGAGTCGGCCGAGGCGGGGGAGGGGACCACTCCCCATTCCGTCCTCCCCTACACCGGCTGGGACGGAGTGATGGTGAACTCCGGCAGATTCGACGGCATGCCCTGCAGCGAAGCCGTCACGGCCATCACCCGCTGGCTCGAGGAGCGCGGGGCAGGGCGTCCCCAGGTGCAGTATCGGTTGCACGACTGGTGCGTGTCGCGGCAGCGGTACTGGGGGCCGCCGATTCCGATCGTCTATTGCGACGACTGCGGCACCGTGGCGGTGCCCGAAGAGGAGCTGCCGGTCCTGCTCCCGCCGCTCGAGGATTTCCGCCCGGACGAGAGCGGGGTCTCGCCGCTCGCGCGGGTCGAGGAGTGGTATCGCGCGCCGTGCCCGAAGTGTGGGAAGCCGGCGCGCCGCGAGACCGACGTGTCGGACACCTTCCTCGACTCGGCGTGGTATTTCCTGCGGTATCCGTCGACCGAGTTCGACGACCGGGCGGTCGACCCCGAGCTGACCCGGAAGTGGCTGCCGGTCGATTCCTACATCGGCGGCAACGAGCACGCCGTGCTGCACCTGATGTACTCGCGGTTCATCACCATGGCGCTGCACGACCTCGGGCACTTGCCGTTCGAGGAGCCGTTCACCCGGTTCCGGGCGCACGGGACGATCGTGAAGGACGGCGCCAAGATGTCGAAGTCCCGGGGCAACGTGGTGGTCCCGGACGAGTACATCGCGCAGTGGGGGGCCGACACCTTCCGGATGTACCTCATGTTCCTCGGCCCGTACCAGGAGGGCGGGGACTTCCGAGACGAGGGCATCTCCGGCATCCGGCGCTTCCTGGACAAGGTGTGGGCACTAGTCGGGGCGGCCGTCCCGGGCCGGGGAGCCGAGCGGGATGCCGCGGCGTTCCGAAAGCTGCACCAGACCATCCGCGGGGTGGGCAACGACCTCGAAGAGCTGCGATACAACACGGCCATCGCGAAGCTGATGGAGTATGTGAACCTGTTGAGGCAGCGCGACCAGGAGCACGGGGTGCCAGCGGCGTTGCTCGAGCCCCTCGTCATCATGCTGGCTCCACTCGCCCCGCACGTCGCCGAGGAGTGCTGGGAGCGGTTGGGGCGCCGGGGCAGCGTGCTGGACGCTTCGTGGCCGGCCTACGACGAGGACCTCGCTCGGGAGGAACAGATCGAGCTGGTGGTGCAGGTGAACGGCAAGGTTCGAGGGCGTGTGCAGGTGGTGCCCGGGCTCAGCGAGCGGGAGGCCCTCGAGCGGGCGCTCGCCGAGGACAGCGTGCGGCGGTTCCTCGACGGCAAGTCGATCCGCAAGACCGTATACGTGCCCGATCGGCTGGTCAATCTGGTGGTGTAGCCCGCCCGGCGAGGGCGTGGCGGCGGGGAGGGATCGGGCTGGCTCGCCGGCCGCGCGGCAGGGTGAGGCGGACGAAGTTGACGCGCTAGGAACGCGTGCGCAGTTTGGCAATCAGTGACCAGGCCCGCGGCGCTCGACCATGCGGCGCGGGCTCTGTAGTCTCTCCTCAGGAAGGCAGCGGTCGAGATTCGATGCGCCTCTCCTCATCGGCCGGAGTCCGAGGCATGCGCAGCGGGTTCACACTTCTGGAAGTACTGGTGGTGCTGATTCTCATGGGCCTGGCCGCGGGTCTGGCTGCGCCGGCGTTGGTTCAGCCTCGCCGGACCGAGGACTCGACTCTCCCCACGCTCATCGCCCGTGCACGTGGCGTCGCGGTGAGCAGGGGAGAAATCGTGTATCTGCGAATCGCGCCAACGGGACGCTGGCACCTCCAAGGGGCGGCCTCGCTGCGTGAAGGGGACCTTGCTCAAGGGCGTCTGGAGGGGTTCCAGGGGGGCGACATCACGCTCGTCTTCTCGCCCATCGGCACCTGTGCGCCTGACGTCCGGAGCGCCCGCGGAACGCAAGCCGTCACCCTCGATCCACTCACCTGTGAGGTGCGCTCACCGTGAAGCGAGACGGGCTCACGCTGCTGGAGACCATGGTGGCGCTGGTGATTCTCGGGCTCGTGGCGCTCGGGTTCCTCGAGGTGTTTGCGGGGTCCTCGCGGGTGACCCTCAACATGGAGCACTGGTCTCGGGCGGTGGCGTACGCCGAGGACGCCATGGAGCAGGTGAAGATCGACCCCAGCACCGCGTGGGCACGGCCGCGCGAGGACCTGGGCGGCGGCTTTCGGCGTCTCGTCGAGGCGGTGTCCTGGCGCGATGGTGTCCAGCTGGTCACGGTGGAGATCTCGCTGCCCGACGGGGGACAGTTCTCGCTCCGCCGGCTGGTGGAGGTTCCATGAGGTGGCGGGCCGGGTTCACGCTCCTCGAGCTGCTGGTGGCCATCGTGCTGGTGGGCGTGGTGGCGCTGCTGGTGTACGGTATCGCCGGCGTCGCCGCTGGGACGCAGGAGCGGGTCGCCCAGAAGCAGCGCGCGCTGCAGTCGGCCAACGCCCTGCGGGCGACGATTCACGACGCGTTGCGCAACGCGCGGCCCGCGCGACGAGTGGGAGACACCGCCTTCGTCCTCGAGAGCCGGAACGACGCCGGCGGGCGTCCGGTGGATCGCCTCTCCTTCATCACGGCTGGCGGCCTGCCCCCGCTCACCGCGGACGCCGACTGGGAGGTCACGCTGGAGCCGTCCCCGAGGGGACTGGTGATGATGGCGGTGCCGGTCGGCGTGGTGGCGCCGCGGCGCGTCATCGTGGGCCCGTCGGACATCACCGGGCTCGACGTGCAGGTGCAGGAGGTCACCCGCGATCGGCGATGGGCTGATCGCTGGCGGTTCCCGGCGCTCGTGCCGCGAGCCATAGCACTCACCTATTGGACGGATGCGGGACCAGCAGGACCTCCGGTGGTGTTGGCCCTCCCGCTGGGATGGACGCAGTGACGCGGCTTCGCGATCGGCGCGGCGTCGCGCTGATGCTCGTGCTGTGGCTCGTGGTGGTGCTTGGCGCCCTCGCGGCGGGAGTGGTGGCGGCGGCGCGCTCCGAGGTACGGGTGCTGGTCAACGTGCGATCGCGGTCGGTGGCGCGGTACGCCGCCGAAAGCGGGATCGTGGCGGCCGCGGTGCGGCTCACGGAGCTAGTGCAGGCCGCCGAGACGCCGCGGGATCAGGCGCTCGTGTTTGGCCAGTTGGATGGGCTCTTGCACGACCTCGGCGAGGTGCCCCTGGGTGCGGGCAGGTTTCAGGTGGCGGTCGCCGACCTGAACGCGCGGATTGACCTGAACAACGCCGACGAGCAGACGCTGCTTGGGCTGTTCCGGCAGTTCGTCGACGCGAGCGAGGCACGGGCACTGGTCGATGCCTTGCAGGACTGGAAAGACCAAGACGAGGAGCGGCGGGAGTACGGGGCGGAGATCGACGCGTATCTCGGGATGGGCTCACCGTTCGTGCCGCCCAACCGCCCGATGCTCCGACTGGACGAGCTCACCCGCATCGCCGGCTTCACCGACTCGATCGCCGATGCGATCGCGCCGTTCGTCACCATTTGGAGTGATGGTCGGGTGAATATCAACACGGCGCCGGAGCCGGTGCTGGCGGCGGTCGTGGGAATTGGCCCGGCCGGGGCGGCGGCCATCGTGTCCGGGCGCGAGCGGGGCGAGGTGTTCGAGTCCATGTATGGCGCGAGGAGCTTTCTCCGCGCGGCCCGCGCGACGCAGACGGGGTTCCGGCTCACCAGGCTTTCGACGATGCCGAAGCGCCTGCTCGTGGTGAGCCGCGGTTGGGAGGAGGGGCAGCCGCTGACCCACGAGATCCAGGCGGTGTTCCAGGTAGAAGGTCTGCAGCTGGCCGACGGGCCGCGCCTCAGCGTCCGGTACTGGACGGAGCGCGATCTATGATTGCAGCGGAGCTGCGCGGCACGCTGGCGGTCCCGGGGGTTCACGGAATCCACCGTGCGAAGCGGCGAGCAGGATGACAAACAGGCGCAACGTTTAAGGCCAGTTGGGGGAGAGATGACGAGAGCAAGATTGCTTACGCTCGCTTTCGGCGGCGTCGCCATCGCCATCGCGATTGTGGTCGGTGGCCTGGCACTCCTTCGTAGCGCAGTCTCGGGGCCAGGCTTGGTCTCTCGCACCAGGACCCATGATGTGGGTCAAGTGGTGCAAGGCACCGTCGTGGAACACAGCTTCATTCTCGCGAACGACGAGGCCGTCGACGTGCGGATCGACGAGGTCGTGCCCTGGGCAGGTGAGGTTGTGCGCGTCGACTCGATCCTTCCAGCCGGGGGCGACGCGCAGGTAGCGATCCGTCTCGACACGCGGGGACAAAAGGGGCCGATCAACGAGCTGGTCAAAGTGCGGTTCGCGGGTGAGGGACGCCTCCCTCTCTGGCTTCAGCTGCGCGGTCGCGTCGTGCTCCCGGTGCAAGTGGCTCCACAGGAGCACGTCTATTTCTTCTCGGTGAGGGGACAGGCGCCCGAAGAGGTGTTGGAGGTCGTCAACCACCAGGATGTGCCGCTGCGAGTCCTCGGAGTGCGCTCCAGCAATCCGCTGTTCAAGGTGAAGGCCGAGACGGTCGACGAAGGCCAGCGGTACGCGTTGACGGTCTCCCTCGACCCGGCAGCGCCACCCGGGCAACACGAGAGCGCTATCACGGTCACTACGGACAGTCCGGACTATCCCGCGATCGACGTCGTGGGGTGGGCGCGAGTGAAGGACGTCGTGAGCGTCTCCGTCTCAGAGGTGTACTTCTCCCGGTTCTCGATCGAGTCGCTGAACATGAGGGCCGTTGCCCGCAGGACAGTGTTGGTGGAGAAGCACGAGGCCACTGATTTCCAAGTGCTGCGGGGCAGCACCGAGATTCCCTTCATGGACGTGGAGATCGAGCCTCAAGAGGAAGGCCGGAGCTTCTTGGTCCACGTGACGATCGTGGAGAGCCGGGCGGAACGGGGTGCATTTTCCGGAATGCTCTTGATCGAGACCAACGATCCCGATTTTCCACATTTCGAGCTGCCGATACACGGGGCGATCCTCTAACACCCACGATGCGTGTCTGAGCGACTGCTGAGGGTCCACCCCCGTCTTCTGCATCTCTCACTCGGGCTCGTCTCGGGGATTCTGCTCGCGGCCCCGTTCCTCCTGAAGGAGCTGTGGTGGATCCACTACGCGGCACTGCTACCGTGGGTGCTGCTGGTGACGGGGCGGTCGGTGCGGGCCAGCTGGCTGTACTTCCTGGCCGGCGCGTTCGTGTTCTTCAGCATGGCGCTCAGCCCTTTTGCACTGTTCCATCAGGCGGTTCCCTACGCGTTGGCGATCTTCTACGCCCCCTTCATGCTGCCCTTTGCCATTCTCCTTCGGAGGATCTATCTGCGGTATCGATGGCCACTCACGGTGCTCGTACCGCTGGTATGGGTTGGCGGAGAGTGGATCCGCCTGCGGTTCTCGATCGGCCAGGTGGCGATGTTCCCGTTGGGGACGGCCCACTTCGAACAGCTCACGCTCATCCAGATTGCTGACCTCACGGGTGTCGCCGGGGTCTCGTTCACCGTGGCGTGTGGCAGTGGTGCCCTCGCGGACGTGGTGTTGAGGGGTGGCACGGGGGGATGGCGCCGGGCTTTGCCGCTCGGCGGCTTCGCCGCGCTCCTCGCGATCGTCCTGTTGTACGGCACCTTGCGAGGCAGTGGACGCAACCTGGTGGATGGCCCCCGGCTCGCGCTGATCCAGCCAAACGTCACGCACTATCGGGATCCGGAGAGGGCAAAGACGACGTTTGCTGAGCAGCTGGACCTCACCCGGGACAAGGTCGCGCCGGGCGCCGCCGACCTGATCGTCCTACCGGAGAACACCATCAGCGTCCCTCTGGGTGATGATCCTGGCTACGCCGCGGACCTCGGTGCACTGGCCCGGGAACAAGGAGCGCGCCTCGTGGTGGGGGCGTTCACCCGAGCATCGCTCATGCCACCCAGGTTGTACACGTCGGCCTACTATCTGTCGGAGCAGGGCGATCTGGTCGCGCGCTACCACAAGTTGCACCTGATACCCTGGGCCGAATACATGCCGTTCCAAGAGTGGCTCCCGCGGCTCAGCCCGGTACTCGACCGCGCGCACCACGCCCTGACGATGAGACTGCTCGGTTACGTCAGCACCGGTGTGCCCGGCACGGATCTCGTGCTCTTCCCCATCGAGAGTGAGGGCCGGACCCTTCACTTCGCCATTCCAATCTGCTTCGAAGCAGCGAGCAGCCAGTTCGGTCGCGAGGCGGCGCAGTCGGGCGCGGACTTCCTGCTCAACATCACCAGCGAGGGTGTCTTCGGGCCGCCGGTGTACTGGCACATGCTGGCGCATAGCGTGTTTCGCGCAGTGGAGAGCCGGGTATCGGTGGTCCGTGCCGGCAACAACGGAATCTCCGGGATCATCGGGCCGGGCGGGCGGCTTCGCAGCCTGGTCAGGGGGGACGACACGGGGCGGCTGTTTCTGGAGGCGGGGTCGCTCATCGACCATGTCCCTCTCAGCCCGCAGGGCGGCGGCAGTTTCTACAGCCGCCACGGTGATCTCTTCTCCTATCTCTGCGTCGCCGTTTCCCTGCTGCTGTTCGGTCTCTCCTTCAGATCCAAGAAGCGGCCCAGCGAATCGAGTGCCCCCGGGACCCAGAGCCTGCCATAGCCGAACACATCATCGGGCCCTGGGTCTCCGAGGTCGATAGCGCCCGAGCGCAGCGCGTCTTCCAGGTCGGATACCCAAGCCTCGGGGTACCGCTGCAGCAGTAGAGCCGCAGCGCCCGCCACGAGCCCGGCCGCAATCGAGGTGCCTTCACTCAGGATGTAGGTCGACGGAGCCAACGGGAACGCAGCGGCAACCCCGAGCGCGGGCGCGACGAGCGTCGGGTAGGTCGAGCCATCGCAGCTGTTCGGCCCGCGGCTCGAGCGGGCGAACGCCGAGTCCGGCTGTGCCAGGCCACCAACCGACATCGCCGCGGCGGAGGCGGGATAGAGCCCCACGTAGTTGGCCGGTGATCGATCGGTATGCATGTCGGGCCCGAAGTTCCCCGCTGAGAAGACCGGCAAGATCTCCGCCGCGCGCCAGGCATCGACGATCCGCTCCAGCGACCGCTCACAGCCCTCATCCGGCAGTACCCAGGCGTTGATCAATACATCGGGCTGGCTCGTGTTGAGCATCCAGTCGGCGCAGTCCATGAATGCCACGTTGTCATAGCGTCCACCCGGCAATCCGGCACAGGCAACCCACTCGGCGCCGGGCGCGACACCCAACACCCGGCCTGCGAGGTTCTGACCGACAGCGGCGCTCAAGATCTGGGTGCCGTGGCCGGTCATCCCGTCCTGTGGGCGCGAGTGCTCGCCAGTGGGGTCGTACCAGGACTCGGTCCCGCCGCGGAAATTCCCGTGCAACTGCTCGTGCACGGCGCTGGCGCCGGCGTCGATGATCCCGACAACGNNGCCGTCGAGCCCCTGATTCCACGCTGTCTGCGCCCCAATTGCGTCGAGGCCCCATGAGCCGGCTGCGGCGGCAGGTCTCCTCGCCTCGCCGATTTGGGCCAGCACGACTATCGGTTCCCGGGTCTCCAGCGCAATGCGCACGACATCTTCTTGTCGGGCGATCTCCCGGATTCCGGGCGGCGTTGCGACGACGGCCATGCTGTTGACGACAGTGAACCCGCGGTAGGAGTCGACCCAGCCGCGGCGGCCGAGTCTATCCAAGACGGGCCGCAGACGAGTCTGGCTCCACGCGGCCACACGCCGTAAAGCCGTGACCACCGTGTCGCGCCGCTGCTTGCGGCCCACTCCCTGCGTCGACAGGCGCGCTCCCAGCGCATGGAGATCCAGTTGTGCCGAGAGCTCAACGAGCACGCCGAGCGACTGTTCCGGATCGGCGGTCTCGAGCTCCGCCTGCAGATCAGCGGAGAGCTTGGCGCGGGGCTGGGCGACCTCGCTACGGCGAAGGGGCAGGTCCGGCGGAGCCTCCGCCCGTTCGTCGGTGTCAGGCCGGCAGGCCAGGATGCACGCCACCAGCGTCAGCAGAATCAGAGGGAGCGTGTCCAGCCGCGTCAGCATCGGGATATGGACGTGTACCGAAGGCAAGTCGGGTAGAGAAGATGAAGCAAGAGAAGGGGCGGGAGGCAAGCCTCCCACCCCTTCGATCCGACGGCGAGGTGCGTGAGCCCCTCGTCGTACCGGGCGTTCGCCCCTAGTTCAGGGCGGCCCTGAGCGCCTCGTGGTCGAAGGCCATCGTCATGAAGACGGGGAGCCCGAAGCCCATGCCTCCGTTGAACCCGAGGCCGATGTCCGTTGCCTCACCGTCGATCGTGTTGGCGAGGATCACCTCGAGCAACTCCTGTCCGCCGGGGCTGGAGAGGTCGAGCGCGGCGTTGATCGGACGGAAGCCGTTGTGGCTCACGTCGATCGACATCGCGTTCATCAGCGTGACCGGCGTGCCGTTCAACGTGACGGACGTCAGCTCAACCGAGAAGGCCCCGGTCAGCGTGNNCGTCACCGACGTCAGCTCGACCGAGAAGGCGCCGGTCAGCGTGCCCGCCCAGATCTGCTTCAGCATGTCGTCGATGCTGGCGAAGGCGTCCTGAAGGGCCAGATCCTTGTCGATCTCCTCCACCGCACCGAAGATGCAGAGCAGGACACCGGGACCGGGGCCACCGGTGAAGTCCTTCGTGATGTTCGCGGAGAACTCACACGGGAGGCCCGGAGTGTTGTCAACGGCTGTCACGGCTTTGTGGAACGAACCCCCGAGGGTACCGCCACG
>JABAOD010016148.1_pt3 | contig 12752 bp, 13 predicted proteins | sample 7062151 | NCBI WGS metagenome assembly JABAOD01 (sample SAMN14538626, study PRJNA623070) | marine sediment metagenome | biome: marine biome [ENVO:00000428]; feature: marine pelagic biome [ENVO:01000023]; material: deep marine sediment [ENVO:00002113] | place: India: Gulf of Khambhat ...
CCCACCTCGTCGTTCACGATCTCGTGCCAGTCGAGGATGAGGATGGGATAGGCCTTCGCCTCCCCGTTCAGGGCGACCCCGATGACCAGGTACTGGTCGGAGATGGTGACGTCCTCCGCCGCCCGGAACTCCGGGTCAGACACGGCGGGGATGGCGTCCCGCGGGGCGCCGAACACCGTCTCCTGAGGGTCCACGGACTTCCAGAAGAAGAGGATCCCCAACAGGAGGAGGAGGACGATGGCGACGGTGCGGACCTTTCGCATGGAAACGCTCCGGGGTGCCTTGGAACGAGGCGGGCTTCCCTTAAAGGTGTTCTCAACGGGTTCCAGGCCCTCCCCGGGTTCACGCCGACGCCTTGGGCCGGGGCGCCAACGCCTCCCGGATGGTCACCACCGACAGCCCGTCGAGCACGATGAGGGTCTCGCACTTCGGGCAGCGGACCCCTTCCCAGAAATCCTCCTCCGACTCCCCCCGCATCTTGATCCGGTGCCCGAGGCAGTAGGGGCAGTCGAAGCTGAGGCGGATCGCCTTGTCCCGCAGCCGGTCCAGGGGGTACTTGTCTATGCCCACGTCCCCAGCCTCCCTTCCCCCTCGGACGCCTTCACACGGCGAAGCAATGCGTCCTCCTCCCTTTCCGCACGACCTTCACTCGGTTCGCCTTCGACAGGATGCCCAGGTGGTAGCTCACCGTGGGCGGCGTGAGGTTCAGGCTGTGGGCGATCTCCACCTGGGAGATGCCGGGACGGCCGCGGATGATCCCCAGGATGGTGCGCCGCACCTCGTTCACGTACTCCCCGTCCTCCGGGATCCGCATGTTCACCGGGTAGAAGCGACGGTACAGGCCGAACTTCCTGGACTTGATGAAGCTCTCCCGCTCCAGGGTCCGCAGGTGATGGGCGAGGCAGCCATTCGTCAGCCCCAGGGCGGTTCGGATCGCGTTGTAGTGCTCCCCGGGGTTCGCCAGGATGTACCCGTAGATCTGTCCCCGGACGAAGTGCTGGAGGATCTCCTCCCGCTTGAGCTTCGTGTAGAGGGGGGCGAAGAGCAGCCCCGCGGAGAAGCGGGCGTTCTCGTTCGCGGCTGTCCACGCCGCCAGGATCGCCAGGAGGGCGGCCCCGCCCGCCGTCATGAGGTCGTACCCCCCCTCCACTGCGAGTCCCGTCGGAGCTGCCGCCACGGTCACCGTGAAGGTCTGGGTGGCCACCCCGCCGTAGCCGTCGCGGGCCACGAGGGTGACCTGGTAGTCTCCGGGCTCCGTGGGCGTCCAGCCGAGGCGTCCCGAAGGGCCGTCGATGGCCATCCCGCTCGGGCCCTGCACCACGGTTAGGCGGGTGACATCGTCCTCCGGGAAGTGGTCCGTCACCCGGACGAAGTAGGTGTACGGGTCGCCCACCTGGCCGCGGGAGGGCGGCACAGAGGCGAAGTGGGGCGGGTCGTTGACGAAGATCCGGAGCGGGTTGCTCGGGGTCCAGTCGTGGCCGAACACGCCGTCCCAGGCCTCCACGGTGACGACGGCCTCCCCCGACCATCCCAGGGGCACCGACACGTGGAGGGTCTGCCCGCGGATCTCGAAGCCGAGGTCGGTCGCGGCGTCCCCAACCACCCGATAGGCGAGGGGCGAGTGGTCGTCGGCGAAGTGGGGTCCGAGATCGATGGTCGCGGTGTCCCCCTGGGCCAGGTGGATTGGGGAAGGCAGGTCCCCCAAGAAGCTGGCGGGGGTGTCCCCCTGGGGGTACAGGTACACGCTCCCCTTCGCCCGCACCGCCAGGTCTCGGTGGCCGTCGCCGTCCAAGTCCGCCGCGGCGAGGAACCGCAGGGTTCCCGCCCCCCGGTACGGCACGTCGAGGACGGCGGCCACCGCGAACCCCTCGGCGGTTGCGGTGAGGGTGTGGACCCTGACGCTCCCCTCTGCGAGGACCGCCGCCAGGTCCTTCACGCCGTCGTCGTCCAGGTCCGCCAGGAGCATCTCCCCCTGGAATGGGTCGTCGAGCCCCACGGCAGCTCCCCCGAGCCGCCCCTCCGGGTTCCCGGGATGCAGGGTCAGGGCACTTCCGGCGCTCCCCTGGCGCAGGAGGGCAATCTCCGGCAGGCCGTCGGCGTCCGCGTCGGCGACGAGGAGGCGGGCCGCCGCGTAGGTCCCGCCCAGCGTCGCGGTCTCGGAGAACCGGATCTGCCCGGAAGCGTCGAAGTGGTGGATCACCAGCCGGTCGGGGGAGGCCACGACGAGCTCCACGAGGCCGTCGCCGTTCAGGTCCCCGGCCGCCACGTCGTCGCCCCCCTCGTTGATGGGCGACGCGGCGGAGAAGGCGAAGCCCCCGATGCTGAAGTGGATGAGGAGGGCGGTGGCGTCCCAGGTGACCAGGTCCGCGCGGCCGTCGGCGTTCAGGTCCGCGAGGAGGAGGCCGGAGGCGGACTCGCTGATCTGCCCCCGGGGCGACAGGCCTCCAACCTCCTGGCGGAAGAAGTGGACTCCCCCCTCCCCGAGAACGGCGACGTCCCGTCGGCCGTCCCCGTCCAGGTCCCCCGCGGCCACGGCGGAGGCCCCGGGTACCGCCCAGGTCGCCAGAGGCTCCCCGACAATCGGGCCCGCCCATAGGGCGAGGGAGCCTCCGTCAATCACCGCCAACAGGTCGGCGGCGCCGTCCCCCGTCAGGTCCTCCGCGAGCAGGGGTCCCGTCCCGGGGGCGCTCAGGGTCACGGAGGGCACGCCCCCAAGGGCGGCGGCGCCGGGGGCCAGGAAGAGGGCCAAGGCCAAGAATGCCAACGGGAGGCCCGCGCCCGCCAGTGCCGCTCTCTCCTCCACCCTTCGTTCCTCCCCAACGCCGCCGGGCCGAGGCTCCTCCTCCCCCGGGGGGTCGCGTGAAGGGGCGTCCCTCCCTATCGGTTCCCCCAAAGCGGGAGCGACGCCCGATGGGCATCCCTCCTTTCCCGCTCTTCCCCCGGGAATCTGGCTTGGAGCGTATTAACCCAGATTGGTTCAGTTCTCTAAACGGCTTAAGTGGGTTTCGGTGCCGCGGCCCCTACCGGCGGCTTAGGTCCGCCGACGACGCGGGCCGGCGCCCCGGGCTCGCGGAGGCGTGCTCGGCGCACTCCGCCGCCCCGTCGTAGTCCCCCAGCTGCACCAGGACGTAGCCCTTGTTCACCCAGGCGTCCCGATAGCCTTGGTCGAGGCGGATGGCTTCGTCGTAGCAGCGGATCGCCTCCCGGTGCTTCCCCCGCCGGGCGAGGGTGTTCGCCTTGTTGTTCCACGCGACCTCGTAGGTGGGGTTCAGCCGGAGCGCCGCGTTGTAGCACCGGAGGGCTTCCTCATGCCTCCCCAGCTTCGCCAGGGCGGTCCCCTTGTTCACCCAGGCCACCTCGCTCTTCGGGTTGATCTCCAGGGCCCGCTCGAGGCACACCAGGGCCTCCGCAGGCCGGTCCAGCATCACCAGGGCGGCCCCCTTGCTGTACCAGGGCACCTCGGCGTTGTCCCGGGACCCCCCCTTCTCGGCCGCCTGCAGGGCCCGCTCGTAGGCCTGGAGGGAGCCCCCGAAGTCCTGGCGCCGGTAGCGCCGGTCCCCGGTCACGATGCTCTCCGCCATCGTCGCGCTGGCCCACTTGTGCTGCAGCACGAGGAGGAAGGCGACGAGGACCATGGCGGCCCCCGCGGCCCAGCCGAGGGACGACGCGGCCGCCTCCGGTCCCGGCGCCGCGAGGCGGGTGGCGGCCATGAGGAGCAGGAGGAGGGTCCCCCCCAACCAGAGGTAGTCCGACTCCAGGCGGGTCCGCTCCACGAGGCCTCCCGCGACGACGACGAAGCCCCCCACGCCCAGGAGGAGCAGGTCGAACCCGTCGAACGGGGGCGGCACCGCCAGGAACGCCCGGAGGGGCACGAGGGTCATCACGGCGGTCCCCAGGAGGGTGAAGGGGCCGCGCTGCGCCACGCGTCGCCGGAAGTCCGGCGCGCTCCCCGCGATGAGGCCCACCCCCGTCCCCAGCAGGGCCCCGAAGAGGACCAGCATGAGGAGCTCGTAGCCGTCGGGGCGGGCCTGGGAGACGAGGTACTCCACCCCCACGGCGACGAGGGTCGCGTAGACCATGAACTCCCGCGCCCGGGGGAGCAGCTGCCGCGCCACGGCGCTCGACGCCCGGCGCCGCCCTCGGCGGTGGACGGGGGCGCTGATGGGCTTGAGGACGATCCGTTTGGGGAGCGCGGGGGCCGCCTTGACGACGGGCTTCGGGGCCGGCTCGCGCGGGCGCTCCACGGGCCGCACGACGGGGAGGGGGGTCGGCTCCGGCTTCGGGGTCTCCAGCTCCTCGATGAAGCTGTCGATCTCCGCCTCCAGGGAGACCACCTCCGGCGGGGGGACTACTTTCTCCGCGGGGGCCTTGGGAAGATCCAGCGCCATCGCCGGCTCCTCCCCGCCGCAGATGCGGCAGGTGGCCTCCGCCTCGGGAAGGACGGCGCCGCAGTTGTCGCAGGTGGGTCCGCCGGGGGTCGCGGCGAGGGTGACGCCCGCGGAGATCGGTCTGCGGGCGGTGAGGTCGGTGGCGCAGATGTCGCAGCGGGGGTCATCGACCTCCACGAGGGCCCCGCACGTGGGGCAGATGTAGATCTCCTCGTCCATCCGGGCGAGGTCCGTGAGGGCGACGGTGTCCGCGAACCGGTCCGCCTCGGGGGCCTCCTCTTGTTCCAGGGGCTCCTCGACGAGGACGGGCGCAGGTTCCGGGGCCTCCACCTCGGGGGTCTCCTCGACGGCAGGCTCCTCGGGTTCCGGGACCGCCTCCGCCTCCGACTCGACGGGCTCCTCCGCTGGCTCCTCCTCAATGAGCTCGGCGCCGCAGTTTGTGCAGGTGTCCGAGTCCTCCGCCACGAAGGCGCCGCACGCGGGGCACATGTAGAGGCCCCCGCCCTCCTCGTCCGCAGGCGGGGGCGGCGCCTCCAGCCGGCTCTGGTGGGGGACGTCCCGGCCGCACCCGGGACACAGGGGAGAGTCCTCCTCGAGGAACGAGCCGCAGTCGGGGCAGAGGTAGAGGACCTTCCCCTCGCTGATGTCCTCCAGGAGGTCCTCGATTTCCTCGTCGTCCTCCGCGGGGACGCCCAGCCCCTCCTCCAAGAGGGTCTTGGCCTCCTTCGGGCCCACCCCGGCGATCCGCATGAAGCTCCCCAGGACCTGGGCGGAGTCCTCCGGGATCGTGGACCCGCAGTTCGGGCAGTCCTCGACCCCCGGTTCCAGTGCCTCGAAGCACACGGGGCAGACGACGCCCTTCTCCTCGTCCAAGGGGTTCGCCTCGGTGCTTCGACGGAGGCAGCGGGTTAAATACCCTTCGCAGACCCTATCAGGCGGCCCGCCAAAGGGCAGAAATAGGCCCCGGTGGGATGCGGCGCCGCCATGGTCGACTGGACACCCTTCGTCGCGGGGGCCGTGGGCATCGGCCCCGCCCTGGCCATCCTCTGGCACGCGCTGCGCCGGTTCGACTACCCCCTCGCCCCCCGGACCCTCTTCGACGACCGGCGGGTCTTCACCCTGTTCGCGGTGGGCATGGTGGCGGGGGTGGTCACAGGCTCCTTCCTCAATGTGTTCCTGGCGAGTACCCTGCTGGGGCTGTGGCTCCTCCTCGTGCTCCTTGCGCTCCTGGAGGAGGCGGTGAAGATGGTCCTCCTGAACCTGAAGCGGTTCCAGGGCCGCTTCGACACCACCTTCTACGGCCTCTCCCTCGGGGCGGGGGTCGCGTCCACGTGGATCGCCCCCCAGGCCTACCTCACCTTCGTGCTGATCCCCGCGGCCCTCACGGACCCCTTGGTCTGGGCGAGCCTCCTTCTTCTGTCCTTCGGCGTCGCCGCCCTGAACGGGACGACGGGGGCGGTCATCGGGTACGGCGCGGCCCACGGCGGGGGCATGTCCCGCCTCCTAGAGGCGATCCTCATGCGCATCGCCTACGCCTCCGCCATCCTCTCGTTCTTCCTGTTTACCGGCGAGCCCCTCGTGGCCCTGGCGTTCCCCGTGGCGGGCCTCTTCCTGGCCCTCCTGTTCTACCGGTACGCATACCGCAGCCTGCTGCTCGGGACCCTCCCCGTGGAGGTGCGACGGGAGTTGCGGCGGGCGGCCCGCCGGGATCGGGAGGGCTAGGGGCTGGCGTAGCGGTCTGGCTCTCGTTCCACCAGCTCGCCGCGATCCACCAGTGCCCGCAGGACGGCCGCCCCGTCCGCGATGTCCAGGCGTTCGAGGGCCTCCTCGAACTCCGCGGGGGTGAAGGTCCCCCTCCGCCGGGTGAGCACCTCCGCCGCGCGGGCGGCCCGTGCCCACATACCCCGTTCCTCTGAGGCGGCCCGGACGGCCTCCCCGACGGCGTCCGACTCCGGCGGGAGCGCCGCCTCGTCGGCCAAATCGGCCGCCTCCTCGGTGAGGGCCCGCACGGCCTCCGCCACGCGGGAGGCGGACGGGTCGCGGAAGCGGACGACGGCCTCGGTCAGGTCGATGGTGTAGCCGCAGGCGCACCGGGTCGTCTTCCCCCTCAAGTCCGCCGCCCTCGGTCTCTGGCAGCGGGAGCACACGACGACGCCGTACATGTCACTCGACGAAGACTAGGGCGGCGACGCAGGCCCCGTAGTGGTCCATGGGCACCGACACCTCTTCGATGCGATACTCGATGGTCTCCAGCTCTACGTCCCTCAGCCTCGACATCTCCCCGAGCTTCCACTCCAGGATCTCCTTCAGGGCCTTGCGAGTGCCGTGCATGTGACCTTCCGCCACATACCCCCCCTGGCCGTCCTTCCGATAGCTGTACGCGATGCCGGCGGCAATCATCTCCCCCTCCCCGCCCCGCTGCTGGGCGAGGACGCAGTGGGTGATGGCGCCCATGGGCAGGTCCCGCCGCCTCACCTTCTTGGCCCCTATGGGCAGCACGGAGGAGACCGACACGAGGTTCTGCTCCCCGATGCGGGCGCTGAGGAGCGCCCGGTCGAAAGCGTTCAGGTCGGAGACCATGGACACGGCCTTCCCGGAAGTGACGAAGAAGCGGCGCGGGATGTGGAGCAGTTCAGACAAGCTTCCGGACTATCCGCGGTCGTCGTTTAAACTTGTCGCCGCTTCCTTACCGCGCCCCGCCGTCGTTCAGGCCTGCCGCCTCACGAAGAGGGTCGCCGCCACGAGGGTCAGGGCCGCGTAGGCGAAGAGGACGAGGACGTCGAGGCCCACCTCCGCGAGGCCCCACCCCCGGAGGAACACGCTCTGCAACGCGTGGGCGGCGTAGGTGAGGGGCACGACGTAGGAGAGGGGCTGGAACTCCGCGGGGATGGCCTCGATGGGGTAGAACACCCCGGACAGGAGGAGGGCGGGGAACAGGATCAGGGGGATGGTCTGGATGGCCTGGAGCTCGTTCTTCGCGATGGCGGAGAGCATGATCCCCAGCCCCTCGTTCCCCACGCCGAACAGCAGGAGGACGGCGAAGGCCAGGCCGAGGTGCCCCGCGACTTGGATGTTGAACAGCAGGAGCGTGGCGGCTAGGACGACGGCGCTCTGGGCGAGGGCGAGGAGGGCCAGGGCCAGGGCGTGGCCGAGGACGAACTCCCCCGCCCGGAGGGGGGTGGCGAAGAGGCGCTCCAGCATGCCCCCGGTCTTCTCCCGGACGATGATGATGATGGAGAGGATGGTGGTGACCATGAGGACCGCTAGGGCGACGATGCCGGGGGCGAAGGCGTCGATGAAGCGGGTGTCCTCCGAGCCGTAGACGAAGTCCTGGTCCAGGGCGAAGCCGGCGTCCCCGCCGACCCCCGCCAGGGCGTCCTCCGCCGCGGCCCGCAGGGTCCCGAGGACGGCGCTCACGATGGGCGGCGAGGACCCGTCCAGCATCACCGTGAGGGTCGCGCCCTCCGTGGGGGACATCAGGTTCTGGGTGAAGTTCGCGGGGAAGTGGAGGGCGGCCCACGCCCGCCCCGCCTCGACCTCCTCCCGGGCGTCCGAGGCCCCCTTGAAGTCCACCAGGTCCAGGGTGTCGCCGGTCACGAAGCCCAGGAGGGCGGCCGCCAGGGGCCCCTCGTCCTCGTTGACCACGAGGACCCGGACGTTGTGGACCTCCCCGCCGAAGGTGTACCCGAACGCGAGGACCAGGATGAGGGGCATGATCAGGATGAACCCCAGCGTCCGCTTGTCCCGGCGGAACTGGCCCAGGGACTTCCGGGTGATGGCCAGGATACGCTGGAGCCTCACGCGGCCTCCCTCCTCCGCTCGCCGCGCAGCAGCTGCAGGAAGGCGTCCTCCAGGTTGTCCGTCCCCGTGCGCGCCTTCACGGCGGCGGGGGCGTCCAGGGCGAGGAGCTTCCCGCGGAACAGGAGGGCGACCCGATCACAGCGGGAGGCCTCCTCCATGTAGTGGGTCGTGATGAGGACCGTCTTCCCCCGGGCGGTGAGGTCGCCGAAGTAGGTCCAGAACTCGGCCCGGAGCTCCGGGTCCACGCCCACGGTGGGCTCATCCAGCAGCAGGAGGTCGGGGTCGTGGAGGAGGGCCGCGGCAAGGGAGGTGCGGCGCTTCATCCCGCCGGAGAGGGTGGACACCGGGTCCCCCCGCCGCTCCTCGAGTTCCACGAGGCGCAGCATGGTCCCCGTGCGCCGGTCGATGGCGGCCTCGTCCATGCCCATGAGGCGGCCGAAGAGGGCGAGGTTCTCCCCCACGGTGAGGTCGTCGTAGATGGCCAGGCTCTGGGGGAGGTACCCGATCCTGCGGAGGACGGCCCGCGGGGGGATGGGCTCTCGGAGGACCTCCGCGCTCCCCTCGGTGGCGGGCGTCAGCCCCAACCAGAGGCGGATCGCCGTCGTCTTCCCGGCGCCGTTGGGGCCGATGAGGCCGAAGGTGACGCCCCGCGGCACCTCCAGGGTGAGATGGTCCAGGGCCCGCACCGGACCGAAGTCCTTGGTCAGGTCGCGGCAGCGGATGGCCCGAGACGGTGCGGTCAGGGGGACCCCCCAGGGCTCGGGAGGGACCGTCGCTATAAGAAGGCTCCTTGCCCGGCGAGGCGGGCCCGCGGGTCCGGACTACGCCGACGGGCGCTCGGACCGGAGGTACGCGCGGCAGCACTCACCCGAGGCTTCCCGGACCCGGTCGCGGACGAGGGCCTTGCCCAGGCCGTTCGAGAGGGGGGGCCTCACGAGGCGCGCGCCCCCTTCACGGCTCGGAGCGTGATGGCGGACGCCCCCAACCCTTCCCGCGTCACGACCGCCGGGCTGTCCTCGAGGAGCTCGACGTCCTCGAAGCCCGCGTCCCGGATCGCGTCCAGGTACTCCCCGCGGAGCATGGCCGTGGAGACGCATCCGCAATCCTCCTGCAGGTTCAGTGGCCGCTCCTGGACGATGTCCGAGATCACCAGGCGGCCCCCCGGCGCCAGGACCCGGTTCGCCTCCTGGAACACCGCGGCCTTGTCGGGGCTGAGGTTGATTACGCAGTTGCTGATGACGACGTCCGCCGAGGCGTCCTCAAGGGGGAGGGCCTCGATGTTCCCCTCGCGGAACTCGACGTTCTCGATCCCCGCGTCCTCGGCCGCCCTCCGGGACCGCGCGAGCATCTCCGGGGTCATGTCCACGCCGATGACGCGGCCCTCCGGCCCGACCTTCGCGGCGGCCAGGAAGGCGTCCAGGCCTGCCCCGCTGCCCAGGTCCACCACGACCTCGCCGGGCCGCAGGTCCGCGTGGCGGACGGGCTTCCCGCTCCCGTAGCTCAGGCGGGCCGCTGGGGGGACCTCGTCGAGTTCCTCCTTGGCGTAGGAGGGCCCGCAGCAGGCCTCCTCCTGGGCGGCCCTCCCGTAGTGTTCCTTCACCTCGGCCCACCGGGACTCGTCCTTCGCGTTCATGTTATCTACTACCCGGTAGTAGTAGGAAACCTAATATACTCTCGCATCCTCTTTCTACGTAGATGGCGGAAGCGACGGTGCGGGCGAACGTCCTCCTGGAGGAGGCCTCCAAGGACTCCATGGAGCAGATCGGCGCCACGCTGCGGGAGTTCGGCCTCTCGGGCTACGCGGCGGACGCCTTCAGCGCCCTCGCCCGGATGGCCGACGCCACGGCGGGGGACCTGGTGCTGAAGACGGGCATCCCGGACTCGAAGATCTACTACGCCCTCAACGAGCTCGTGGAGCGCGGTCTCGTGGAGGTACAGGCGGGGAAGCCCAAGCGCTACCGCGCCGTCCCCCCGACAGAGGTGCAGACCCGCCTGCGCGAGCTCCTGGACGCGAAGCACGAGCGGGAGCAAAGCGCCGTCTCCCGGATCGGAGCCCTCCTCGAACCCCTCCAGGCCGCCACCCGGTCCCCGACGATGGACATCGCGTACATCGTGAAGGGCGCCTCCAACGTCCTCGCCCGCGCCCGGAGCCTCGCGGCCTCCGCGCGAAAGGACCTCATCCTCATCACCTCGGAGGTCTCCACCGTGGAGAAGCTCGCCGAGGAGCTACTGGCGGCCGCCCGCCGCGGCGTGGAGGTCCGCCTGGCCATCCCCGAGATGGAATTGGAGCCGGAGCTGGAGCGGTTGGCCGAGATCCGGACCGTCGTCTGCTCCGGCGTCATCCTGGTCGCCGACGGGGAGCAGATGCTCACTGTGAACTACACGATGGACGGGAGCGAGTACGCCATCACCTCCACGGATGAGACCCTCGTGCGCCTCGGCCAGGACTTCTGGGAGAGCCCGCGGTGCTGCGTCCAGGCGTGCGGCCCCTCGGAGTCCGGGTAGTCCCGTAGATCCCGCCGCCTTCAGCGGTCCTTGGTCAGGCGCTTCACCATCAGCACCGCGTCCTTCCCGGCGCCGTAGTAGCCGGGGAGGCGCACCGACTCCGCGTAGCCCAACCCCTCGTAGAGGCCGAGGGCCGCCTCGTTCCGGACCCCGACCTCCAGCTCGATGACCGTCGCCCCGCGGCGGGCGGCCTCGGCTTCCATCGTTTCCATGAACGCCCGCCCAAGCCCACCGCCCCGGAACCGTGGGACGACCGCCACGGATAGGATGCGCCCCGCGCCCCGCTCCACGGCCACCATCCCGGATCCCACTGGCGTCTCCTCCTCGATCGCGAGGAACGTCGCGGTGGACGGGTTCGTCAGCAGGCTCCGCAAGAAGGTCCGCGGGAACGCCTCCCCCCCGAAGCACGCGGCCTCGATGGCCTCCAGCGCACCCAGGTCCTCCAGGCTCGCCGGCCGGATCACGCGGCGGCGCCCCGCGGGAACCGGACCTTCATCCCTCGCAACACCCAGAGGATCTTGTTCGCCACCGTGACGAAGGGTGACCCGCCGGAGAGGAGGCCCACCGCCCGATTGCGCCGGTCCACGACGAGGGACCCGGAGTCGCCGAACGAGCTGAAGGGTCGCCCCTCCCCCCGGATGATCATCTGGTCCTTGAAGAGGAGGAGGCCGCCGGTGTAGATGATGCGAATCGTCGCGTCCACGTCGATGACCCGCCCCTCCGTGAGTTCCGTCGTCCGTCCGCTCTTCCGCACCCGCATCCCCACCCGCGGCCGGGCGGTCCCCCGCACCGGCCCGAGGCCCCGCAGCTCCCCCTCGAAGAGGGCGTCGTCGTCCGGCTTCGCCAGGGCGGCGTCGATGTTGTTCACCCCCGTCTCGTGGAGAGGATGGAAGGCGGCGAGGCGCGCCACGGCGTCGTACTCCACCCGGCCCCCGTCCCCGGGCCCGGGCTGGAGGATCGGGTCCCCCGCCTCCCCCCGGTTCTCCGCCGCGAGGACGTGGTTGTTGCTCAGCAGGAGTCGCTCCCGAGTCCGTGCGTCCTCCACGACGCACCCGAGGGTGCCCGTGGCCCCTCCGAGGTGGCCGATGGAACTGCCCCCCGGGATGGGTCGGACGCGCTGCGAGAACGCGTGGGCCCGGACCTCCCCCGCGGCTTCCACGTCGGTGAGGCATCCCCCCAGCCGGTCGGGGACGCAATTGCGCGGCTCCAGATCCGCGGGGTCGAGCTTCTGGGCTACGTACACCTTGAGGCAGCGGGCCCCCGTGTCCCGGCCGTCGACCACCTTCGTGCCGATGCCCACGCCCACGACCCCTGGGACCTCGCCGGGACGGGTGTCCCGCCACGGCAGGCCGAGGAGGGTGCATTCCAGGCTGCGCTTCGCGTGCTGGAGCCCCATCACCCCTCCTTCTCCCGGGCGCGGACCTCCCCCGCTTCCACCATGACCACCGGGATGCCCTTCACCTCCGCGGGCACCTCCTCTTCCAACTCGGCCGACCACTTCGCGACGTAGACCTGGATGCACGGCCGCCCCTGGGTCCTCCCCACCCCCACGCCGATGACCCCCGGGATCGTCATGAGGTCGTTCTCCACGGTCCGGAGGACGCGCTTCGCCTCGTCCATGGGGTTCGCATCCGGCGGCGGCTATTTAAGCCCCTCTCGGGAGGCCCGCCGGGGTGCCCCGCGTAAAGGTAATACCCCCCGGCCCGCATGACCGGGCCCGTGCCCACCATCGGCGACGTCCTCCAGGGCCGCCACACCGGCGATGACGTGGACCTGGCGGGCTGGATCTACCGCACCCGGAGCAGCGGCGGGGTTGCCTTCGTCGTCCTGCGGGACGCCACGGGCACGCTCCAGGTCACCGTGAAGAAGGGGCAGGTCCCCGCTGCGGACTTCGCGGGGGCGGAGAAGGCCCTCATCGAGTCCGCGGTGCGGTGCCGGGGCACCGTGGTGGAGGACCCGCGGGCCCCGGGCGGTTACGAGCTCCAAGCGGCCTCCTTCGAGGTCGTCCACTTCGCGGAGGACTACCCCATCGGGAAGGACCAGAGCGAGGAGTTCCTC
>JABAOD010009677.1_pt5 | contig 12747 bp, 7 predicted proteins | sample 7062151 | NCBI WGS metagenome assembly JABAOD01 (sample SAMN14538626, study PRJNA623070) | marine sediment metagenome | biome: marine biome [ENVO:00000428]; feature: marine pelagic biome [ENVO:01000023]; material: deep marine sediment [ENVO:00002113] | place: India: Gulf of Khambhat ...
GGACTCAACTGGGTGAAGGCAGCCGCATACGCGCTTGGCCGTCCTTTTCTCGGGATTCACCACATGGAGGCACACCTCTTCGCGACGGCGCTGGAAGACGAAGGGGCGCAGCCACCCTTTGTGGCGCTTCTGGTCTCGGGTGGGCATACGCTGTTGCTCTTCGCGGAACGGTGGGGCTGCTACCGGCTGCTCGGGCAGACGCGGGACGACGCCGCCGGAGAAGCGTTCGACAAGGTGGGGCGGCTGTTGGGGCTCGGTTTCCCGGGTGGTCCGGCCATCGAGCGGCTGGCTCGGGAGGGTGATGCGGACCGCCAAGCTTTCTCGGTGCCCATGGTGAGAGCGGGCCAGCGGCCGGAGGACGACGATTACTACGACATGTCGTTCAGCGGACTGAAGACCGCGGTGTTGACACGGGTTCGCGAGCTGGACGAGCAGGGTCGCCTGGGTGATGCGATCGCCGATCTGGCCGCCGGCTTTCAGTACGCCGCCCTCAGTCAGCTCGTGGAGAAGACTCTGCGGGCGGTCAACCAGACCGGCTGCGCGCGGGTGGTTCTCGGCGGTGGCGTGGCGCGGAACGCCGTGCTCGCGGAAAGCCTGCGGCGTCGTCTGCCGCCGGGCTCTCAGCTGTTCGTACCGTCGCCGCGACTCGCCACTGACAACGCGGCGATGGTGGCGCGTGCCGCCCACTTTCGCTTGGGTCGTGGAGAGCGGAGCGATCTGGATCTCAACGCGCAGGCGGCCCTTGTGATGCCGGGAATCGTCTGACTCGGTGGCGCTTGTCGCGCGGCCGGGATCCTCAGGCAGAGGCAAACCATGCACCCGATACTTTTCAGATTCAAAGGGTTCGAGTTCACCAGTTTCGGCCTGATGCTCGGGCTCGCTTTTCTGACCGCGGGTTGGCTGACGAGCCTGGAGTTGCAGCGGAAGGGTTATCAGAAGGATGCGGCCTGGACGCTGCTCATGGGTGCGCTGATCGGTGGGATCGTCGGCGCGAAGCTCTATTACGCCTTTCTCAATTGGCCCACGCTCGTGCGCTTTCCGTTGCAGACCCTCTTCTCTCGCGCCGGGCTCGTCTGGTACGGCGGTTTCATCGGCGGGACGCTGGGTGTCATCTACATGGCGAGGCGTGAGAAGCTGCCGATCGGCATGGTGTCGGACGCCGTCGCCACCGGTTTGCCGCTCGCTTATGCGGTGGGCCGCATAGGCTGCTTCCTGGTCGGGGACGACTACGGCCGGCCCACCGACAGTTGGGTGGGCATAGCGTTCCCGCAGGGATCGCCGCCGTCGACCGCCGAGAACCTGCGTGAGTACTTCGGTGTGGCGGTGCCCGACTCCATCGCGGCCGGGACCGTGCTGCCGGTGCACCCGACGCAGCTCTACGAGGTCGCGCTCTCGACGCTGATCTTCGTGCTGATCTGGCGACTGCGGCGGCACCCGCATCGCGCCGGCTGGCTCTTCATGGTTTACCTGATGTTGGCCGGTCTCCAGCGAGGCTTGGTCGAGCTGTTTCGAGCGAAAGATGATCGGTTCTTCGGTCCGTTCACGCTGGCGCAATTCATCAGCTTGCTATTGATCGTCGGCGGTGCCTATGGCGCCTGGCGACTCACGCGCCGACGCCTCGAGCGGGCGAGCGCTGCCTGAAAGCGAAGAGGCCGCGACGTTGCCCACTCTACTGCATGTTTCGGATCTCCACTTCGGGAAGCCTTTCCTTCCGGAGGTCGCGGCCGCCGTGTTGCAACAGAGCCGGCAACTCGAGCCCGATGTCGTCGTCGTCTCGGGCGATCTGACGCAGCGAGCGCGCGCCTCCCAGTTCCAGGAGGCCGCGGACTACCTGAGACGATTCGATGCCCCGGTCGTGGTAACCCCGGGCAACCACGACGTGCCGTTCTACCGGTTCTGGGAGAGGTTCTTCGCACCGTATCGGAAGTACCGCCAGTACATATCCTCCGACCTGAACAGCGTGACAGAGGTCGCGGGCCTGTTGATCGTAGCGCTGAACTCGAGTCGCAGGCTGACGCTGACGAACGGCCGCATCCGCCGCTCACAACTCGCTTTCGCCGCTCGGGCGTTCGAGGCGGCGGACGATTCGCTGGTGCGCATCGTGGTCACGCATCACCATTTTGCGCCGCCACCGGGGTTCGAGGGCGGCAACGTCATGCCTTTCGCCCGGCGCGCGCTGCGGCAGTTCACGCGGTTGAACGTTGATCTGATTCTGGCCGGTCATATGCACCGCTCGTATATCGGGAGCTCGCTCGATTTTTTCCCCGGCGACCTGAGACGACGCGGTATCGTGATCGTTCAGTGCGGCACGACGACGTCGCGGCGCGGACGCGGCATCGAGCGCTTTCGAAACACGTTCAACCTGATTCAAATCGAAGATGAGATGATTCGGGTTACGCATCATGTTTGGGTCGCCGAGCGCCAGCGGTTCCTGCCCACGAGCGAGCACCAGTTCCCGAGCGGCGACCGCCGGTACTTCGACGGCCTGAGCCAGGTTGCTCATGAGTGACGGTCGGGTCTTGGACCGCGGGTCGGGCATCGACGCCCCTGTAAGGGGAGCGGGCGCGGGGCCGAGCGGTGTGGCGCGCTGGCGCTCTAAGGGCCGGCTGAGCTGTATTTCAAAGCTCACGTTGAGAGGCGCGCTGCTGGGGCTGGCCTCGACCTTCGCGCTCTCTGCGCCGTTGCACGGCCAGGTCACGGCCCGGGACACCCTGCCGCTCGTTCGGCGGATCGAGATCGAGGGCAACACCGCTTTCAGCGACGAGCGCATCAAGGAAGCGATCGCCACACGCGAGAGCGGTTGCCGCTCGGTGTTCCTGAGTCCGTTCTGCTGGATCGGGATTGGGGTGTTCAAGCGGCGTGTTCAGCTCAGTCCCCGCGAGCTTCGTACGGACGTTGCGCGCATCCGCATCTTCTACTTCCGGCGCGGGTATAGACAGGTGCAGGTCGATACCTCGTTGGTGCGACAAGCTGGCGAGGTCGATGTGATTTTCCAGGTCGATGAGGGAGCGCCGATCGTCGTGCGCAGCCTGGAGGTACACGGATTGGATGAGTTTCCGAACCCGAACGCGGTCCTGGCCAGCCTACCACTGCGGGTGGATTCGACCTTCAGCGAGGTCAGGATTTCAAGGTCGCGGGAACAGATCGAGGGCCGGTTGCGCAACCGGGGGTATGCGCAAGCGGCGGTCGTCTTCAATGCCTCGGTCCCGAGCGAGGACAGTCTCGGCGCCTATGTCACCGTCGAGGTGGTGCCGGGAGCGCGCTATCGATTTGGCGAGATCGAGATCGAGGGCGCCTCGGAACTGGAGCCTAGGCACGTCAGACGGCTGTTGTCTTTCCGCAGCGGCGACCGGTACAACGAGGCCGAGATCGTTCGCAGCCAGCGCGCCCTCTATTCGATGGCTCTATTCGACTACGTGAACATCGCCGCAACGCCATCGGTCATCGACTCGACGGTCAACGTCCGGGTCCAGGTTAACGAAGCCGAGATGCGCTCGTTGCAGTTCGGCTCGGGCGTGTCCACCACCGACTGCGTGGAGTTCGAGGCCGGCTGGACCCACCGGAACTTTCTGGGCGGCACGCGAAGGTTCGAGCTGAGCGGTGGGCTGTCCAACATCCTCACGTCGGAGCTGGCACAACGCTTTCCGTGTCAGCAGGCGGGCGAAGAGGTCACCGCCGACGAGCGCGTGAGTCGCGCCTTCAACCAGATCAACTGGCGCGTCCGCGCCGACTTCCGCCAACCGTGGTTCCTTGGGACTCGCAACACGCTTCAGCTGGGTATCTTCTCAGAGCGACAGAGCCTGCCCCCGGTGTACGCGCGGCTGAGTTATGGCGGCGACGTCCAAGTTAGCCGTGAACTGTCGCCCGGCACCGTTCTGTTCACGACGTTCCGGGCCGGGCGCGACTCGCTTCTGGAGGGGAGCGCCGATTTCTTGTTTTGCGCCAACTTCGGGGTCTGCAATCCCGCCGACATCGAGACGCTCTCCGAGACACGTTGGCTCAACTGGGTGTCCTTCGGCATCGCGCGAAATCAGGCGGACGCGCTGCTCAATCCCACGAGAGGATACCGCATGACGCTGGAGGGCGAGCACGCCTCCAAACGGTTCACCGGGTCGGACTGGGCGTACTATCGTGCCCAGGGAGAGTTCAGCTGGTACCAGCGTCTCGGCTCCGGCCGGGTGTTGGCGTTGCGGCTACGCGGCGGTTTGGCGCGGCCCACGGGCTCGGGGATCGAGGGCGTCGCGCCGGACCCGGCGACCGATCCGGTGAGCCATCCGCTGAAGCGCCATTATGCGGGCGGGGCGTACACGGTTCGCGGTTTCGGTCAGAACCTGCTGGGCCCCAAGGTGTTGCTGCTCACGACCTCGAACGAAGAACAGATCAGGAATAAGCTGCCGGCCTGTGACCTGAGCGACGTGGTGAACAACACTTGGCCGTGCGATCCGGGCGCGGCCGGTCAGACCGTGACGGCCGGCGACTTCGCGCCGCGACCGATCGGAGGCGAGAATTCGGTGGTCGCGAACTTGGAGCTTCGCTTGCCTCTGGGATCAAACCGCTGGAGCGGCGTCGTCTTCGCGGACGTCGGGCGAGTATGGACCGATGGGTTTCTGGGCGCCGCCGAGGACTTTCAGTGGTCGCCCGGCATCGGTGTCCGTTACCGTAGCCCGGTCGGCCCCATTCGTCTGGATATAGGGTACAACACCGGCGGAGCGGAACGGCTGCCCGTGGTGGTGGCGCTCTCCCAGGACGGGGACACCGAGATCGTGCAGCTGATCCGGCCAGGTAGCGATCCGGAGAGACCCGAGCCAGCGTTGTTCGACTACGACCCGCTGGACGACTTTCTCAGCCGGCTGCAGCTTCACTTCTCCATCGGGCAGGCGTTCTGAATCTGGCAGGACGGGCGTAAGCGTGACCTGGAAAGAGCGACTGATCGGAATCCCGCTGGCGGTGCTGGGAGCGGTGCTCCTGGCGGCGACCGCCGCGGGCATGACGCTCAGCCGGACGGGTTGGGGACGGGAGCAGGTCCGTGCGTTTGCCCTGGAGAAGCTGAACGGGGCCATCCGTGGGCGGGTCGAGATCGATGCGGTGCTGGAGGGCGACATCTTGCGCACGGTTCGACTGGCGGGAGTGCGCATCTACGAGCCGGATGGCCGCGAGTTCGCGCGCGTCGATACGCTGACCGTGCGATACAGGTGGGCGGATTTCCTCATCGGTAACGTCACGATTCAGGAAGTCGAGCTGGTCCGCCCTGTGGGCCGAGTCCGAACTCTCCCCGAGGGCGGCTTCAATTTCGAGGAGATCTTCCGTGCCCGCAGCGTGGCGGAAAGCGTGGAAAAGAAAGAGGGGCGAGGGCGCCGGATCGTGCTACGCGACGTCACGATTCGATCGGGCGATGTCTCGCTCTTCTTGTACTCGCATCCCGATGACCCGCGGCTCAGCGACCCGCGCTGGCATCTGGAGAAGCATCAGGGTGTTCCCGGACGGGTTTTTCGTCTCGAGCATCTCAACGCACAGCTGCCGATCGCCCGCGTCGCCGCGCCGCAAGGCGCCGGACGACTGTTTCGGATCGCCGAGTTCAGCAGCGTCGCAACCGTGGTCGGACCGCCCTTCGAGGTCGACGGGTTGCGCGCCGACCTGGAGCTGCACGGCGACACGCTCGCTTTCGACCTCTGGGAAGCCGACCTGTCCGACTCGCGCCTGTTCGGCGAGGGTTGGGTCACCCTGTCGGGGGATACCCAGTACGACGTCACGCTGAGCGGCAATCCGCTGACCACCCAGGATGTGAACTGGCTACTACCGTGGCTACCCGCTGGCGTCGCGCACCTCGACCTCCAATTCCAGAGCGTGCCCGGCGGGATCGCCCTCGCCGGCCAAAACGCCAGGTGGGTCTCACCCGATGCCCGACTGTCCGGGCGCTTCGGTCTTCGATTCGACGACGGCCCGGGAGGAATCGAGTTCGACGACGTGTCTCTGGACATCGAACGTTTGACCAGCGGCTTGATCGCGTCGCTCAGCGGCTGGCAGCCGCCTACCTCGGGTGAGGTGTCGGGCCGGGTCGAGCTCGACGGCCGACCTCAAGCGCTGCGAATGGATGCGGACCTGCAGCTGCTCCCCATCGACGCGACCAGAGTCTCCCGTCTCCAGGCGCGAGGCCTGGCCCTCGCCATGCCCGACTCGCTCGGGGCCGAGGATCTGACGGTCGTCTTCGACACGCTGCAGTTGGACCTGGTGCGTGCGTTTGTCCCCCAAGTCGCGCTAAGCGGAGAGGTTTCGGGGACGGCGCGGCTCGATGGGACGCTGGCCGGCGGGCTCGGGGTTCGCTTCGAGGTCGAGCAACGCGACCGCAACCTGGTGCCGACACGGCTGGGCGGGGAAGGCAGGATCTGGGTGGACGGTGTCGCGCCGCCTCGCTTCGACGTCACTGTCGATGCGCGTCGCGTCTCACTCGGCACGCTGGCACACTACTATCCGGCGATTCCGTTCCGGGGTGACTTCACTGGAGGCGTGCGGGCGGTGGGCCCGCTCGACAACCTGAACGTCGACGCACGCCTGACCGGCGCCGGCGATTCGCTGTGGGTGCGCGGGGTCCTGCGAGCGGCCAGGGGCGAAGTCCCTCGCTATGAGGCCGAGATTCGTGGGTGGCGGGTGCGGCTGCCCCGCTTCCGTCCGGATCTGCCCCAATCGGACGTCGACTTCGCCGTGGAGCTCGCCGGCCGAGGGGTCCAGCCGGCCGAAGCGGAGTCGCGGGGGCGTGCCCGGCTCTTCGCGTCGTTCATCGGCGGTGTGCAGTTCGATTCGGCCCGGGCCGATTTTCGGCTTTCGGGCGGTCGGCTGCAGGTGGACAGCGCCTTAGCCGCCGGAGAATTCGGCGAGCTCCGGCTGGACGGCGGGCTGGCCCTGTCGGCCAGACACAGCGACAGCCTGCGTTTCGAGTTGCGAGCGGATAGCCTTGGGGCCTTCAACGCCTGGCTGGCGCCCGGTTACGGCCCGCTGGCGCCGCAGCGCCTGGTCGCGAACGGGGGGGATGCAGGCGACGATAGCGAAGCCGGTGCGCGCCTCGAGGGTCGGGCGACGGCGCGGGGCTGGGCGATCCAGGAGGCAGGCGGGATCGAGGTGCGTGCGAGTCTGGAAGGGGAGCGGCTGGCCTATGGCGACTGGTCGGCCGACAGCCTCAGAGTCGAGACCCTGAGCGTGGGCCGCCAGAGCGAGCGGTTGATGGCCCAGGCCATCATTGCGGGAAGGGGAATCGGCATTGGTGAGCTCAGGTTCAGCGATCTGGAACTGGCGGGCCGCCTGGCGGATAGCCGGGCCGACCTCAGCTTCACGCTCGCCAAGCCGGGAGCGGCGGCGCGCGGCCGGATGTGGATCGGCACGGCCGAGTCCGCGCGCACGATCGGGCTCGATTCGCTGGTTTTGCGGATGGGGGGCTCGGTTTGGGAGCTGATCGAGCCGGCGCAGCTTCGGCTCGAAGAGGGCGGCGCCGTGGCCGTTCAGGGGTTCGAGCTCGGCAGCGGGCCGCGCCGAATGTCGCTGGAGGGCTCCGTTGGTGTCGCGGGGCCGGCGGCGTTTACTGCGCGCATTACGGGCGTCGAGCTGGCGGACCTGGCCAGCCTCTGGCCGGACAGCCTCGCCGTTGGCGGCCGCCTCGAGCTGAATGCGGAGCTGTCCGGGCTGGTGCGTGATCCGGTGATCGCGGGTCGGTTCGAGGTGAACGACGGCCATCTTTTCGGGGTGTCGTACACGAACTTGGCGGGAAGTCTGGACTACGGCGACGGACGGCTGGCGCTGGACGCCTCGATGTGGCACCGCAACGATCAACTGTTCCGGGTTCACGGCACGCTGCCTCTCGACCTGACCCTTCCCGGCTTCGGCCTGGCCATTCCCGACCGTCCGATCGACTTACGGCTCGATGGAGACAGCATACCCCTGGCCCTGGTCACGTTGTTTACCGACCAGATCGAAGACGTGCGTGGCCATGCTCGGGCGGCGCTGGTCATGGGGGGTACGCCCCGCAGCGTCGATATGCAGGGACCCGTCGGCTTGAGGGACGGGGGCTTTCGGTTCATCTGGTCAGGAATCGATTACAGAAGAGTGGAAGGCCAGCTTTCATTCGACGGGGCCGTGATGCGGGTGGACGAAGTCGGTTTGCGGGGTGTCCAGGGCGGTCGCGGGACGATCAGCGGCACGGTGGATTTCAGCGAGCTGGCGAATCCGAGCTTCGCCCTCCAACTCGATGCCGTGGAACTTCCGGCCTACGATCAGATCGACGCTCGAGTGGTGGGGTCGGGTCGGATCGAGCTTACAGGTCGCTTCGACCGGCCGGAGATCTCGGGAGATCTCTCAGTCGTGCATGGGGTGCTGTACCTGGAAGAGCTGGAACGGCGAAGCGCGATCGTCGATCCTTTCGAGGGCCTGCTGATTGGCGAGGATTTCCTCGAGGAGACGACCGGGGGGCGGGCCCGCAGTCCGTTCATGCAGAACCTGACGATCCAGCTCGGCTTGAAGGTCGAGCGCGACACCTGGCTGCGATCGAGCGAAGCCAACGTGCAGATCACGGGCAATCTCAACGTTCAGATGCAACCGGCGCAAAACGAGCTGTGGATCGACGGCACGCTGCAGGCCGTGCGTGGCGACTATCGTTTCGCGAATAAGCGATTCGAAGTCTTGGAGGGCACCATCGAGTTCGTGGGCACGCCGGCGATGAATCCGAACCTCCGCATCACGGCGCGCTACACCGTGCGCACCCAGAAACAGCCGATTCTCGATATCCGGCTCGTGATCGGGGGCACCCTCGAAGACATGACGCTGACTCTGGAGAGCGACGCTCAGCCGCCGATCCCCGAGTCGGACCTTCTCTCCTACCTGCTCTTCGGCCGACCCTCCTACGAGCTGACTCGCCCCGGTGACGAGGGGAACCTGCTCGGCGACTTCACACGCGGTGTCCCTGAGGCTCTGGTCGGCTACGCGCTCGGGTCGCTGTTGGTGGGCGAGGCGGGGATCGCCTACGTCGATGTCAGCCGCGTCGACCCCGTCGGCGTGGAAGGTGAGTACCGCAGGCCGCTGGGGCCGGCGCTGTCGGCCACACAGGTCGAGCTGGGCTGGTACCTGGCACCCACGGTGTTCGTGAGCTTCGCTCAGCAGCTCGTCGGCGTGCCGCCCACCGCCCGAGTTGAGTGGCGTCTCGACGAACGATTCACCCTGCGCGCCATTACCCAGCCGCGCCGCGGCCGGGAAAGCTTTCTCTTCTCCGAGGCAACTCTCACCGATCTCGAGCAGTCGTTCGGGCTCTTCCTCTTCTACGGCTGGGCCTACTGACGCCGTGCTCGCTGGCCCCAGCTTTATCCCTGGGCATCTGGATCGAAAGCCCCCTCAGCGTGTACTTTAGTTGCACTGGATTTGTCCTTAACCCGAGTGGGTCGGGGTCCGACGCGGCTCCGCCCGGAAAGAGCTATGGGTAACTACGTCAAGATCTTCGGCTTGATGGCGGCGCTGACCGCTCTGGTCCTCGCCCTCGCTTACCAGTTCGGGGGCCCCGGCGCGCTGCTGCCGGCCTTTCTGTTGACCGGCCTGTTCAACTTCGGGATGTTCTGGTTCAGCGATCGGGCGGTGCTCCGCGCCTACCGGGCGCAGGTCATCGAGCGTGACGCTAATCCGCCGTTGTACGAAATGGTGGACCGGCTGAGACAACGGGCCGGGCTACCTATGCCCAAGGTGGCGATCGCGCCCAGCCCGCAACCGAACGCGTTCGCCACCGGCCGGAATCCCGATCACGCGGTCGTCTGCTTCACACAGGGCATCCTCGGCGTCATGAAGCGAGACGAGCTGGAAGGGGTCACGGCCCATGAGCTGGCCCACATCAAGAACCGCGACATGCTCACCAACACCGTCGCCGCCACGATGGCGGGGGCCATCATGATGCTGGCCCGGCTGGCTTTCTTCTTCGGCGACCGCGACCGCAACCCCATCGCGGGTCTGGCGATGCTGATCCTGGCCCCGCTGGCTGCCTTCCTCGTCCAGATGGCGATCAGCCGTCAGATGGAGTACCGGGCGGACCGGGTGGGCGCGCAGATCGCCGGTTCGCCGCGCGGTTTGGCTCGCGCGCTCGCCACCCTGGAAGGTGCGGCACGCCGCATACCGATGGAGGTGAACCCCTCGGCCGCCCACGTCTGCATCGTCAACCCGCTAAGGCGCGGCACCCTGATGGGCCTGTTCCGAACGCACCCGCCGACCGAAGAGAGGATCGCACGCCTCGAGGAGTTGGCGCGTGGCGTCTGAGGCGGTGCGGGAAGGCGAGTACGGTGCGGCCCCGGCCGAGCCGGCGGCCCAGCCTCAAAGCCAACGTCTGTTCGTCATCCAGAACCCGGTCGCCGGCACCCGCCGGCCCGAACGCCTGCACCGCCGCTTGCAGACCGAGCTCGCCGCCCGGGACGTCTCCTACGAACACGTCTACACGCGGGAGCGCGGCCATGGGGCGGAGCTGGTTCGCCAGGCGCTGGAGGCCGGGTTCGACCGCATTCTGGTCGCCGGCGGCGACGGGACGATCCGCGAGGCCGTCTCCTCCCTGGCGGGAAGTCGCGCCGCTCTCGCCCTGCTGCCCGTGGGGACCGGCAATCAACTGGCGGCGAATCTCGGTATCCCCAAGAGCCTTCGGGGTTGTGTAAGCGTGGCGCTCGGCGGCCGCGTGCGAGACATCGATCTGGGCCTCATCGATGGGCGACCCTTCGCCGCGATCGCCGGGGCGGGCTTCGATGCGCGGGTGGTGCAGCCAGACAGCCGAATCAAGCGACGGTTCGGCTACCTCGCCTATGTGCATGCGGCGACGGCCGCCGTTCTCGCGCCCCGGCTCGCCGCAATCCAGGTACGCGTGGACGACAGAGAGATCTCGGGCCGCGGGATCGGCGTGATGGTGATGAACATGCCCGGCCTCACCGCGCCCGGCCTCCCCCGCCCCGTGACCATCGTGCCGGGCGGCCGCATGGACGACGGGAAGCTCGACGGTCTTATTATCGCCGCCTCGACACGGCGGGAGTGTCTCTCGGCGCTGGGGTCGATCCTGCGGCGGCGGCAGCAGTCGAGCCCGCTCTTCGAGTTCTTCCGCGGACGTGAGATCCAGGTGGAGGCCGATCCCCCATTCCCCGTGCAAGCCGACGGCGAGCAGTTGGGCAAGACGCCGTTCCGCGTGAAGGTTTGGCCCGGCGCCCTCCGTGTGCTGGTGCCGGCGACGTAGCATCGGCTGATCGGGGCGATGGGCGAAGAGTTTCTGGTCGTTCGCGGGGCACGCGAGCACAACCTCAAGAACATCAACGTCCGCATACCGCGCAACCGGCTGACGGTGATCACCGGGCTGTCGGGTTCGGGCAAGTCGAGCCTCGCCTTCGATACGATCTACGCCGAGGGACAGCGGCGGTATGTGGAATCGCTGTCGGCCTACGCCAGGCAGTTCCTTGGCTTGATGGAAAAACCCGATGTGGACGCGATCGAGGGCCTCTCGCCGGCTATTTCGATCGAGCAGAAGACGGCCGGCCGAAATCCGCGCTCGACGGTCGGCACGATCACCGAGATCTACGACTACCTGCGTCTGCTCTGGGCCCGCTGCGGAACACCGCACTGCCCGTCGTGCGGGAGGCCGGTGCGCCGACAGACGCCGGGGCAGGTGGCGGATGCGGTCCTCGCCTGGCCCGAAAAGACGCGCATCGAGATCACGGCCCCACTGGTGCGCGGGAGAAAGGGCGAGTTCCGCGATCTGTTCGAGCGGGCGCGGAGAGACGGGTTTGTGCGCGTGCGCGTCGACGGTGTGACTTACGACCTGGACGAGCCGCCACGACTCAATCGGCGCGTGAATCACGACATCGCGGTGGTCGTGGACCGGCTTCGGGTACGGCGGGAAGACCGGTCGCGACTCACCGATTCGATCGAGGTGGCGCTGCGCACCGCTGACGGCGTGGTCCAGGTCGACCGATACGCGAACGGAGACGAACCGGAGAGCCATCTCTTCAGCGAGCGGTTCGCCTGTCCCGACTGCGGGATCAACCTGCCCGAGCTCGAGCCGCGACAGTTTTCCTTCAACTCGCCTTACGGCGCCTGCCCCGACTGCGGCGGCTTGGGAATGAAGAAGATGGCGAACCCCGCCCTCATGCTCGCCGACGGCCGCCTGTCACTGCTCGAGGGAGTTCTGGTGCCCTGGGGGTCGCCGATCGGTTATCTACGCAAGCGCGTCATCGAGCCCCTGGCCCGCAAGCACGGCGTTCACCCGAACACCGCGTGGGACGACCTGCCGGACGCGATGAAGCGTGAGGTGCTGTTCGGGTGCGATGACATCGAGTGGGAAGGCGCGGTCGCACGTCTCGAGCGGCGCTATTACGACACGGCCAGCGAGCGGCTGCAGCGTCGCCTCGAGGAGTTCATGTCCGAGGCGACCTGTGCCACGTGCGCGGGTAGCCGTCTCCGGTCCGAGGCGCTGGCCGTCAAGTTCGAGGGAAGATCTCTCGGCGAGGTCGTCGCTCTGTCCGCTTCGCGGGCACGCGACTTCTTCGCGGCCGTCGGCCGGGTCGATGCGGGACGCCGTTCGCTCGGCGACGATCCCGTGGCCGGGCCGATCCTGAAGCAAATCAACGAGCGCCTCGGTTTTCTCGACGACGTGGGCGTGGGCTACCTGACTCTGGGGCGCAGCGCCGAGACGCTGTCGGGCGGCGAGGCCCAGCGGATCCGCCTGGCGACACAGATCGGGTCTCGGCTCGTGGGGGTGCT
>JABAOD010003850.1_pt2 | contig 12745 bp, 11 predicted proteins | sample 7062151 | NCBI WGS metagenome assembly JABAOD01 (sample SAMN14538626, study PRJNA623070) | marine sediment metagenome | biome: marine biome [ENVO:00000428]; feature: marine pelagic biome [ENVO:01000023]; material: deep marine sediment [ENVO:00002113] | place: India: Gulf of Khambhat ...
CCCGAGCAGGCGATCATCGCCGGCGACCTCGACGACCCGGCGGCGCGGATCGCTCGCCTGGTCGCCACCGAACAGGTCTTCGTCCGCGCCCCCGAGCAGAACACCAAACCCAACCTGTTCTACAAGGGCGTCGAGGAGTCCAACATCGACCCCCTGAGCGCCCGCGACCCGTTGGACGGCGGCATCTGGCGAGACCCGGCGGGTTTCGGTGCGTCCGCCGCCTGGGACGCTCCCGGGGGCGGAGCGGCGGGAGCAGGTGCGGACGGTCGGGTGCGCACCACGAGCTTCCTCTCCGTCGACCTGACGCCCAACGGCGGTCCGCCCCCGCGGGTGGTCTACAACAACCGGCATCCGATGCCGTGGGGGTGGCGGGTCTCTGCGTACTTCCTCACCAAGGGCATCGCCGCCGGGCTGGCGCTGGCCGCCGCCCTCGCCCTGGCGGCCGGGGTCGATGCCGGTGCCGGCTTCGTGGCGTGGGCGGCGCCGCTGATCGCCGGCGTCTTCTTGGCGCTGACCGGCGTGCTGCTGGTTTGGGACCTCAAGCGGCCCGACCGCTTCCACTACCTGCTGACGAAGGGCAACCCTGGGTCGTGGCTGGTGCGGGGAGCCTGGATCCTCGGCGCATATGCGGCGGTGCTCGGCGTCTGGTTCCTGGCCGGCGTGGCCCGGGCCGACGGCCTCGTGGAGGTGCTCGTGTGGGTGGCGGTACCGCTGGCGCTGGCCACCGCCGGCTACACCGCGTTCCTGTTCGGCCAGGCCGAGGCCCGCGACCTGTGGCAGAGCCCCATGCTGCTGTGGCACATGCTGGCCGGAGCCTTCGCGGTCGGGGGCGGGGGTGGTCTCGTCGCGTCACTGTTCTTCGACCTGGGGCCGGCCGCCGACGAGGCGCTCGCGTGGATGCTGGCGGGCGGGGCCGCGGCGCTCGGACTGCTGGCCGTCGCCGAGCTGGTTTCCCAGCATCCGACGCGCAACGTCGCAGAGGCCGTGCATCACATGACGCGGGGACGGTTCGCCCGCCAGTGGTGGCTGGGCGGTCTCCTCCTCGGCGTGGCGGTGCCGATCGTGCTCGGAGGGTTGACCGCCACCGGTGCGCTCGGCGCTTGGGCGGGGGCGGTGGGCGGGCTGGCGGCCGCCGCCGGGATCTACTTCGCGGACGACGCGCTGGTGAAGGCCGGCCAGAGCGTGCCGCTGTCATGAGGGAGCCGCCATGACCGCCGACGACCGTATTCCCCGGCTGCTACCCGGCTCGGAGCTGACCAACTTCCCGCCGCCGGACCGCTGGGACGACTGGGAGGAGTACGACGCGAGCGCCTGGCCGGAGCGCGTGAAGCGGCGCTACCGGTTGGTGCCGACGACCTGCTTCAACTGCGAGTCGGCCTGCGGTCTGCTCGCCTACGTCGACAAGGAGACCGGTCAGGTGCGGCGCTTCGAGGGCAACCCGGCCCACCCCGGCTCCCGGGGCCGCAACTGCGCCAAGGGCCCGGCCACGATCAACCAGATGTACGACCCCGAGCGCATCCTCCACCCGCTGCGGCGCAAGGGCGCGCGGGGCAGCGGGGAGTGGGAGCGGGTGAGCTGGGACGAGGCGCTCGACGACATCGCCGGCCGGATGCGGCGGGCGATCCGGGAGGGCCGCCACGACGAGATCATGTACCACGTCGGGCGCCCCGGCGAGGACGGGTTCATGGACCGCACGCTCAAGGCGTGGGGGGTGGACGGTCACAACAGCCACACCAACATCTGCTCGTCGGGGGCCCGCACCGGCTACGCGATGTGGATGGGCCACGACCGGCCGTCGGCCGACTTCGCCAACGCCCGGTTCATCCTCCTGCTGTCGGCCCACCTCGAGACCGGCCACTACTTCAACCCCCACGCCCAGCGCATCATGGAGGCCAAGCAGGCCGGCGCCAAGCTGGCCACGATCGACCCCCGCCTGTCGAACACGGCGTCGATGTCGGACGTCTGGATCAGCCCGTGGCCGGGGACCGAGCCGGCGCTGCTGCTGGCCATCGCCAGGCTGCTGCTGGAGTGGGACGCGGTCGACCACGACTTCATGAGGAGCTGGGTCGACTGGGGAGCGGCGGTAGCCGCCAGAGCACCGGGCCGGGGCGCCCGGTACGAGAACTTCGTCGACCTGCTGAAGGAGACCTACGCCCCGTACACGCTCGAGTACGCGGCGGAGGAGTGCGGGGTGGACGCCGCCGGGATCGAGGCGGTCGCCCGCGGCATCGCCGAGGCCGGGCACCGTTTCTCGTCGCACACCTGGCGCAGCGTCGGCTCCGGCAACCTCGGCGGCTGGCAGGCCGCTCGCTGCCTCTGGTTCCTGCACGTGCTCACCGGGTCGGTGGGGACGCGGGGCGGATGCTCGCCGAACTCGTGGGACAAGTTCAAGCCCGCGCACTGGAACATGCCGCCGCCGCACAGCCGGTGGAACGAGCTGCTGTGGCCCATCGAGTACCCGTTCGCCCACCACGAGCTGAGCTTCCTGCTGCCGTACTTCCTCAAGGAGGGGCGGGGCAGGCTGGACGTGTACTTCACCCGGGTCTACAACCCGGTGTGGACCAATCCGGACGGGTTCTCCTGGATCGAGGTCCTCACCGACGAGGAGATGGTCGGCCTCCACGTCGCCCTGACCCCCACCTGGTCGGAGACGGCCTGGTACGCCGACTACGTGCTGCCGATGGGCGTCGGCTCCGAGCGCCACGACACCCACTCCTACGAGACCCACGCCGGCCGCTGGCTCGGGTTCCGCCAGCCGGTGCTGCGGGTGGCCGGCGAGCGAGACGGGCAGGAGTTCGAGCGCACCTACGAGGCCAACCCCGGCGAGGTGTGGGAGGAGACCGAGTTCTGGATCGACCTCTCGTGGCAGGTCGACCCCGACGGATCGCTCGGGATCCGGCGCTGGTTCGAGTCGCCCAACGATCCGACCCGCCCGGTCACCGTCGACGAGTACTACGGCTGGATGTTCGAGAACTCGGTGCCGGGGCTGCCGGAGAAGGCGGCGGCCGAGGGCCTGACCCCGCTCGGCTTCATGCGCAAATACGGCGCCGTGGAGGTCGAGCGCGATGTCTATCGGGTGCACGAGCGCCCCGACTCGTCAGGGGTGGAGGTCGACGGCCGGCGCCGGGTCGGGTTTGCGTCGCCGTCCCGGAAGCTCGAGTGGTGGTCGGAGACGATGGCACGGTGGGGCTGGGCCGATGAGGCGATTCCGACCTATCTGAAGACCCACGTCTACTGGCGCGACCTCGACCTGGAGGGCGACGAGCGGATCCTGCTGCCGATCTTCCGCCTGCCGACCCTGATCCACACCCGCTCCGGCAACGCCAAGTACCTGTACGAGATCTCCCACGGGCACCCGCTGTGGATGAACCCGCGCGACGCCGACGCCCTCGGGTTCGCCACCGGCGACCTGGTGCGGATCACCACCGACATCGGCCACTTCGTGATGCGGGCGTGGCGCACCGAGGGGATCCGCCCGGGCGTCGTCGCCGCCTCCCACCACCTCGGCCGCTGGCGGCTGTCCGACACTCTCGGCAACGAGCGATGGTCCTCGGCGCTGGTCGACATCGAGCGGGTAGGCGAAGGCCGATGGCGGCTCCGGCAGCGGAAGGGCATCGAGCCGTTCCCTTCCGATGATCCCGACTCGGAGCGCATCTGGTGGCGGGACGCCGGCGTTCACCAGAACCTGGCCTTCCCGCCTCACCCCGACCCGGTGTCCGGCATGCACGCCTGGCATCAGCGGGTCCGGCTGACGCCCGCCGAGCCGGGCGACCGCTACGGCGACGTCGTCGTGGACACGGGTCGCTCCTTCGCCGTGTACCGGGAATGGCTCGGCTTCACCAAGCCGGGCCCCGGCCCGGGCGGGCTGCGGCGGCCGCTGTGGCTCAACCGGCCCGTCAAGCCCACCGAGGACGCCTACCGGATGTGAGCGCCGCTGCCGCGGCCGCTGCCGAGGCCGCCTCCTGGGCGGAGATCGCCGCCCGTTGGGAGCCGGCCCACCACCCGGCCGTGTGGGCTGACCGGCCGGCGACGGAGGCGGCGGTGGTCGTCTTCCACGACCCCGCCGGCGATCTCGCTCGCCGAGTCCGGCGGTGGGGCCACGACCTTCCGGGACTCGACCTCGCCGCCCTGGCACGGTTCGCCGCCGGCCTGGCCCTGGCCGAGGCCGAGGCGTGGGAGAACGACGATCCGGTCGTTGCCACCAGGGCCTACGAGGAGCGGCGCTTTCTGCTCGGCGACCGCGTGCTCCACTGGGCGGTGCCGTGGCTCGACACGGTGGGCCGCTGCCACCCCGGCGAGCGGGAGGCAGCCCTCGCCGATCGGGACCGCCTCCTCGACTTCGGCGAGCGGCACCGGCCCGCTCCCGATCTGGCCGGCCCCGAGGGCACGGCGCCGCCCGGGGAGGACACCTACGGTCCGCTCCACCTCGACGTGCCGCTCGCGGCGTGGTCGCGGTCGCTGTGGAGCGGTGCTCTCATACTCGACCGCACGCTGGAGTCGATGACCGGGAGGATGGCGTCCCGGGCCCGTCTGACCGATGCCGGATTCCGGACCGACCTGTCGGGCGTCTACGAGATCGCCGCGGCGCGGTGGCGGAGGCTGGCCGCCGACCGCGCCGGCAGCGCCGCGCTGTGGAGGGACCTCGGAGCTCGCGCCGCGCTGACCGCGGCCCGGCTCGGCTAGCGCTCGTAGTCGACGAGCGCCACGACCGTGACGCGCGACACGGTCTCACTCGCATCGCTGCCCGCCGCCACCGCTCGCAGGGGCGCGAGATCGCGGCGCACCGCCGGAGGGGCGTCCGCAACGTCGAGGATTGCTCCCACGTCTGCGAATGCGACGGGCGTGCTTTCGAGGGCGGCGGTGACCTCACCCCAGAGGTCGGTTTCGGTGAGCTTGTCGCCAGCGATGGCGTCGGCGTCCGTGGTGCCGATGAAGAAGTCGCCGTCGATGCCGTAGACGATGCCACCCTCCACCTCGGGCACAGCTACCGCGTACAGCACGCCACCCGCGGCGTCCTGCTCGTCGACGTCGAGGCCGCCCTCGGCGAGCACGCCGTTCAACCTCTGGAGGGTGGTGTCGAAGGCATCCGGGTCGGCCAGGCCGAGCAGCGCCATGATGCCGATCGGGGGTCCCCCCGACGCCGCGATCGGCCCGCGCCGGGAGGAGAAGACGCCGACGCCGAGCTCGCCGGTGAGGGCGGCGATCACGTCGCGCTCGATGTCGATGCCGGTGGCCTCTTGGACTTCGGCGAGTTGCTGCTCTATTCCGAATTCCTCGAACGTCTGGAGCACCTGGTCGAAGGCGGCCTGCACGTCCCAGGGGCCGAAGGCGAAATAGCCGATGGTCGCGGCCGGAAGCCGCTCCGGGATCCGCTCCGAGCTGCCGCCGGCTGCCAGGGCCGCCGGAAGGTCCTGGGCTCCTTCCGTGGGGTCGGTCACCTGGACGAAGTCGATTCGCGCTCCGGCCTCCGTGAGCGTCAGCGCCCCGCCCGCCCCGACGAACCGATCGAGCGCGTCCTGGAGTTCCTCGGGTCCCACCGGAGGCGCGCCGAGGGACGGGTCGAGACCCAGGTCGCCGAGGCCGCGCACCATGTCGCCACCGAGGTAGAGGGTGACGGCGCGCTTGCCGGGAAGCTCGTCGGTGACCCGGCGGAAGGCGTCGGCGTCCCTCAGCGAATCGCCGGCCTGGGAGTCGATGGCGGCCCGCATGGCTCCCATGCCGGTGGCCATCAACATGAGATCGGCGGAGCGGCCCATCACCAACTCGGTCTCGATGCCTCCTTCAGGCAAGGCCACCTGACCGCGCCACAGCTCCACGCCGGCGTAGGAGTCCCGGGTCATGGCCAATCCGGCCCTCTCTTCGATGGTGGAGACCATGCGCGGCATGAACGCGTCGGCCCCGGCGCGGTCCCGCACCGACGCGGCGAGCACCGCCTGCGGCGGTTCGAGTTCGGCGCCGGCAGACCCGGCCACGAGGCTCTCGACGTCGAGGTCGAGGAGCGCCACTCCCACGTCGCGGCCTATCCACGACTCGAAGTCCGCGGTGCTGAGGCCCAGCTCGGCGAGGATGGTGTCGTTGAGCAGGTCGATGGCGTCGGTGCCGGGCTCGAGTCCGGCGTCGACGACGGCGTCGTCGAACGCTTCGAGGAGGCGGTCGAATTCGGCGAGGCCCTCCAGGTCGAAGCTGACGTAGAGCGACGTTGACGGCGGCAGGGCGTCGGCGGTGGCCAGGCGCGGCCCGAATCGTCCCCGCTGCCAGGCGACGGCCCCAGCCGCGACGGCCACGATGACCGCAACGGCAACCGCGGCCATGCCCGCATACCACCACGGTGAACGGCGTGCCGGGGCCGCAGGCAGAACCTCCGGCTCGGCCGCTGCTTGCCCGGTGGGCTCCGCCGGCTCGATGGGCTGGGTCGGTGGGTGTTCGTCGCTCATGGCCCCAAAGCTACTCTCGGCGCCGATGGCTCAGGGCTTGACCCCCGACTGGACGCCCGGCCCGGACGTGGTGGCCGCCGCCAACGTCACGGCGCTGGCCGATGGCCTCGGGGTGGATGGGTACCGCGAGCTGCACGAGTGGTCGGTGACCGACCGGGCCGGATTCTGGGAGCGGGCCATCGATCGGCTCGGCATCGCCTTCCGGGAGCCACCCCGCGCCATCCTCGGTCCCGGTGGCGACGTCGAACGGCCCGACTGGCTGCCCGGCGCCCGCCTCAACATCGTGGAGAGCTGCTTCACCGCGGACCCCGGCGCCATCGCGGTGGTCCACCACCGGGATGGCCGCACCGAGCGGGTCACGTACGCCGAGTTGCGTCGGCTGGTCGACCGGGTGGCCCACGGGTTCCGGTCGCTGGGCTTGGCACCCGGGGACCGGGTCGCCATCGCCATGCCGATGACGCTCGAAGCGTGCGCAGCGTACCTGGGGATCGTGTCCGCCGGCGGCGTCGTGGTGTCGATCGCCGATAGCTTCGCGCCCGAGGAGATCGCCACGCGCCTCGCGATCACCGGGGCCGGGGTGGCGATCACCCAGGACCGCATCGTCCGGGCGGGCAAGGAGCTGCCGATGTACGCCAAGGTGGTGGCGGCGGGCGCGGGGCGCGCGGTCGTCGTGGGCACGGGCGGCGAGGTGGCGCTGCGGGAAGACGACGTCCTGTGGGAGGCCTTCCTCGGCGCTGACGAGCCGTTCGCGCCGGTGATCGGCGACCCGGGGACGCACGTCAACGTGCTGTTCTCGTCGGGGACGACCGGCGAGCCGAAGGCGATCCCGTGGACGCAGCTCGCCCCCGTCAAGGCGGCCACCGACGGCCACTTCCACCAAGACATCCACCCCGGCGACGTCGTGGCGTGGCCCACCAACCTCGGCTGGATGATGGGGCCGTGGCTGATCTTCGCGTCGCTCGCCAACGACGCCGCCTTCGCCCTGTACGACGACGCGCCTACCGGGAGGGGGTTCACCGAGTTCGTCCGCGACGCCGGGGTCACGATGCTGGGCGTGGTGCCGAGCCTCGTATCGGCGTGGCGGGCCTCCGGCGCTGTGGAGGGCGTGGACTGGACCGGCCTCCGGGCTTTCAGCTCCACCGGCGAGGCGTCCAACGCCGCCGACATGCGCTGGCTCATGGGCAAGGCGGGCGGCCGGCCGGTGATCGAGTACTGCGGCGGCACCGAGATCGCCGGCGGCTACATCACCGGCACGGTGGTCCAGCCGGCGGTGGCGGGAGCGTTCTCGACGCCGGCACTCGGACTCGACATCCGCATCCTCGACGACGAGGGCCGGCGCGCCGCCGCGGGCGAGGTCTTCCTGGTGCCGCCGTCGATGGGCCTCAGCACCGAGCTGCTGAACCGCGACCACCACGAGGTGTACTACGAAGGCACGCCGGCCACCGGGGAGGTGCTGCGCCGCCACGGCGACTACATGGAGGCGATCGGCGGGGGCTACTACCGGGCCCACGGGCGCGTCGACGACACGATGAACCTGGGCGGGATCAAGGTNNCGAGCGTGCCGTCGGGGACGTGGCCGGCGTGGCGGAATCGGCCGCGGTGGCGGTCCCCCCCGCCGGCGGCGGGCCGGACCGGCTCGTGATCTACGCGGTGCCGGTGCCCGGCCACGACGCCGACCCCGCCGGCTGGCGTGCCGACATGCAACGAGCGATACGTGAGCACCTCAACCCGCTCTTCAAGGTCCACGACGTCGTCGCGGTCGACACCCTTCCCCGTACTGCCAGCGCCAAGGTCATGCGACGCGAGCTGCGCCGCTCGTACGGGCCCGGTTGACGCCCTGAGCGGCCGGAGTCGCTACCGCTGCCCGTCGAGCCAGTCGGCGATGGCGCCGCCGATCTCGTCGGGCGAGTCCTCCTGGATGAAGTGGATGCCCTTGACGGTCACCTCGGTCTGGTTCGGGAGGCTGCGGCAGAACTCGCGGGTGGCGCCCTGGATGATGGCCCCCGGCTCGGCGTTGACGAACAGCTTGGGGACCTCGCTCTCCTGGAGCCAGGCCGAGTAGCCGGCGACGATCTCGTGCACGTCGGCCGGCTCGCCGTCGATCGGGATCTCCCGCGGCCAGGTGAGCGTCGGCCGGCGGCTCTCGCCGGGCTCGGCGAACGGGCGGCGGTACTCGGCCATCTCCTCGTCGGTCAGCGTGCGCAGCATCGACCCCGGGAGCACGCTCTCGACGAACACGTTCTTCTGGAGGACCATCTCCTCGCCCGCCGGCGAACGGAATGCCTGGAACACGCCCCGCGCGGCATCCGGCCAGTCTTCCCACGAGACCGGCTTCACCAGCGCTTCCATGTAGGCGACGCCCTTGACGGCTTCGGGGTGCCGGCGGGACCAGTCGAACCCCAAGGCCGACCCCCAGTCGTGGATGACGAACGTGACGTTCTCCGACACCCCGAGGTGGTCGAGCAGCCCGAACAAGAAGTGGCGATGCTGGACGTAGCGGTAGGCGTCCGGCCCGCTCTCGGGGAGCTTGGCGGAGTCGCCGTGCCCGATCAGGTCGGGAGCGATGCACCGCCCTTTGCCCTCGAGGTGGGGGACGACGTTGCGCCACAGGAACGACGACGTGGGGTTCCCGTGCAGGAACACGATCGGGTCGCCGCTCCCCGATTCGACGTACGCCATGTCGAGCCCGTCGATCTCGGCGTGCTTCTTGGGGTACATGGGCGGCTCCTCCCGATCGGTGCCCTCGCAACTTACACGGGCCGGGCCGTGCCATCATCCCGCCCCATGTCCGACCATCCGGTGACCGTCGACGAGATGTACGGCGACTGGGGGCTGACCCACGAGCAGCGGAACGAGGCGCTCGACCGCAGCCGTTCGCCGCGGTCCAGCGACTCGCTGTTCGACACCTTCGCCACCCTCGGCGTCGGGGCGGGGGACCTAGTGCTGGACATCGGTGCTCGCGACGGGAGGCACTCGTTGCAGCTGGCGGCTCGGTTCGGGTGCCGGGTGGTGGCCGTGGATCCAGTCGCCGACAACGTGCGGGACGCCGTCGCGGCCGTGGCGGAGCACGAGCACGGCCGCCTCGTCGAGGTGCGTGCCGGCGGCGTCGAGGCGATCCCGGCCGGCGACGGCGAGTTCGCGGCGATCTGGGCGCGGGACATGCTCAACCACGTCGCCGACATCGACCAGGCGCTCTCCGAATGCGCCCGGGTCATGGCGCCGAGTGGCGCCATGGTCGTCTACCAGACTTTCGCCACGCCGTGGCTGTCGGAGAAGGAGGCCGAGCGCCTCTACTCGGGGCTGGCGGTGGTGCCGGAGCGCATGTCGGCGGCCGGTTTCGAGGAGGCAGCGCGCGCCGCCGGGTTCGTGCTCGAGGTGGCCGACGTGATCGGCTCGGAGTGGCGGGAGGCGTGGGAGGAGGACGGCACGGGGCGCACCAGCCGCCAGATGCTGCACGCCGCCCGGCTGCTGCGCTGCCCCGGCGAGCTGCGCGCCGAGCTGGGCGACGTGGCCTATCGCGTCGAGCTCGCCAACGCGCTGTGGGCCGTGTACCAGATGATCGGGAAGCTGGAGCCGCGTAGCTACGTACTGCGCCTGCCCGGCTGAGCGGCGCGTCCCGTAGCATCGTGCCATGCGACCGGCCGCCAGACTCCTGCGCATCGAGGCCGATGCCCTGTGCGCGATCCTGGACCGGACGCCTGCCGCCGCCTTCGACCGGCCCACGGTCTGCACCGGCTGGTCGGTACGGGACGTGCTGGCGCACTGCGGCGCAGCGCTGACGGCCACAGCCTCGGGCGACCTGCACCGCTTCACGCCCGAGGACAACCAGCGCGACGTAGACGAGCGCAAGGGCTGGCCGCTGGCCGAGGTCATCGCCGAGCTGAAGTCGGGCTACGAGGCCGCCGGGGCCGCCGTGGACACCGCCGGCGGCAGGCTCGACGCCATCGCGCTCGGGGAGTGGGTGCACGGCGGCGACGTGCGGGAGGCGCTTGGCGAGCCGGGCGCCTACTCCAGCGCGGGGATCGACATCGCCATCGACCTCCTGTTCGCCCGCAGCACCCGCCTCGAGCGGCCGCCGCTGGCCTCCCACGTTGCCGGCCGGGTGCGCCACTTCGGCGCCGCCGGGGATCCGGTGGGGGAGCTGCGGACCGACATCGAGACGTTCGTGCGGCTCACCGGCGGCCGGCGCCCCGATCGCGAGCGCTACCGCATGGTCGGCGCCCGGCCGGCAGACGTCGTGCTGTTCACGTGACTGGCGCCCTGGCCGTCCATCCGGTCACCACCGCCCGCTGGCCCGACCTGGAGGACCTGTTCGGCCCGGGAGGGGCGTGGGGTGGCTGCTGGTGCATGTTCCCGATCCTGGGCACCAGGGAGTTCGAGGCCAACGGCAACGCCGGCAACCGGGCCGCCATGCAGGAGCTGGTGGCGTCCTGGGACCCGCCCCCGGGTCTGCTCGGCTACCGGGACGGCCGNNCTGCTCGGCTACCGGGACGGTCGGCCGGTCGGGTGGGTGGCCGTCGGGCCGCGAGAGCGCTACGGCCGCATCCAGCGGTCGTGGGTCACCAAGCCGGTCGACGACGTCCCGGTGTGGTCGGTCGTGTGCTTCGTCATCGCCAAGGGTCACCGCGGCACCGGGGTGGCCACCGGGCTGCTGTCGGCCGCCGTGAACCACGCCCGGGCCCACGGCGCAGCTGCCGTCGAGGGCTACGCCAAGGACGGCGACACGGCCGACGAGTTCGCCTGGATGGGCCCGATGTCGCTGTTCGCCAAGGCCGGCTTCACCGAGATCGCCCGCCGCAGCCCGACCCGGCCGGTGATGCGACTGACGCTGTGATCGCGCTCCCGCAGGCGCCTCTCCGTCCCGGCTCCTAACCCACCGGGCAGGCCGCGCCCAGGGCAGTCAGGAAGGAGCACGCGAGCACGTCGAAGCCGAGCGCGGTGGGGTGGATGTCCGGCTCGGAGTCGAGCATGTGGGTGGTGGTGGCCGTCGTGCCCTGCATCGGCGTCTCGGCGTCGGCCACGAGTACGCCGCGGTCGGCGGCGACCCGGGCGGCGATGTCGTTGAAGTCGGCGACCACCTGATCGCTGTCCCGCTCGAACTGGACCGCGTCCGCGAACCCGAGGCTGAACGGGTTGTAGGCCCGCATGAACATCACCGTGGCGTCGGGCGCTGCGTCGGTGACGGCGTCCAGGATCACCGTCAGGTCGTCGTCGTAGGACGCGAAGGCGTCGGCCAGCCGCTGCGCGCACGGCGGGCGCTGGAGCGACTCGGCGCAGTCGTCCGAGGCGAGATGGCCGAGGAGGTTGTTGGCACCGATGTCGATGGTCACGTAGGCGACGTCGGTGCGCTCCATGAACGCCACCGCCTCGTCGAGCTGGCCGCGCCGGATCATCGTGCCGGTCGTCTCTCCGGAGATCCCGAAGTTGCGCAGGCCGTAGGTGGCTCCGTCGCGCTGCTCGAGCTGGTTGTGGAGGCGCGACACGTAGCCGTCCTTGGCTTCTACGACGCCGACGTTGGCCGCCAGCGAGTCGCCGAGGGCGACGTGGAACGGGGCGGTCCCGCTGGTGGTGCCCGTGGGGGCGTTGACCCGGCCGGGGCCGAGGCGCTCCGGTGGCGGCGTCACCGCGGTGCCGGCGGCCGCGATCTGGCTCTGGATCGACGTGAGCAGCGCGTCCGACGTGAGGAGGTCGGTACTCGTCTGGGTACCCACCACGATCACCCGGTCGCCGCCGATCTCGATCGACTGGACGTCGGCGCCGGCGCCCTCCAGCGCGCTGTTGAGGTCCGCTACGGACTCGACGAGATCCTCGAGTGCGCTCTCGGCGATGCCGGGCAGCTCGAAGGCGCCCACCTCCACCTTCTCCAGCTCGATGCGCACCGCGCCCGCATCGAGCTCGGCCGTGACGGCGCCGGTCCCTTCTACCCCGCCGCCTTTGAAGGTCGCGGTGAACTCGACCAGGCCCTGCGCTTCGCCGGGCCGGTCGACCACGTCGAGCACGACCCCTTCGAGCGGGTTGTCGGCATTGTCGGAGAGGGCGTCGAGCGTGTAGGCGGTCATCTCCTCCTCGGTCAGCTCCAGCCGGAAGGCTGCCGTGTCGGTGGCTGCGTCGACCTTGGCGCGGGCGGACGCCAGCGCCGCGGCGTCCGGCCGCTGTACGGGACCCTCGGTGGTCGTGAGCGCCTGGTAGATCTGGTACCCGCTCCAGCCGCCGAAGGCGAGGGCGCCGAGAAACACCAGCGTCACCAGCGCGAGGATCCAGCGGGCCACCTCGGGCGACGCCAGCGCTCCGTAGATCGTGATGCCCAGCAT
>JABAOD010006436.1_pt2 | contig 12738 bp, 13 predicted proteins | sample 7062151 | NCBI WGS metagenome assembly JABAOD01 (sample SAMN14538626, study PRJNA623070) | marine sediment metagenome | biome: marine biome [ENVO:00000428]; feature: marine pelagic biome [ENVO:01000023]; material: deep marine sediment [ENVO:00002113] | place: India: Gulf of Khambhat ...
GGCCTCGGCGTTCGCGAAACGCTCGTGGGTCACGACAACCTCAATCGACCCGCCAACATCGCTGACCTCGACCGTGACCAGCGTCTCGCCGATCGACTCACCCTCCGGGGCCGGGGTCGAACAGCGCGGTCAGGCGTCGGCGCAGCTCGTCCCGGACACTGCGGAACGAGTCGAGGATCTCTTCGTCGTTTCCCGTCGCTGCAGCGGGATCGGGGAGTGGCCAATGGACCCGGTGAGCCTCGCCTAGCCACGCCGGACACACTTCCTCCGCGCACAGGGTAATCACCGCATCCACTTCGAGCGCCTGCCGGATCTCCTCCATACCTTTGGAATGCTGACCCGACGCGTCGATCCCGATCTCCTTGAGTGCTCGCACCGCAAACGGATTGACCCGTGACGGTGCAGAGCCCGCGGAAGAGATCCGGGTTTCCTGGGGCGCCAGGCTGCGGGCGAGCCCTTCCGCCATCTGGCTCCGGGCCGAGTTCGCCACGCAGAGGAAGAGGAGATGACGTGGGGCGAGAGCGCGAAGGATGCGCGCCTCGAGCAACCACTCCGGCGGCACGCCTTCCGCATCCTCGTAACGGCGACAGGCATAGGCGGCCGGCCCCGTATTCGCCCCGGCCAGGTCCTCGCCATTGACTCGGACCGTTGGTGATCCGGGGAACCTGACGCTCTCGGCCTCCGCGGCGCTCCGCACAACGGTGCGGGTGAAGTCGGTGCCGGGAACGAGGCGTGCCATCGTCCGCCGCAGCAGTTCCTCCGTTGCCCGGGCGTTCGGACAGTCGGGCGTCACGAGAAGTTCCACCCGGAGTCTCATCGCCGGCTCGCCCAAATCGACCCTCATCGTCCTAGCCGCGCCGGATGTCCACCCGCCGCAGCCGGTTCGCGTTGGTCACCACGTTGACGGAGCTGAACGCCATGGCCGCCTCGGCGATGACCGGGTGCAGGAACCCGAGAATCGCCACCGGGATCGCGACCACGTTGTAGAAGTAGGCCCAGAAGAGGTTCTGGCGGATCTTGCGGAACGTGGCCCGCGACAGCCGGATCGCCCGCACCACGGCGCTCAGGTCGCCCTGCACCAGCGTGACGTCGGCCGCCTCGATGGCGATGTCGGTGCCCGTGCCGATGNNGAGCGCCGGCGCGTCGTTGATCCCATCGCCTACCATCGCGACCACACGCCCTTCAGACTGAAGCCGCCGCACCTCGTCCACCTTCTGGTCGGGTAGCACTTCCGCCAGCACGCGATCGACGCCAACGTCTCGGGCGATCGCCTGCGCCGTCCGCTCGTTGTCGCCCGTGAGCATCACCGTCTGCATCCCGAAGCCCTTCAGCTGCTCGATCGCGCGTCGCGAATCTTCCTTCACGCGGTCCGCCACCGCGATCACGCCGGCCAGCTGTCCGCCCACGGCGACCAGCATCGCAGTCTTCGCCTCGTCCTCCAGCCGTGCCAGCTCGGGCTCGAGCGCCGCCGTCGCGACGCCCGCCTCGCCCAACAGCCGCAGACTGCCCACCAGTACCTCAGCGCCATCGACCTGGGCACGCACGCCGCGGCCGACAACCGCCTCGAACCGCGCCGGCTCGCCAAGCTGGAGGCCGCGCTCGCGTGCATGGGCGACGATCGCCGCGCCTAGCGGGTGCTCCGAGCCCGACTCGGCACTCGCCGCGTGGCGAAGCAGCTGGCCTTCGTCCCAGCCGGCCGCCGGCACCACGTCCGTCACCCCCGGCTCGCCCAAAGTGATCGTGCCCGTCTTGTCGAGCACGATCGTATCGACCTCGCGCAGCGTCTGGATCGCCGCGCCGCTCCGCACCAGCACGCCGTTCTCGGCGCCCAGGCCGGTGCCGACCATCAGGGCCGTCGGCGTGGCGAGGCCCAGCGCGCAGGGGCAGGCGATCACCAGAACGGCGACGGCGGCGAAGATCGCCAGCGATACCGTCCCCAGGCTCGGGTCGACCCAGGGGATGAAGCCGGCGGCCCACTCGGCGATGCCGCGGAAGAGCGATGGTAAGAGCAACCAGGCGAGGAAGGTCGCCGATGCCACCACCAGCACCGTCGGCACGAAGACGGCGGTCACGCGGTCGGCGAACTCCTGGATCGGCACCTTCGAGCCCTGCGCCTCCTCCACCATGCGGATGACGTGGGCGAGGAAGGTGTCCTCGCCGACGCCGGTGGCCCGAACGCGGAGCATCCCCTCCTTGTTGATCGTGGCACCGATCACCTGTGCGCCCTCGCCCTTCTCCACCGGCATCGACTCGCCGGTGGCGAGCGACTCGTCCACCGCACTGTGGCCGCCGATTACTACCCCGTCGGTGGGGATCTTTTCGCCGGGGCGCACGATCAACACGTCGCCCACTTCGACCTCGTCGATGGGAACCTCGACTTCGTGGCCGTCGCGCTCGACCCGCGCCGTCTTCGCCTCCAGCGATAGGAGCTTCTGGATCGCGGCGGAGGTCCGGCCCCGCGCCTTCGTTTCCACGTATCGGCCGGTCAGGTGGATGGCCATGATCATCGCGGCGACGCCCGCGTAGTTCAGCAGCCGCGGCGCCAGCCCCAAGTCGTGGGCCACCGTCACGAACCCCGTGGCGAACGCTACCGTGGAGCCGATGGCGATGAGCGTGTCCATCGTGGGCGTCCGGTTGAGCAGGCTGCGAAAGCCGCCAGTCAGCGTCGGGCGGCCCCAAAGGAAGAGCACCGGCGCCGCCAGCACGATCAACCCGGCGTTGAAGACGAGTTCCGATGGCCACATCACTCCGAAGACCATCTCGGGGATCATCCAGGCGATGATCGGCGCAGTGAGCGCCCAGGCCCAGGTCATCCGGCGCTTCGCCGCCTCGACCTTACGCTGATCCTCGGCCAGACGCTCGCGCTCGCGGGCGAGCCGCCGCTCCGCCCCGGGCCGCTCTACCGCAGCGACACCATAACCCGCCGCCTCGACGGCCTGACGGAGATCCTGCATTCGCACGCGGTCGGGTAGATGCTCGACCGTGGCTTTTTCGGTCGCGATGTTCACGCTGGCGGCGCTGACGCCGTCGAGCTGACCCAGCGCTCGCTCCACCGTCTGCGCGCACGAGGCGCAGTGCATCCCCTCGATCGTGAGCACGACGCGCTGCGGGCGCGACCGCACTTGGTAACCGGCTTTCTCTACCGCCTGGCGCAAGAGCTCCAGATCGGCGCGGCCGCGCTCGTATTCGACCGCCGCCCGCTCCGCGGCGAGGTTCACGCTCGCTTTCTGAACTCCGGGCACCGAGAGCAGCGCCCGCTCCACGTGTTGCACGCAGGAAGCGCAGTGCATCCCCTCGATCTCGAGTGTCTCAGTGGTAACCGCGCTTTCAGCCTCGCGCTCTTGCGTTCGCATCACCCGCTCGTCCGTCTTATCCAGACTCACGCTATCCTCTCTCGTCCTTGCGATCCGCGACTTCAGAAGGCCGCGGTTCACAGACTCTGGCGTATTCCTCTCAATTTGACTGACTCAAGCGCCGGCGGGCGCCAGGGCGCCGTTCAGGCGGCGCCCTGCGCCCGGGATCGTGGGGAGCCGGACTCCGTCCGGCGGTCGAGAGGGCAGCTAGAACTGCAAGCTCGGTGGCGGCGGCGCCGCTCGGTTCTGGCGGCGCATGCCACGCCCTCTCATCCCCTCGCCCCGCATCTCCCGCCGGCGTTCGATTCTCTGGCGCCGGAAGACGCGAACGCCCTCCCGCCAAGTCTCGAACTTGTCACGCTGCTCGTCGCTCAGGACGCCAAGCGTCTGGCGCTCGACATTCAGCAGTCCGCGAGCGATTCCGGCCTCGAGCTTCGTCCACTCATCTATACCCTTCTCCAGCGCATCCCAGTCGTTCTCGCGCCGGGCCGCCACCTGCCTCTCACGAAGCTCCTGGCGCTGCTCCATCTGCGCCTGCATCAACGAGCGGTGATCCTCGTGGATCTTCTCCAGCTTGCTTACCTGCTCGTCGGAGAGCGCCAGCTCGTCACGCAGGCCGATGAGCATCCGCGGCCCGACGTGACCCTGGCCGAAGCGAGCACCTCGACCGAAGCCGCCCCGCCCTTGACCTCCCAGGGCCCATGCGCCGCAGCCGGGGCAGCGGCCACCCAGGCGCGGACCGACCTGTCCGGCCTCCGTGGTGTCCTGGTCCGCCCAGCGCGTCCCGGGCTGCGGCGTCTGCGCCGACGAAGGGCCGGGAAGCGAGAGCAGTAGCGGTAGCGCCAGCGCCAAGCCGAATCCTGCGATACGAGTCTCCATTATCTCAACCTCCTAAACGGTTGCCCGTGGATCGACATCTCGCCTTCAACGACACCTACCACGGCGAAACCGTTAGCTCGCGCGTCGCAGCGGAGGTCCGCGCTCAACGCAGGTAGCGGTAGAGAAGGTCGACGATCTCCTGGCGCACTTGCGCGGCCGGCTCCCCACCCTGCTGGATGGCGTGGCTGGCACACCGCTCGAGGTGATTGGCAAGGAGCCGCTTCTCGGCGCCCCGCAGCGCGGAGTGCACGGCGGCGAACTGCTGGAGGATGTCAGGGCAGTACCGCTCGTCCTCCACCATACGCTGGATGCCCTCTACCTGGCCGCGAACCCGGGCTAGCCGAGTCAGCAGGTCACGCTTGGCCGCGGGAGCGATTCCCATGGCGTGGGGGAAGATCGCAGAGCGGCCGGCTGTCTTGGTCGGACTCATGGCGCCTCCGGTATGCTATACTGGTGTATAGTATATGCCTCCCGGCCCTCCCGTCAACCCACCCCTCGCCAACCACCTTGAAACCCGGAGCGCTCCGGCCTACCCTTTCGCCCGCCATGAGCACGCAGCCGGGCCAGCCGCCAGACCCATCGCCCTCGACGCCGACCGCAACGTCCTTCTGGCGCCAGCGCCTGGGACTCGCGGCGCTCCGCTATCCGATCCCTGACGCCGCCACGACCATCCGTTACAGCCTCGGGGCGCTGACCTTCGCCAGCTTCCTGATCCTGGTCATCACCGGCCTCTGGCTGGCGCAGTTCTACAACCCCAGCCCCGCCGGCGCCTACGACAGCCTGCTCTACATCATCACTCGCGCGCCGTTCGGCGACATCGCCCGGAACCTGCATTACTGGGCGGCGTCGGCGATGGTCGTGTCTATCGTGGCTCACATCGCCTGGGTGATCTATTGCCGCGCTTACCGGCCCCCACGCGAGATCACCTGGTACGCGGGGCTGGGCCTGGCCGCCCTCGTCTTCCTGATGGTGGTGACGGGCACGATACTCAGGTACGACCAGGAGGGCTACGAGGCTCTGGCCCACTTCCTCGCCGGCGGTGAGTTGGCCGGCATCTTCGGCCGACTCTTCGCCGCCGACTTCACGCTCAGCACGCCAGTCGCCGCGCGGCTCTATTCGCTGCACGCCAGTTTGCTGCCGCTGGGCATTGCGGCCCTGGTCGCCCTTCACTTCTGGTTGGTCCGTACCCTGGGTATCAGCGCCGAAGGGCCGAAGAACGCACTGTTCAGCGACCACGCTCGCAAGATCGCCGGCGCCTCGCTGCTGCTCGTCGCCCTGCTGGTCGCTCTGGCAGTCCTGTCGCCGGCCGGGCTCGGCAACCGGGGGGTGCCCGGCTACGAGATCACCAAGCCCTTCTGGCCGGTTCTCTGGATCTACGCTCTCGAGAGCCTGTTCGGAATGTGGGCCTTGATCTGGGCGCCTCTTCTCGTTGTTGTCTTTCTGGCCGCCGTGCCGGTGTTGGACCGGAGACAACACCGATCGGGAGCGTCGATCGCCGTTCGCTGGGGAGCGCTGGTCCTGCTCGGCCTGCTTTTCGGGCTGGGGCTCTGGGCGGGGCTCAGCCCGCCGCAGCAGCACCTGGGCATGTAACCGGAGGCATTCGCACCATGAGGCGCTCGCATCATTCCATCGCCCCGATCCTCGCCGCCTTGACCCTCTTGGGTACGCTCGCGGCGTCCTTCGCGGTTAGCCCGCTCCAAGCTCATGAAGAGGGGGTGCTGACCCTCCCCTCCGCGCGCCTGACAGCGGGCGGCGCGCTGCCGGTGAAAGGCAGCGACTTCAGTCGCAGCACGACTTATGTGCTGGTGCTCAAGGGCGCTTTGCGCGAGTTCGAGCTGGGTCGGGTGACGAGCGACACGGCGGGCGGCTTCGAGATCGAGCTGAGCCTGCCCGGCGAGGCGAGGCCGGGCGCCTATCGCCTTGTAGCGGTGGCACCGGACGGAGATGAGGCGAGCGGCGTGGAGCTGGAGATTGAGGCGGCACCCGTCAAAGAGTCGCCAGACCGTGAGGAAGGGCCAGCCGAGAGCGCGAGCTACGTCGCCCCCAGCGCGGAACCGCTGGACATTCAGCGAGACTGGTCGGCCGCCGAGTGGTTTGTGCTCGGCGCCCTGTTCGGCGGCGCTCTGGCCGGTGGCCTGGCGCTCTTGCGACGGCCCGGTTCGGCCGCGTAGTCGGGCCACGGATCAGACCGCCGGCGAGCCGCGCTACTGGCTCGCCCGCGCCCTGAGGTAGGCTCCTATGCCGTCGAGCTCTCGGCTGCTCAGGGGCTGGACGTCACTCACCGCCATGATCCCCTGCATCTGGCCGAGAATGCGGTCCCATGATCTCGCCGTAAATGCACGGGGCGAGGGCAGCTCATGGCAGACCGAGCACTTCTGGATGAACAGCTCCCGGCCGGGCCCGTCCGTCAGCTCACCGGGCTGGGCCACCGGCAGCGCGTACTTCTGCAGATAGGCGATCAGCGTGTCCACATCGGCAGGCGACGGGATCTCCGGATTCTGGTATCCCGCCATCACGACCTCACCGACGATTCCGGTGGTCAGCGGGCCGCCCAGACGGTCGCTGAGCTGCTGCATGCGCAACAGGTTCCGCTTCACGAGGATCGGCCATTCGGCGGCGCTGTGCATGCGCGGCGTAGGCAGCCAGTGGCACTGGATGCAGTAGACCTGGAGCAACCCCGCCCCTCGTGCGCCCGGCTCGGGCAGATCTTCCGCTTTGTAGTCGTTGGGTGGCAGCCCTGGGCCGATGGAGCTGATCATCCGCCAGCGCTGTCCACGCTCGAGGTTGGCGGTCAGGGTGCCGCCGAGCTCGGCGAGCAGGCTGTCGAAAACAGCCACGTCGACGGACTGCTGGGTCTCCGCCGGCTGGCAACCCGCCAGGGCCGACAGGGCCAGCACGAGGGCGAACAGGCCGCCCAGCATCACCGGGCTCTTTCCAGACAGACACCGAAGCGAGTTCAAGGCCTCACTCTCCCCTCTATCTCGGATCCTCCGTCTTTCCATGCTTCTCCCCCCTCGCTCTCTACCAGGCGGCGACGCGGCGGCAGCGCCTCCGCTACACCGCCCTGGACCGACCTCGAAGGCCGAGGACACCGACGGCTGTGTAGTCGACGATCGCGATGGCCGAAGCCACACCCACCGCCACGACGAACAAGCCGGTGCGCTCTGGCGCGAGCAGCAAGACAAACAGCGTCACGAGCTGAAGGAACGTGACTAGTTTCCCTCCGGCGCGGGCCTGAGTCGGGACGTTGATACCCAGCGCCGTCCCACCCACGAATACCGTGCCGACATAGATGTCCCGCGATAGCAGTACGATGAACTCCTGCCACCCGAGATAGGGGCCGCTGAGAAACGCCGCCAGAGCCACCGTGACGAACAGTTTGTCGAACAGCGGATCGATCATCGCACCGGTTCGCGTCTCCACCCCGAAATGCCTCGCCAGCTTGCCATCCAGGAAGTCGGTCAGAGCGCCCAGGAACAGCAGCACACCCCGCCAGGAGAGCGCATCGATCGCGTAAAACGCAGCGGCGATAGGCAGTCGAAGGGCCGACACGAGGTTCGGCACCGTGATGAGCGTGGAGCGGCGCGCTGTCTTTGCCTGAACCTCGTTCACTTTCTCCACGCTCCCGATCCCGCGAATCGAACCCCCCATCGCACCGGCCGAGCCGCGAACGTCGTCCGTGCTCGCCAGTCATAATCGCTATCAGCCGCGCCCACTACTATACGGCAGGTCACTCTCCGTCGCGAGGCCCGACCCGGGCGCGGCAGCCGCCACGCGAACAGCAGCCGGCGCCGCACGAGATCGCGCGGCAGGGGATCGAGGTGCCGCCGCTCAGCCTCCTCAGCTCAGCGACGCAACCGCCGCTTCCGAGGAAACCGCTGCAGGGTCGAGCGGAGCGAGGTGGGCTCGAGCCCGAAGACGTCCCGCAGCACATTCCTCTCTCCGGGAACGATGTTCTCCTCGAAAAGCATCGTCAGCTCCTCAGAGCTGACGGGCGTGGGAAGCCGCCAGTTGGAAGCCAGGTCGACGATCGGCCGCACGAGCCGGGGCGGGATGTGCAGCTTGCCGCGGCGCAGGCCGAACTCCTCGCACACGATCTCGATGATCCGATTGTACGTGAGCTTGTGAGGTCCGCCGATATCGAAGCTGCGACCCTGGAGGTCGTCGCGCTCGGCGGCCTGGACGAAGGCCTCCGCCACGTCCTCCACGTCCACGGGTTGAAGCCGGTAGCTGCCGTCCCCGATCACCGGCGCTACGGGCGCGAGCCTCAGCACGCGCAGCAGAATCTCGATGAACCCACCCCCCGGCCCCACGATGACCGACGGCCGAAAGATGACGTACGGAATTCCGGAGCGGCGCACCAGCTCCTCCGCCTCGAACTTGGTCCTCTGATACGCCGTCCCGTCGGGCCTCGCACCGAGAGCGCTCATGTGCACGAACTTCTTCACGCCCGCCCGCCGGGCGGCTTCCGCGACATGAAGAGTCGCCCGAGTGTGGACCGCCTCGAAGGTGACCTGCGGCGGTCGTTCCCGGATGATTCCCACCAGGTGGATGACCGTCGAGCACCCCTCGATGGCGCCGTCCAGCCCGCCCTCGCGGGTAACGTCCCCGCGCGCCAGCGCAACGCCGAGCTGCTCAAGGTTGCCCGCGGCCCGCGGGTCGCGGACCAGCGCCCGCACTCGGTGCCCGCGCTCCACCAGGCGGCGCGCCAGGTGCCGTCCCACGAAGCCGGTCGCCCCGGTCAGGAAGACGAAGAGCGGCGCCTGGGACGCCTGGTTCATCGTTTGCTCACTTGCCGCGTGGCCGGCCCGCCGATCCGTCGGCCCGGGTCGCGCCCGGCTCGATCGCAGGACCGGCGCCGGCACGTTGAAGGGCGAGCTGGGCGATCTGTCGGGCGTTGGAGTAGGTGATCCGCCCGAGCAGCTCGGCCGGGCTCATCCACTCGCACGCCTGGATCCCTTCAGCACGGTGGGGCTGCACCAAGTCCTCGGCCGCCGCTTCCACCAGGTAGTAATCACAGAACTTGTGCACGAGCGCCCTCCCGAACCGGAAGTACCAGTCAGTCGTGCCGAGGGGCCCGGCGAGCTGCAGCCGGCTCAAGCCCGTCTCTTCCCGACATTCACGCAGTGCAGCGTCCGCCGCATCTTCCCCGGCCTCTACGTGGCCTTTGGGAAAGCCCCAATTTCCGTAGCTGTCTCGGATCAGCAGCACTTGCAGGCCGGCGTCTCGCGTCCGGCGGTAGATTACCCCGCCGGCGCTGAGCTCGATTCTCGACAACTTGATCGTCGCAGCCATCTGCGGTCACGGGGACGGGCTGGCAAACCTCGAATCGCCCGGTCCGCGCCGTCATTGGCGTCTCGCCGAGCGGATGCCGGCAGGCGGACGCCGGGTTATCTTGAGCGAGGCACCGCGCCCGCAAAACGGTGCGGCGGGCGCGCCCAGTCGCGCGGCCGCCTCCGGCACCGGCCGGTCGCGGTGAGGATGAGACAACCTACAACGCCGCGGCAGCGGCCTGCCAGGGACTCCAGATGGGCGCTGGGCAGCGCATACTCTGGTCGCAAGTCCGCATCGGCGTCGCCGTCACCCTCGCGCTCGCTATCGGCGCGCTGGCGGTCTTTTTCATCGATGAGACGCGCGACGCCATCGAGGCGCGCTACACCCTCTATTTCCATACCTTCACCACCCAGACCTTGCGCCCGCGAGCCCCGGTCTGGCTCGCCGGGCAACCGGTGGGCCACGTGACCAGCCTAAGATTCGAGACCCCAACCCGCGGACGTGGTGAGCTCCTGCACGTGGAGCTCAGCATCAGCCTCGCGGCCCAACCGTTCATCACGGAGGGGGCGGCTGCCCAAGTGATCACCTCCGGGCTGATCGGCGAGGCCGTCGTCAACATTCTCCCCGCTCGCTTGCCCGCGCGTCCCCTCGCCCACCGCACCGATCTGCCGACGGTGGCGGAGATCGAGCCTATGCAAATCATTGAGCGCTTCGAGGAGCTGTACGACTCGATCCCACCGGTGTTGGATCGCTGGCGCGCAGTGCTGAGGCGCGCCCATTCAGGGCCCGGTACCCTGCCCCGCATCGTTCGCGGGCCGGGGGAGATTCTCGAGCTGCTCGAGCGCTTTAACGAGTTGGCGGCGACCTTCGACACCGTAGGGGTGGTCGCCAAAGGGTTCTCCGGCGTGCTGGCCGATCGTGAGGTGCAAGCCGCGCTGGGACGGATCGGCTCACGCCTTACGGAACTGGCCGAGCGCTGGGAGGCCGGTGCGGGCAGCGCCGGCGCGTTCGCCCGGGACACGTCGCTCGCGGCCAGTCTCGATCGGATCACGGCGTCGATGGCCCGCATCAGCGAGCGCTTGGAGACGGGCCGCGGTACCCTCGGCCGCTTGATGAACGACGACGCCCTCAGGACGGAGCTGAGGAAAACACGAGAGATGTTGGGGGGGCTCAGGGCCGACCTCAGGGGGACCGGCGCCGGGCGGCGAGCGCTTCGTTAACGCGCGCGGCGGCGCCGCTTGCGGACCTTGCCGAGAGCGCCGGGCTGGGGCAGGGACCCATCGATGATGAAAGTGATGTCTCCCTTTCCGTCCGCCGCACGCGACGTTACCACGATCTGCTCGACTTGCCGCCCCTTGTCGGAGACGGTGACCTCGAAATCGATCTTTCCGTCCTTGGAAGTCACTCGCGTACGCACGCGCTCGCCCGGTGGCCGCTCCGCGCAGGTGGCCGGGTTACGAAAGAGCGTCTTGGTTGACTGACGATTACTCCGCGACAGGGTCCGCGCGATCTTTACCTGGCGAAGCCAATCAGGTTGATAGCTGATGATGTAACGATCGCCATGCTGATCGATACCTTCCCCATCGCGGTTGTGCCGGGCCATTTTGGGCTCACTTCCTCCAGCGACGAGCGCGGAAGCCTTCGCGGAATTTTTTCGAAAGGGGACATGAATCTTCTGCGGGAAGGCCGTTGCGTCAAGGTGTCCGGCAGCCGGCCGCAGCTGGCGACCGCCGGGTCACAATTGAAACGGTGCCGGCACGAAGCAGAGAGCGAACAGAGTTGCCGCGGCCAGCGCCAGGACGCGGCGTCCGGTGTCCAGACCTTCATCGGGGTTGAAGAGGGGCGGATGCCTCACGCGCCCTCGACCGATCACAAACACCAACAACGCCCACACCCACCAGCCTGCCCAGAGAATCCCCAGCGGTAAGAGCGCCAGGAAGAAGAGCCAGGCCAGGGGGGCCTGGCGGGAGCCGAGGGCGGCGTAGAGGATATGTCCGCCGTCCAGCTGGGCGATCGGCAGCAGGTTGAGTGCGGTCACGAAAAGGCCCAGCCAGCCGGCAAAGGCGATCGGGTGAAGAATCACGGCGTGACCGGGCGGCAGTCCCAGGGCGAACTCTGCGACGGCCGACATGACGATCGAACCGCCGAGCCAGAATTGCTCGCTGCCGGCGAAGGCGATGGCGTAGGGTGTCGGTACCTGGCCCGCTTCGACGATCAAGACGCTATGGCTGAGGCCCCACCAAACGAGGGGTAGCGATGCGGCGAAGCTCAGCAGCGGCCCAGCCACCGCCACGTCCAGCAGGGCGCGGCGGCTGAGCACGGGCGAGCGCAGCCGGATAAAAGCGCCGAGCGTCCCGATGATCGAGACGTAAGGTGGGAACGGGATGAAGTACGGCGGCGTTACACTGATCCGGCGGATTCGTGCCGCCACATAATGGCCGGCCTCGTGCACGGCGAGGACGAGGACCAGCGAGAGCCCAAACGGCAGACCCGCCCACAGATCTTGCGCGTCGACACCCACTGGAAACGGGACCCACCAGCCATCCAGCGTGGGGGCTGCCTGGAAGTGGATCGGCCAGCGGCCGGCCAGCAAGCTCCCGGCGACCGTCGTGCTGAACAGCGTGACGAGGAAGAGCAGGGCGTGAAGCCACCAGCGCTCAGGCCGCTCACGAGGCTCGAAGAGCAGCAGCTCCCAGCCACCGGGCCCCGGCCGTGTGCTGACCGTCCCCGTATAGGCCGCCGTCAGCTCCCGGACGGCGGCCGAGTCGGGCTCGAGACCCGCGTGCAGGCGACCCGTGACGACACGCCCGCCGGGCACCGTGGCGACCCGGTAGACTGAGAAGACGCTGGCCAGCAGGTCCGACCCTTGACCAACCGCGCGGGCGGTGTTAGAATTTCGCAACGCCAGCCTCACGTCCGCGCTCAGCGCCGCGAGTTCTTACTGCACTTCAGCATAAACAGCACCAGGTAGCTGCAGAAAACGGACGAAGAAGGAGCCTAGCAACATACTGCCGCTAGACTGTGCCCGGCCCGAAGCCGGCCGTGTGGCCAAACAGCGGACCCTATCCGTGAGACTCCCCGAGACAGAGAGCCCTTACACTCAGAACAGAAGCAAGTAGGACGGTATGAGTACATCACCCACCTCACTCGACATTGCCGAGCTGAAGGCGAAGTCGGTCGCCGATCTCCACGACATGGCGGAGGAGCTGAACATCCAGAACTACTCCTCGCT
>JABAOD010000958.1_pt2 | contig 12731 bp, 9 predicted proteins | sample 7062151 | NCBI WGS metagenome assembly JABAOD01 (sample SAMN14538626, study PRJNA623070) | marine sediment metagenome | biome: marine biome [ENVO:00000428]; feature: marine pelagic biome [ENVO:01000023]; material: deep marine sediment [ENVO:00002113] | place: India: Gulf of Khambhat ...
GCCCTCGGTGGTCGGCGGCAGCATGAGGCGATCGAAATCCGTGCTCACGTAATCGTGCGGGCTGATCCAGGGGCCGACGAGCGCCAGCGCGCCAACCAGCAGCAGGATGCTGCCGCTGACGCTTATGGCATGACTTCCCCCGACGCTCACCGGTAGCGCACGCGCGGATCGATCGCGCCGTAAAGCACGTCGACGACCAGGTTCAGCGACACGATGAGCGTCGCGTAGAACACGACGATGCCGAGGACCAGCGTGTAGTCGCGATTCAGCGCGCCGCGAACGAAGAACTGGCCGAGCCCGGGTATGCCGAAGATCTCCTCGACGACGACGGAGCCGGTCAGAACGGCCGCAATTGCGGGACCCATGTAGGAAAGCACCGGAATCATGGCCGGCCGGAGTGCGTGCAGCCGCACGATCGTCAACGTGCCGAGGCCCTGTGCCCTCGCGGTGCGAATGAAGTCCGTGCCCAGTACGTCGATCATGCTCGCGCGCGTCAGGCGGGCGATATAGGCAATCTGTGGCAGCGCCAGCGTTATCACCGGCAGCACGAGTCGTGACGCCCCGCTCGTGCTGCTCCACCCGGCCGGCAGCCATTGCAGCTTCACGGCAAACAGCAGCACGAGGACCGGCGCAAACACGAACACCGGAATCGAAATGCCCGTCATGGACAAGGCCATGACCCAACGATCGAGAAAAGAGTCCTGCTTCAGGGCCGCGACTGTCCCGGCGCTAACGCCGACGACGATCGCGAGCGCCATTGCGAGCGCGCCCAGCCGCATGGACAGCGGGAATGCCGCTGATATGAGTTCACTCACCGTGTGGTCGCGATAGCGATACGACGGACCGAGATCGCCTCGCAGCAGGCCGCCCAGGTATCGCAGGAACTGGTTTGGCAGGGGTTCGTCGAGATGATAGGCCCGCTGAATGTTCGCCTCAACGTCCGCCGGGAGCGCTCGCTCGGCATCGAACGGCCCACCGGGCGCGGCATGCACCATCAGGAAGGCCAAAGCGATAACCAACAGCAGGGTCGGTATCGCGCCCAAAACCCGGAGCAGCGTGTATCGCAGCAAGATCGTGTTCCGCTAAGCGCGCGGCTATTCAGTCGCGCCGAGACTCAGGTGATGACTGTAATGATAATCAAGAACATTGTCTCCCCAGCCGCGAACCTCCGGACTGACCAGATGCTTGCTCACGTAGAAGTACAGGGGAATGACGGGATGATCGGCGAGCATGACGCGCTCTGCCTCCTCCAGGTAAAGCCTGCGGCGATCGAGGTCCGCCTGTTCCGCCGCGCGCCGCATCTGTAATTCGTACTCGTCGTTCGCGTAACGCGGCATATTGGTCTCGCTGCCCGCCTGCAACACGCTGAGGAACGTGTGTGCGTCATCATAGTCGCCGATCCAGCTGGAGCGAAAAACCTGTGTGATCTCGGCGTCACGCATATTTGCGAGCAACACCTGGAACTCCTCGTTGACCAGTGTCGCCTCGGCGCCGAGCACCTCGTTCCACATCGCCTGTATCGCGACAGCGATCTTCTTGTTGGTGTCCGACGTGTTGTAACGCAGCTCGAAGCGCAGCGGATTTTCCTCGCTGTACCCCGCCTCCTTGTAAAGTCGGCGCGCGCTCTTGTTGCGCTCGTCCTGCGTCAACGCGGTGAAACTCAGCACGGTCGGCCTGTAGTTGTTGACCCCGGGATGCACCCAGCTGTACGCCGGCGCTTCACCACGCCCGATGATGCTTTCCGCCAGCTTGTCGCGGTCGATCGCCATTGATAGCGCCTGCCTGAGTCCGGGCTTATCCTTGAACGGAGGCTTGGTCAGGTTAAAGCCGTAGTAATAGAGGCCGAGGTACGGGGCGATTCGCAGCTCGCTTCCGAACTGCGCTTTGACCTCCGCGAAGTTATCCGGCGGCACGGTGCTGGTGATGTGCAGCTCGCCCGCCCGGTAGCGATTGAGCTCGGCAACATCCTGCACGACGACGTGATAGTTGACGCCGTCCAGCGCTGAGTTTTCGTTGTTCCAGTAATGCTCGTTTCGTCGCAGCGCGATGATCGAGCCCGGAACCCAGGCGTCCAGCACGAACGCGCCGTTCGACACCAGGTTCTTGGGCCGCGCGAAGCCATCACCGTGTTCGGCAAAAGAGCCGGGGTGCAGAGGAAATGTGCCGGGGTGTGAAAACAGGCTCAGGATGTAGGGTGTGGGGCGCGCCAGGCGCACCGCCAACGTCAGGTCGTCGACCGCCTCAACCCCGAGCGACTCCGGGGGCTTGTTGCCGGCCACGATAGCCGACGCATTGGCCACGGCGCGCAGCAGGTTTGCATAAAAGGCCGCGGTCTTCGGCGACACCAGCCTCCGCATGCCGAAAACGAAATGCGCCGCGGTTACGGCCTCACCATTGGACCAGCGGGCATCGGGTCGCAGGTGAAACGTATAGGTCAGCCCGTCGTCCGACGTCTCCCAGCGTTCGGCGGCCGCGGGCACAAGCTCACCATCTGGTGAGTAAGCAACGAGACCCTCGCCGATGTCGCGCAGAACATCGGCCGCCTGTGTGCTTCTTGCCTTGTGTTGATCCAGTGATTCGGGATCGGCAGGCAGCCCGCGCTGCAGTACCACGCCGGCGTCCGCAGACTCCCGCGCGCAGCCGGAAACGGCGAAGACCGAGATGAATACGAACAGCAGGAGCGGCAGTCGAAATTTCATGCGCAGAGAATACCTGATAAGCGATGGCTGTCGCGGACACTTACGCGCGGACAAGCGGCCGTCCTGCAAGTATCGGGTCAAGCCGTCTTCGGGAGCTGCCGCTTCTTGAGATGAATCAGCAGTAGCGACACCGCGGACGGCGTCATGCCTTCGAGGCGCGAGGCCTGGCCCAGGGTCACGGGCCGAGCATGCGCAAGCTTCTGCCGGGCTTCGTTCGACAGGCCGTCGACGGCCGTATAGTCCATGTCCGCCGGCAGCCGCAACGACTCCTGCTTCGCGTGTTTCAGAATCTCGCGCTCCTGCCGCTCGATATAACCGGCGTACTTGGCCTGCACCTCGAGCTGCAGCTCGATCTGCTCACGCTGTTCATCGCTTGCCATAGCGCTTCGATCGAATGCGCCGACGCCGCTAAGGCCGGACACGGCCGTGTAATCGAGTTCCGGGCGACGCAACAGCTCCGCCGCGCTGCACTCGCGCTGCAGCGCCTTGCCGATCAGCCGCTCGTCGTTCTCGCTCAGGCTGGCCGGCCTCACGACCAGCGCAGCGAGCCGCTGCTGCTCGCGCGCGACCGTCTCCCGCTTGGTCTCAAAGATCGACCAGCGCCGGTCATCGACGACCCCCAGCTCACGGCCAACCGGCGTCAGCCGAAGGTCCGCATTGTCCTCGCGTAATGTCAGTCGGTACTCGGCACGGCTCGTGAACATGCGGTAAGGCTCACTCACGCCCCGCGTAATCAGGTCGTCAACAAGCACGCCAAGGTACGCTTCGTGGCGCTTCGGAAACCAGCCTTCCTCATCGGACGCCTTGCGCGCCGCGTTGATACCGGCCAGCAGGCCCTGCGCGGCCGCCTCCTCGTAGCCGGTCGTGCCGTTGATCTGCCCGGCAAAAAACAGGCCGCTGACATGTTTCGTTTCGAGCGTGGGCATGAGATCCCGAGGATCGAAGTAGTCATACTCGATCGCATACCCCGGCTGCGTGATCCGTGCCGATCCGAAGCCGACTATCGTGCGCACGAACTCGATCTGAACGTCGTGGGGCAGACTCGTCGAAATTCCGTTCGGATACACCAAGCTGGTTGTCAGGCCCTCCGGTTCGACGAATATCTGGTGCGAAGCTTTGTCCGCAAACCGCACGACCTTGTCCTCGACCGACGGGCAATAGCGGGGCCCGACGCCGTCGATCATCCCCGAATACATTGGGGATCGATCGAGCGCCCCGCGAATGATGTCGTGGGTCTGCTCGGTCGTCCTGGTGATGTGGCAGGACACCTGCGAGGGATGCCCGCTGCGCCTGCCCAGGAACGAAAATACGGGGCGCGGATCATCGCCACGCTGTTCGAGCATCTTCTCATAGTCGAGCGTATTGCCATCCAGTCGGGGCGGCGTGCCCGTCTTGAGGCGTGCGACATTGAACGGCAGCTCGCGCAAACGCGCGGCGAGCTTGTTGGACGGCGCATCACCGATGCGCCCGCCCGCTTCTTCGGTCCGACCAACGAGAATGCGGCCGCCGAGAAATGTGCCCACCGTCAGCACGACCGTTTTCGCCAGGATCGTTGCGCCGTCGCCGGTGACGGCGCCGAGCACACGATCGCCGTCGATAACGAGATCATCAACCGATGCCTCGACGACGGTCAGGTTCGGTTGATTCCGGACAATGCGGCTTATCGCCTGTCGGTACAAATCGCGATCCGCCTGCGCGCGCGTTGCCCGAACGGCCGGACCCTTGCTCGCATTCAGGGTACGAAACTGGATGCCGGCGCTGTCGATAGCCTCGGCCATGGCGCCACCCATCGCGTCGACTTCGCGAGTCAGGTGGCCCTTGCCAATACCGCCGATCGCCGGATTGCAGCTCATTTGCCCGAGGGTCGCAGCACTCTGCGTGACCAGCAGCGTGCGGGCACCCGCCCGCGCGGCGGCCAGCGAGGCCTCCGTGCCGGCATGTCCGCCGCCAATCACGATTACGTCATAGCGCTGCTTCATCGTTCCGCTTATGGTTAAAAGTTGCGCAGTTCGGGCCGCGAATTCTAGAGGCTGGCGCGCGACGACGCCACAGAAACTTTACTATTTACAGGCCGTTGTCCAAGATAGCGCGCTGTTTAGCTCCGAGCCCACCAATGGTCCGACCCGCCGCTGTGCTGCTCGCTTGCCTGCTTTTCGCGGCGAGCAGCCTCGCCCAAGCACTCGAACTCACCGAATGCCGCATCAGCGCCGGCCCCGGGGCCCCCAGCATGAAGGCACAATGCGGCACCCTCGTGCGGCCGCTCGACCCCGAGGGGTCGGTGCCAGGCGAAATCTCGCTCAGGGTGGCGGTGGTCTCGGCGCTGAACCTCTCGCCGCGGCGCGACCCGCTGGTGCCGATCGCCGGCGGGCCCGGCCAGGGCTCCGTCGAATTCTACGCCGCCTACTCTCAGGGTTTTGAGAACGTCCGGCGAAACCGGGACATACTGCTCGTCGATCAGCGTGGCACAGGCGAGTCGTCTCGCATGGATTGCCCGGTCGACGATGACCTCGTCGAGGGGCAATACTCGGCCGAGCTGACCATCGAGTACACCCGGGAGTGCCTGCAGCAGCTGCCGTTCGACCCGCGTTTCTTCACCACCAGCGTTGCGGTTACCGACCTCGAGGCCGTCCGCGTTGCGCTGGGTTATCCGTCACTCAATCTCTACGGCGTCTCGTATGGCTCACGGGTTGCGCAACATTTCGCGCGTCGCTATCCGTCATCGACACGCACCGTGATTCTCGATGGTGTCGTCCCACCACAGGTTTCGCTCGGTCCGGAGATCGCAACAGAAAGCCAGCGGGCTGTTGACAACATTCTCGCGCGCTGCGCCGAGGACGCCGCCTGTAACGACGCTTTCCCCGATGTCCAGGCGACGTTTGAGCGAGTCGTCGCCGAGCTTCGCGAATCACCGGTCACCGTCGACCTGCCGCACCCGAATACCGGTCGGCTAGAAAAGAGGGTCTTTGGCCGGAGCGAACTGGCCGTTGCGATACGGCTGCTTGCCTATCAGCCAAACTCGATAGCGCTACTGCCGATGCTCATTCACGAGGCCGGCGCCGGCAACTTCGTGCCGCTGGGCTCTCAGTTCATGATGACCATGATTGCCATGCGCGACACCCTGTCTTTGGGCATGCACAACGCCGTCATGTGCACGGAAGACACCCCGTTTTACGATTCGGCGACGATTGACTATGACGGCATCGCACGCACCTACATGGGCGTAATGCAGCTCGAGGCGCTCGAAACGATCTGCTCGGTATGGCCGGCCGGATCGATCGACCCCGAATTCAAGGCACCGCTCTCGACCGGTCTGCCGGTGTTGTTGTTGTCAGGTGATGCCGACCCGATTACACCGCCGCGTTACGCGGAAATGGCCGCCGCCCGCCTCGGCAACGCGCGGCACCTGGTCGGCGAGCACCAGGGCCATGGCCAGATCGCGGTCGGCTGTAACCACCGACTGGTTGCGGCGTTTATCGACGCCGCCGATCCGGCGGCCGTCGATGCTGCCTGCCTCGAGCGCAGCTTCGTCATGCCTTTCTTTGTCGACTTTTCCGGACCATTGCCGTGATCAGCGTCAACGAGATACATAAGTCGTTCGGCGCGATCCGCGCGGTGCGGGGGGTCAGCTTCACCGCTCCGGACGGCAAGATCACCGGCTTGCTCGGTCCGAACGGTGCCGGCAAGTCGACGACCTTGAGAATCCTGTACACGGTCCTGAAGCCGGACCGGGGCTCGGCGGTCATCGACGGCCTGGACGTCGTAACAGACAGCCTCGGTGCACGGCAGCGCATGGGCGCCTTGCCGCACGGTTCCGGACTTTACCCGCACCTGTCGGCCAGAGAGAACATCGCCTATTTCGCGCATCTCTGCGGGCTCGACCGGGCGGAAGTCGACGACCGGGTCGATGAGATTATCAAGCTGCTCGAAATACAAGATATTGCCGAACGTCGTACCAAGGGATTCTCGCAGGGGCAGCGCACCAAGGTGTCACTTGCGCGCGCGCTGGTGCATGACCCGCAAAATATTCTGCTCGACGAACCGTCAAACGGCCTCGACGTAATGGCAACCCGGTCGCTGCGGCATCTCATTCTGAAGCTGAAGGATACCGGCCACTGCGTGCTGTTCTCCAGTCACGTGATGCAGGAAGTCGCAGCGCTGTGTGACGACATCTGCATCATCGCCAAGGGCCAGGTTGCCATTAATGACTCCGCGGACGGTATTCGCGAGCGAACCGGGTGCGACAACCTCGAAGACGCTTTTGTGCGCGCCATACACCGCGTGGCAGACGACTGATGCGCACCGTACTGGCTGTCTTCGTCAAGGAGGTCATCGACAATCTGCGGGACCGCCGCACGCTTGCTTCCGCGCTGATCATGGGGCCGATTTTCGGGCCGATCTTCTTCGCTTTCGTGATCAACCTCTCGATCGAGCGCTCGATCGAAGATGTGGAGCGCCCGCTCGAGCTCAAAGTGCTCGGTGAGGCAAATGCGCCGAATCTCGTCCGTTTCCTGCGAAGCCAGAATATTGACGTCGTCGACGGTACGCTGAGTCGCGACGCCGCGATCGAGGCCGTCAAGACCGGCGAACACGATATTATTCTCATCATCCCCGAATCGTTTGGCCAGCAGCTCGCCGATGCTGTACCGGCGAAACTGGAGCTGGTCTCGGACCTTGCGAACACCGATGCCGATCGCGAGGCGCGACGGGTGCGCAGCGCGTTAACGGCCTATAACCAGCAGCTCGCAACCATGCGGCTGTCGGCACGCGGGGTTAATCCGCTGTTCCTGATGCCGCTCAACATTGATGAGATCGACGTGTCAACGGCCAGCGGTCGGTCCGCAATGCTGCTCGGCATGATGAGTTACTTCTTCGTTTTTGCCACGCTGATGGGGGGCATGTACCTGGCCATCGATGCGACCGCGGGCGAGCGCGAGCGCGGCTCGCTGGAGCCCCTGCTGTCCCTGCCCGTCACGCGCGATCAGCTGATCTTCGGCAAGATCGCGGCGACCTGCCTGTTCATGGCGCTGTCTCTGACCCTGAGTCTGCTCTCTTTCTTCGTGGTCCTGAAGTTCCTGCCCCTTCAACAGATCGGCATGACGCCGAACTTCGGTCCGGGCGTGGTGCTTGCCTCGCTACTGCTATTCACCCCTTTCATACTGCTGGGGGCGGCCCTGATGACGCTGGTCGCCTCGTTTACCAAGAGCTACCGCGAAGCGCAGACCTGGCTCAGCGTTCTGCTCATCGCGCCAACCATGCCCATCGTTATCGTCAGCATCCTCACGCTGCGGCCCAGGCTGGAGTTCATGTTCATACCCAGCCTGAGCCAGCACCTGCTCCTGGTCGATATGGTCAAGAATGAGCCGGTCAATAACCTGCATGTCGCGATCTCGGTCGTGAGCACCTTTATTTTCGGCGTCTTGCTGACCTGGATATGCGCTCGGCTGTACCGTCGAGAGGGCCTCCTCGGTTGACAATCCCCACCGAATCTCCACCATGGGGGTTCCGGGGAACAGAATAATTAGAACCTGTCTCAAAATCCCGCGCGGCCGTACGGCGATGTAGCGCGATGGGCTGCAGGGCACGAGGAGAGAAACGTGGTTACTCCGCATGATGGACGAGCAGCTCGGCAGCCAGCCGGTAACGGCGCTGCCGGTAACCGTTTAGCGGGCTTGCGGCCCTCTCGGCTGCGCCTCGCCGGTCGCGCAAGCGCTAGCTTCACCCCACGGGGAACCCCGAGATAGGTTCTTCGCCATGTCGCTGTTTTCGGAACTCCGCCGCCGCAACGTATTAAAGGTCGCACTGCTCTACGCGGTTGCCGCCCTGCTGCTGATGTGGATCGTTCGGCGCGCGGTTTCGGGCAACTTTCTGCCGGTCTGGGCCAGCGAGTTCATGCTGTTGCTGCTGGCAATCGGCTTTCCCGTCGCGCTGATTTTTGCGTGGGTATACGAGATCACGCCGCAGGGCTTGAAGAAAGGCGTTGACGTCGACCAGACCCAGTCCATCGTCTACAAGACCGGGCAGAAGCTGAACGCGGCCGTCGCCGTGCTGGCCGTGCTCGGGGTGGCGGCGCTGGTCGGGGAACGCCTGCTGCCGGAGTTCGAGCTGGTGCGTCCCGAACCCGTCGAAGAGATTCCCCTGCGCCCGGTTTACGACTCCTCGGAGCTCGCGGGCGTTCCCAGGGAAATTACTTCGTACAACATGGCAAACGGAATGCGCATCATTGTCTGGCCGGATCACGATATTCCCAACGTCGTGTTATACAACTTTGTGCGAGCCGGTGGGCGCAACGAGTATCCGGGCATCACCGGGCTCTCGCATTTCTTCGAGCACATGATGTTCAACGGCACGACCACGCATAAGCCCGGCGAATTCGACCGCATCATGGAAGCTGCCGGCGCCGCCAACAACGCGTATACGAGCAACGACCTGACCGTCTACCAGGACTGGTTTCCGCGCACGGCGCTGGAAACCGTGATGGAGCTCGAGGGTGATCGCTTGCAGAACCTCGCTATCGATCCCGACGTGGTCGAAAGCGAGCGTGGCGTCATCTACTCGGAGCGCCGGCTGCGCGTCGACAACGACAACGAGGGTCGCCTTTACGAGCAGGTGCTCGCAACGGCGTTTGTCGCACATCCCTATCAATTCCCGGTCATAGGCTGGCCTTCCGACATCGAGGGGTGGACACAGCGTGACCTCGAGTCCTACTTCAAGACTTACTACGCGCCGAACAACTGCACCCTGGTTGTGGCAGGGGCCGTTTCGCCCGAAGAAATCTTCCTTCTCGCCGAACGCTATTTCGCGCCGATACCCGCCCAGCCGGAGCCGCCGCCGGTCCGCACCGTAGAGCCTCCGCAGCTCGGCGAGCGGCGCATCGTGATCGAGGCAGAGGCGCAGGCCCCGCTTCTGCATCTCGCCTTTCACGCCGGCCGCGCGGCCGATCCCGAGACGCGGCACATGGGCCTGCTACTGGACATCCTCGCGGGCGGCAACTCGTCCCGCCTGCATCGCCTGCTGGTGGAGGAAGAAGAAATCGCGGTTTCCGTCGGGGCGTTTCAACTGGAGGGCTTCGATCCCGGCCTTGTGTACTTCGACCTGACGTTACCGCCCGGGGCTGACGTTGCTTTCGTCGAGGCGCGCGTGCTGCAAGAGCTCGCCCGAGTGGCGGTGGACGGCGTAAGCCGAGCCGAGCTGCAGAAGGCGAAAAGCATTGTCCTCGCCGACTTCTGGCGTTCGCTTGCGACGATCGAGGGAAAGGCGGCCGCGCTGGGACGATACGCGGTATTCACCGGAAACTACGAAAACCTCTTCTCGGCCCCGGAAGAAATCAGCGCCGCGACAGCCGAACAGCTGCAGGCGGTCGCGTCGGACGTGTTCCGCCGCGGCAACCTGACGGTTGGCGTTTTGCATTCGGGCAACGAAGCGCCCGGTGCCGAGCAATGACTTTTCGGCGTGCGGCAAGCCTGACCCTCTCTCTGCTCCTGCTGGCGTTCGGCGCCCGTGCCTTCGAAGTAACGCTTCCGGCGCACGAACGAATTGTGCTCGACAACGGCACCGTGCTGGTCCTTAGCGAGCAGCACGATGTTCCTCTTGTCGGTCTGGAAGCGATCGTGCACGGCGGCGCCGTCACGGACCCGGACGGCCTCAACGGCATGGCGAGCCTGCTCGCCGAGCTCATTCAACACGGCGCGGGCCAGCGCGATGCCGCGGCTTTCGCGGACGCTTTCGAGTCCGTTGGCGGCAGGCTACGCGCGTCGGCCGAACTCGAGGTCTGGCGAATCTCGGCAGACTTCATGGCGCGGGATGCCGAGCTGATGATCGAACTCGTCGCCGACATGCTGCAGCGTCCGACGCTCGATGAACAGGAAATGATCAAGCTCCGGACTCGCTCTATCAACCTGATCAAGGCGGCAAAAGGCGGCGATCCGGGCGAGCTGCTGCCCGACTACGGCAACGCGTTTCTGTTCGGCGCGCATCCCTATGGCAACCCTGTCTCAGGTAGCGAAGAATCGCTTGCCGCCATCTCCTACGACCAGCTGCTTGGCTACTACGGCGACTTCTTCGGCGGCAACCGGCTGATCGTTTCCGTCGTAGGCGACTTCAATAGGGAGGCGATGAAGGAGCGCCTTGCCGCCGCGTTCGGCGGATGGCGCCCCGCCGGCGCTGACCTCCCGGAATTTTGGGCGGCGAGCAAGATCACGGGGCGTCGGGTGCTGCTGATCGACAAACCGGGCGCCACCCAGACCTATTTCTGGATCGGCAACATCGGCGTCGCCATCGATTACCCCAACCGGGCATCGCTGGATCTCGCCAACACGGTATTCGGCGGACGCTTCACGTCGATGCTGAATGACGAACTGCGCGTGAAGGCGGGCCTGACCTATGGCGCTCGTTCGCTCCTCCAAAGACCTTCCCGGCCCGGTACGATCGTTGTCAGTTCGTTCACGGAAACGGCGAGGACAATCGAGGTAATAGAGATGGCGCTCAAAGTTCTCGGCCGGCTGAAGCGTTCAGGCGTTGACGATGAAGCGGTGCAATCCGCCCGCAACTACATCATGGGCCAGTTTCCGCCGCGCCTGGAGACCGCAGCGCAGCGCGCCCGCCAGTTCGCGATGCTCGAACAGTACGGTCTCGACGCCTCGTACATCAACGAGTACGGCGCAATGCTCGGTGCCGCAAGCGTCGATACGATTGCAGCGGCAATCGACGAGGTGTACCCCACGGCGGAGAACGTCAGCTTTGTCCTCATCGGCGATGCGGCTTCGATTCGCGAGGCTGTCGCCGAACTGGGGCCCCTGACCGAGATGTCCATCGACGAGCCGCGCTTCCGGCCATAGGGCCTGCCTGCCCGGGCCGCCCGTTGATCAGGTGCCCGGGGCTATTTACCGATGCAGAATTCAGAAAAGATCTTTCCGAGCAGGTCGTCGCTCGAAACGGCCCCGGTAATCTCACCCAGTGCCTGCTGGCTGAGCCGGAGCTCTTCGGCCAGCAGGTCGCCGGCTCGTGCTTGCCGAAGCACGTCGTAGCCGGAATCGAAGTGTCTCTTTGCGCGTCGCAGCGCTTCGAGGTGGCGGCGGCGCGCGGTGAACGCCCCTTCGCCCTGGTTCCTGTAGCCGGCCAGCGCTTTGATCGTGTCGCGCAGTGCGTCGACACCGGCACCCGTCCTCGCGGACAGGTTCACCGTGTTCGCCGACACCGCGCCCGCCGCGTCGTCGATCAGGTCTATCTTGTTGCGCACCACCGTAACGGGTACGTCGTCGGGAAGCTCCTCGTCAATCGCTTCGCCGGCTCCTTGCGTTGCGTCCTGAATCCAGAGCACCGCGGCGCTGCGCAGCGCCTCGCGCGCGCGCCGAATGCCTTCTGCCTCGACGCGGTCCGGGTTCTCCCGCAACCCCGCGGTATCGATGAGCTCCACGGCAAGCCCGTCCATGTCGATCTGCTCTCTCAGGATGTCTCGCGTCGTGCCCGCTATTTCCGTCACGATCGCTGCATCCTGGCCACTGAGCAGATTCATCAAACTCGACTTCCCGGCGTTGGGCCGGCCAACAATGACAACCCGGTACCCGTCACGCAGTACGCGCCCCTGCTGCGTTTCTTCGATCAGCGCCTCGAAGCCGGCCGCGCATTCGGCAAGACGGTCGCCGAGGCGTTCATCCGACAGGAAATCGATCTCCTCCTCCGGGAAATCGATGGCCGCCTCGACGTGCATCCGCAGACGCAACAGCTGGCCGGCAAGCGCGTTGACGGCAGTGGAATACGCGCCGGATAAGGAGCGCAGCGCGGCCCGCGCCGCCTGCGCCGTGCCGCTGCCGATCAGGTCCGCCACAGCCTCTGCCTGCGCCAGGTCGAGCTTGTCATTGTGGAACGCCCGTTCCGAAAACTCGCCTGGCATGGCCTGACGCGCCCCCAGTTCGATTGCCGCGTCGACGAGCATCGAAACGACGACCGGGCCCCCGTGTCCATGCAGTTCCAGGACCGACTCGCCGGTAAAAGACGCCGGCTGCGGAAAATACAGGGCGAGCCCCGCATCGATCT
>JABAOD010020239.1_pt4 | contig 12731 bp, 11 predicted proteins | sample 7062151 | NCBI WGS metagenome assembly JABAOD01 (sample SAMN14538626, study PRJNA623070) | marine sediment metagenome | biome: marine biome [ENVO:00000428]; feature: marine pelagic biome [ENVO:01000023]; material: deep marine sediment [ENVO:00002113] | place: India: Gulf of Khambhat ...
CACAGATGAGATATAGCTGAATTAGTGAGTCATTAATCTGAGGAGTTAGAAAGAATACCAGTTCAACTTCAGTAGAGAATTTAGGGTCGGCTTTTACCTCCCATTCACCAGAAGGGAATTGTTTAAAATCAATCAATGAAATCTGCTGCTCATCTGAGATAAGAGAGTTGGCAAAAATTTTATTGTTAGTGACTATAAGTGACTTACTCATTGTTTAAATGAAATGCAGTTAGGCCGTTGTCGTTAGTTGGTACGTACAGAGTATCATCATCAAAAATTACTGGTGAAGTAATCCTTTCATTTAGTTGTGTAACAGCCATGATTTCACCTGTTTCCTCTTTTATTTCGTATAAGCAAGCGTTGTTGGTGCCGATGTATACGATGCCGCCTTTAATAACAGGGGTAGAAAACATTCTGGCTCGTAGGTCTATCTCCCACCTCACTTCACCAGTTCTTTTATCTACACAGTATAAGTACTTATCAGTAGCAGCAAATAACACATGTTGTTCGGTGATAGCTGGTGAGCCAAAAATACCTGATCGCACATTTGGATTGTAGAATTTTGTTCCGACTCTAAACACCATATCACCGGACTGTCTTTTGACTGCGTACATAAAACCATCAACAGAAGCGACGTAAATGAAATCGTTGATTGGGTCATAAACAGGACGCTGCTTAATGTCTCCTGGACTGAAGCCGCCTACGCCATCGTAAAATTGACCCCCTTCAGTTTCAAAAGACCAGATAAGTTTTCCATCATTGGCATCAAGTAAGTAAAGTCGACCTTCGTTTGAGCCAATGGCAACTTGATTATGCTCTTTAATATAAATTGGGGAAGCGTGGGTCAGGGCTCGCATGTTAAATTCCCAGAGTAATTTACCAGTGTCGATATCTAGTGCAGCCAAAGAGCCACGTCGGTTCTGTGGTCCACTGTGTTCGAGTCCAATGTAGATAGCGTTATTTTTATGACTAATACATGGGGATGATCCCACCCAGTCGCAGTTTTGGTAGACCCAATTGACTTGGCCCGAGTTTTTATTTAGAGCATAGAATTTACCGTCGTAAGATCCAAAAAACACTTGGTCTTTATAAACGGCAGGAGAAGAGAAAATATTTTTTTGTTGATCGTGGACGCCGGTGACAAATTCCCAGGCAATTTTCCCAGTATCTTTATAAAGGGATATAAATTTACCCTGGTCAGTGCCAAAATAAATGTTTTTGCCAACTACAGCAGGGATAGATTTCTGTGTCACCATGATGTGACTAGCAATTGACTGTTCGGCAACCCATTTTTGTCGGTAAGGGTTAATTTTTGGTTGCAGATCGGTTGGTTTGATTGCAAAATCATCCAAACGAAAGATTGTCTCTAGCTTAGTGTTTTTGGTTAAAAAAGAATAGTAGCTGTTTTCATGATATTGAATTGTGGTCAGAATATGAGAGATAGTTAGGTCATGTTTTTCTAGAACAGTTTTTGCCCAGAGCGCAGTCAATCCACTGTTAATTACATCATCTACCAGAATTACAGGTGTGTTTCTTGGTTCACCTTCAATTTGTAAATAGCGACCACTTTTTTTACGTGAACGACGAATATAAAAACCGGTAACTGTCTTACCATCTGCTGCCGCTCTATCTAGTAATGAGGTTAGAAGAGGGAATGAAGCTGTTTCCACCCCAGCCAGTTGGTAATTATCCAGGTGTGATATTTTTTGATACAGATAATTTGTTAGTGAGGTAAGTAGTTCGGGGTTAAGTAACCACTTTTGCATCTCAATATGCCCACGACCTATGTATGGCATGGGGGTGTCAGACTCTGTTGGGTTAACGATGTAAGTTTTTATATACTCTTTCAATTCTGATGTATCCAAAGTAAAGGCATTATAACTAAGCAGCAAGAAGGATGGAACTTGACGTGTAAGTTAGAGTTTGGTTCGTGTCAATTTAAAATCATTTTGATATAAGTTAATATATTTTAAAGTTAGAATCACGAAATGTCAGAGCATAAGGAAATTCAAAATGTTGTTTTAGTAGTCTGTGATTCATTATCAGCCATGCGTATGTCGTTGTATGGCCATAGACGTAAAACCACACCTAGAATCGACGCTTTTTTCCAACAAAAAGGTGAGGTGTACTCCAATGTCCGCAGTAATGCTTCGTGGACTTTTCTCTCTTTTCCGTCATTGTTTCGGTCACAGATGCCGTCAGGCATCACGGTTAAAGAGTTGAGTAGTAACAGCAATTCTTTTACTAAAATTTTAGAAGCCAGTAATGTTTCGACGTATGGTATTGGCTATGAGGGAGAGAGGGCTATTTTACAGAATATACGGCAAGCCTTTCCTTCAGAGAAAATGTTTGCTTTTCCTTCTGGTGTTGAAGACAAGTCAGTTTATCAAATGTATCGTCAGGCCCTAGATTTGCTGAAGAATAAAAACGAAGAAAAAAAAATTATATTACTACATGAAATGGGGGTGCATATGCCTTATGACCCCGCATCTAAGTACCGCACACTTTTTGGTAAAGATGTCATTCCAGATTCGGAGGTGGTAACTAAGGAAATGATATCCCCTATTCAGTATCAACAATATGACAATGTTTTTTCTAATCGAGTAAGAAGGCTTTACGATCAAGGAGTGAGAGAGTTTGATGATCGCTTCAGTGATTTTTTAGAACAAATAGACGAAGACATATTACGTAAAACGTTGGTTATTCTTACTGCTGACCATGGTGAAACATTTGGATCTCGTGATAATGAGTATAATCACGGTACTCATCTGTGTGATGACTTGCTGCGGGTTCCATTNNATCGCTCCGTTTTCATTACTAGATTTAGCGCCAACTATTTTAGACCGACTGAATATCGGCATCCCGTCTCAGTATGAAGGTGTGCCAATCAATTTAAGTCAAACTAATCAAATGGAACGTCCTATATTGGCTGAAGGTAGGCGTAGTTCTGAAATTGCACCACGTGAGAACTTGCAACACTTGGTGACTCATTATTCTGATAGATTCATACTTGATCCAGTTACACAAAAGACTGTGGTTATTGGAAAGTATAAGTACCATATATACGCAGTTGGTTTTGCTATTAAGGAGTATGTATACGATCTTGAAGTTGATCCGTTTGAAATGAACGATCTGTTGAAGCAGTCAGAAACTTTAAGTGAGAAGGTGAGAGAGTTTCATATTCGGGCGAGGAGTTTGGCTGATGTGNNGTTGTAGATAAGTTTATAAAATAACTAATATGGAAAAGATAAAGGAATTTATACAGAACGAAGTTATTAATAACAGCTACCAGGTCAATCCTTTTGATCCTTTCGATGTGGGGTATATTTTTGATTTTAAAAAACACATATTAAAACCAGATAAATTGGATTTAGTGGCGGAAGCGCTTTATGAAAAAATTAATAATCTGGATAATTACCAGCTAGGTGGTCTGGAAACCACGGCAGTTTTTTTAGTGACAAAATTATTATTGCTAGCTAAGCGTGATGGTAAAAATGTTAATGGTTTTTATATTAAAAAAACAGGTAGTCGATTAAATATTGAAAAAAATATCTGTGGTCAATTAAATAATAATCCAATTATATTGGTAGACGATTTGATTAATTCTGGTTACGCAACTTTGAAGCAGGTGGATATGCTCAGTTCTCTTGGCTATAGGGTTAGTGGAGTTTTGGTGGCAGTTGCCTTCAAGTCGTTGTCTAAGTATAGTCCTATCACTGATAGGCAAATTGAGATAATGAGCTTATTTAATAAGAGTGAGTTTGTTATTGAAAAACCTATGCATAGACACTTTGCCGATGGGTTCCCTGCAAAAGGGTGGGTACAAAATTTCAATAAAGGTATTGTAGATATTGCTGTCAGCTCAGTGTCAGGTGTGTTATTGGTGTTAACAGCTGATGGCTTTGCATATATTTTGAATGGACAGTCAGGAGAAGTTTACAATCGGACTTTTGCTGGTTTTGGATTAAAGATAGTTTCTGCGGCCGGTGACCAGTTTCTTTTGCAGGGTGATGATAGATTTTTATGGCTTGATGCGGTGAATGTGAAGATGGTCGGGGAAGTCTTGAGGGAGTTCAACTCTATTGCCTACGTTGACCAGGAAGAGTGTGTGATAGTTCTTGGGCTGGAAGAAGGAGTTGTTTATTTATCTAGTTACAAAAAACATGAAATCCAACCCTTTAAGAAAACTAAACTAGATCATTCGTTCACAGATGTAAAATATTTTGCTAATTGCCCTGTAATATTTTTACTTTCAGAATCAGGTACCATTGCTGGTTTTTCTCTAGAATCAAATAAAATAATTTGGCTACAAAAATTGGAGCTAGGTAAGCACATTTGGTCTGCCGCTAAATCCAATTTTAATAAATTTACCTTCGACGTCGGTAGTGGTCAGGTGGCTTTTGGGACGGAGGGGGGATTATTGTTTGTGGTAGACATCGAGACTGGTGAGATTGTTTTGCAGCAACACTTAGATTACCTAGATACTGTTGTCAGGTCTCCGATGAGGTCTGCACCCGTTCTACATGATGGTAAATGTTATTTTGCTGGTTGGGATAAATTGATCACCAAGGCTTCTTTAGATAGTAAGGAGTTTGAATATCAAATGCCAGTTGGCAGCAAAATCAATGAACTATATAAAGATAAAGGAGATTGCTTGTGGGCTTTTGGGAACAACGGAAAGATTTTTCGGTTACACACATCAAATTTTACTTTTTGCCTTAAACTATCGCTAGTGACATTGAAGGGGTTAGATAAAGTTGTTTATAATGATGTCGAGGATAACTTTATTGTACTAACTGATAAGCAAACATTAACTTTAATTACTGATATTAAACATGAAACAAGACTCTAGACACCTGTATCACAATATCTGCAACAGTTCGTTATTTGTCAGTGATTTTTTAGCTAAAAATGCAGAGATAATTAAGCAGGACACACTTTTTATGCCTAGTCAGCTTGAGTTTCTTTGGAATGCTGAAGAACACCGTGACGATTATATGTACGCAGAGCAGTTAACCTATGCTGTTAATCAGTTGAGTAGATTGATCGCTCCTTTATCGGTCTTTGAGCAACTGACTGCTGACTGGACTGATTTGGAGGTGCGTGCTGCTGAAGAAGTTATAGCTAGGGCATTGCGAGCAAAAAGTTTATCACGTCGTCAAAAAATAAAATCCTTGTTGGTACGATATATGTTGCGTAACTTGTTTGTGTCAAAAGTTAAAAAAGGGCAGGGTGACCAGCGTTTTGTGGTAAAGGTAGCAGATTTTGATCCGACTCCATTGCGTGCTGAGCTTAATAAACTCAATCCTCATTGGTGGTCTATTGATACGAGGAGGCAGAATAATATAACGCATCATCAGAAAACATGGTCATTAATTTTACGGCAGTCACCAAATAAAACTGAATTTTATAAACCCATTGATCAAAAGCACGAAAGTCTGGCTACTTTAACGGCTGATTTGTTGCCCAAGACACATGCGGCAATCTTACAGTTGGCTAATGAGCTAGGTATTGGTTTAGGTAGGGTGGCAGTGGTGAAGTTGCGACCCAAAGCTCAAGCTTATAGACATTATGATTCAGAACGACATTTGGCGGGACGTAAACGGTATCATTTAGTATTAGATTCAGCTCAGAGCGGAAATATTTTAGAGTCAGGCAGCGAACGGGTGGAGGTTAAGCCGGGGGAAGTGTGGTTTTTTGATAATAAAGCTATGCATCGAGCGGTTAATAACTCAGACCAGTATCGAGTACATGTGATATTTGATGGTTATCCCCTAAATGAAAAAGTTGATTACTAGTCACAAGTGGTTACTTTAGTGGTATTATTTATTAAGCTTTATGAACAAACAATTCAAATTTTTCTTATACGGTCTATTTGTGTTACCAATTCTTAATTTATTAGGTCTAACCCAGGAGGCTGGAGTTGAAGTTGAGCAACCGGCTCAAGAATTCAGTGTCACAAAACTTTTTAAAACAGTGCACGCAGACACTCCCTATTCACAGAGTTCTTATAGTTACTCCCAAAGCTCGTACTTTGCGGGTGATAGTGGTGATTCCGGCGACTCCGGTGATGGTTATGAACCGCCAGCTGAACCACAGCCATCAGAGACGGTGGATTGTGTGAATGGCGCCAGTTATGAACAGCAGCCAGATGGCACCTACGACAGAACTGGCCCAGATGGTTCAGTTAGTAGTGGCTACACCGAAGCTTATGTTGAGTCAGTTTGTGGCTGTGATGTGGGGGCACCGGGTTACGCTTATTCACAGGCTGCCTACTACTCAGAATCTTCTTACTATTCTGAGTCAGGTTATTCTGACAATAGTGCTGGTATGGGCTATTCAGAATCCGGCTATTCAGGAGGAGGTTCTTCTGGTGGTACCAGTGGATACACCGGCGGCTATACCAGTGGTTATTGTCCAGCACCATAGTTTAAGCCTGTGCATGGGAATGTATGCCAAGCTTTGCAGTTGTTTTGTTATTAATTTTAGTAACCAGCTAATCAATCCAAATCATGGAAAATAATTTTGAAATGAAATTGCCTGAGGAAAATAATTCCAGTGGTGATATATCCTCGGTAGAGACTGTTAAAAAAAATAGTAAGTTGCCCCTGATTGTAGGGTTTGTATTTCTACTTCTAGCTGGATTTACCGCTGTGTTTTTCTACTTAACGCAGGTAAAAGATGAAGTTGGTTCTGGTGGTGCCTATGGTATTACTGAAGGTGGGGATACTAGCTTGGGTGAATTGTATTCTAATGAGGTCGGTCCAGTTTCTTCTGAGGGTGATGAAAACTTCGGTATAACTGGCGGCCGTGTAACTGAAGAATTGGGAGGGGTAATTATATTCTCTAGTCGTAAACCAACTCCGGTGACTCCAGATATTCAGATACATGCTTTAGATATTCTTTCTACCAACGGTTCTGGTGTAGTTAATCTAATTCCCGATTATTTCACTAGTGCGATGGCTTCTTTCATTGATGTGTTTAATCCAGCTGATTTTTATTTGCTGGCGATGTCTAACACTTCTAGTGAGCAAGATCCAGACAAGCGAGCTATCCATCACTACAAGGCTGGTAAGGGTATCAAACCCCTTTATGAAACTTTTGGAGAAGCCGAGCGAAATCTGGATGTATCCACTGATGGTAGGTTTGTTACCTTCAATCGAAAAATTACTGAGTCAGACAGTTATACTGACTCAGTGTACATAAACAATTGGGAATCAGCCGTACTGGACACAGAGTCAGGTGAATTAGTAGCAGTTATTCCGCACTCCTGGTCTCCTGAACTTGTTGATAACGGCCAGTATTTAGTTTATTTAAAGAAAGATGGATTATTCTCTTATGACATGTCCACCGGCCTTGAGTCACCATTGGTTAGAGTGAGTGATGGTCAAGTTAATGCTACTGGTATGCTAGATGTCTCCAATGATGATTCACAATTACTTTGGACAACTGCTAAGCGCGGCTTAATTACCTTGTTTAATTTAACTACTGATGCAGAGGCTGAGTTTGATAAGGTTTCGGTAAAAGCAATAGGACAGATAAGTGAGGAGGGGAGTGAGTTTTATGCACCAAAATTTTCACCAGGTGGTGAATACTATGTTGTTCAAGCAATTGATGTTTTGAAGGGCGATGATTTTCTTAGAAAAAATCCCCGTTTAGAAATTCGGGCAATAACAGGACGTGGGGTGGTTATGTCGCACGATATTTCAGACTTCTGGTTTGATTCTTTCTTCACTGATCAATGGCTTGCCAAGATGCCTAATTTGAATTAGTAACTGGTCACGTTATGTCTTGGCGTTTACTGATAAAAGTTGGAGTACCGGTCCTGATTTTAGCAGGGCTGGTTTTCTTTTATGATAAATTTGCACCTTGTGACAAAGTTTGTCAGTGGCAAAGGGATGATGATTATTTTGCTTTAGGGCAATATTACTTTAACCATGATGATAATCCTGCTGGTCCTTATGATCTAGCCTTGGCGAGGTTGAATTACGAAAAAGCTATAGCAGCTGATCCGGAACAGAATAATTTACTCTGGTATCAGTTGGGAAGGATTGATTTTTTAGAGGGTAAATTTGCTGATGCATTAGAGAAATTTACGATGCAGGAAAACTTGTTTGGTGACCAACTACCAAATGTGTACTATATGACAGCCTTAACTTATGGTTACCAAGCTCGTCGTGATAATGATGCTGAGTCATGGTTGTTAGCAGAATTTTATTTCAAAAAATTCATTAGTTACGCTCCAGAAGCTCCTTGGTCAAGGGTAGACTTAGCTTGGGTTTATTTTTCTCAAGGTAAGTTTTTAGAAATGATCCCAGTGTTAGAGGAGGGGCTTGTTCATGAGTCTGATAATCCTTGGCTGCTAAATATGTATGGCTTAGCGGTTATGAATACCAGTCAAGATAAAACTACTGCCAAGCCTTATTTTGAGCAGGCACTAGCTAAGGCGAATAAATTGACTGAGGTTGATTGGGGGCAGACTTATCCGGGCAACGACCCTTATTTTTGGAATGATGGTTTAGAAGAATTTAGGTCGCTGATTGGCAAAAATTTAGACTTGGCCAGTAATACACAATAAGTCAACCAGAAGAATCTTTTTGTGACATAATAGTAAATATGGAAATAATAGCTGGTTTTATTTTAGCTCTCACAAGCTTACTAGGATTTAATAATTTACAAGACACCGAACATCTTGCTTCGGTGGAGTTAGGTTTGGCTGAAGTCTCGCCTTTAGGAGAAGAAGGAGGGTATGCAGTGCCAGCTAGTGGTTGTTCTTACATTACTCAGTTGGACTCACATGGAGAAATTTGTGTTAGCGATACCCCTCTGTCGTTAGAATTAGACGCTTTTCCTAATCCTACCACTTACAATGGCTCGACTATGTTGGATTGGACTGTTTACGGTGCTACTGGTTGTGATGCTAGCGATGGGTGGTCTGGCGGTAAAGATGCTGGAGATGGTTCTTGGTACCAAATTGTAAATAATTTAACCGCTACCACTACTTTCACTCTGACCTGCTATGACGACGTGGGTAATTCAGTAGTTGATACGGTAACCGTAGGGGTTATTGAACCTGATTTATCGGGTGGAGTGTCTGTTTCTATAACAGCTGATCCTCTGGAGGTGATGCGTGGTTTAGGAACGGCAGTTTTGTGGGAAGTTAGAAATGCAACTGATTGTACCGCTAGCGGTGGTTGGTCTGGTAGTAAGAACAGTAACACCGGTAATCATGCTCAGTTTGTCGACAACCTACAGTCGGATACAACTTTCACTATCACATGTATTGATGGTTCAGGAGGTAGTGCTACAGATAGTGTGACAGTAACTGTCATTAATAACCTAAATTCACCTTCGGTAGAACTCTTCGCTGATCCGTTAGTTGTTGAATATGATGGTTCGACACAGTTAACTTGGTTTGTAGCTAACTCAAACAGTTGTTCTGCCAGTAATGGCTGGTCTGGTAGTAAGTCTAGCTCTGATGGTCAGCATAACCAGACAGTGAACAACATCATAGCCACTACAACTTTTGAGATTACTTGTACCGATGGTAGTGATAGTGATTATGATGAGGTTACAGTTTTCTTAACCTATCCTGAGCCAACTATCACAGCTACACCGCAGGTGGTGAAACCTGGTGAAGATGTAACTATTGAATGGGACCCACAAGCTTATACTGACTGTACATTGTCTTCCAATTTAGAAAATGATCCAGACTTCATTGCTGACGGTAAGTCTGCTAACATAGCTGATACCTTTGTGGTAAATCCGACTGGTCAAACCACTTACTCTATCTATTGTGCCACTAGCGGTTCAGGAGCAGAGGTGGATGTGCATGTGGTGCCAGTAATTGAGGAAACTTAGGATTAAAACTGCTTGCAATTTCTATTTTGCTACTGTATAGTTGCGCCACTAGAAATTAAGTATGCCAATTACTAAAGGAGCAAAAAAAGCGCATCGTTCATCCTTAAACAAGCGAGTTTACAACTTGCGACGTAGTCGGGTTATGAATGATGCTGTTAAAGACCTTCGTAAGCTGATTGCTGCAGGTAACACTTCAGAAGCTGAATCTAAGCTGGCTGGTGTCTATAAAGCAATTGATAAAGCAGCTAAGCGAGGAATTATTAAAGCTAATACTGCTGCACGCAAGAAATCACGTCTTGTGGCCGCTATCAACAAAGCAAAATAAGCGCCCAACGGGCGCTTTTGCTTTTTTATCTTAATCAACAGTTGGTATACTAACCATATGAGATTTAAGTGGGGGTTAGTTATACTTGTTGCTTTATTGAGTTTAGTGATATTTTTTTTAATTAAATATTTTGACTTATTTTCCATGATTGTCTCTACGGACATGGGGGATGATATTGCAGCCGCTGAATCAGCGGCGACTAATTTGGCCGAGCTATCAGTTTTTTTTGTCGATATAGCTGAAGAGCAGGGGGCTGTGTACGCTTATGAGCTTTTGCAGAAAATTACCTTTCCGCCACACATCGATCAACATTTGATGGGTCATGTGGTGGGCGATGAGCTCTACAAGCAAGAGGGTCTTTCCGGAATGCAGTATTGCACCGATGATTTTCGCAATGCTTGTTCGCACACTATTGTTATTGGGGCCTTATTGGAGCACGGGATGAAAGTGTTTAATGAGGTGAATGATGTATGTCATCTGGCTCCTGGTGGTACTGGGGCTTACACCATGTGTTTCCATGGTTTTGGTCACGGTGTTTTAGCTTTTGCAGAGTATGATATGGCTAAAGCGGTAGAGCTTTGTCAAAAGGCTGGGACAAGGGAGTATTTCAATCAGGAGTCTAATGAATGTATTGGTGGAGCTGTAATGGAGATGAAAGATGGAATTCATGATGAGGCAGTTTGGTCTCTACAGAAGGATAAGTATGTAAACCCAGAAAACCCACTGTCAATCTGTCAGGCAGATTATATGCCCGAAGAAGCTAAAGAGCGCTGCTATTCTTACATTACCCCGTACCTTTTTGATGCTGGTGGGGCTGATGGTGGGTTGCCTACTCCGGATATATTTGCGGACAGTATGGCTTTTTGTGACCTAGAGCCAAATAGTCAATATCGATCACTTTGCTATCGTGGTTTTGGTAAGGAATATGTAGTTTTGGCTGTTGATTACCAGATAAGCTTACTAGAAAATGCGAACGGTGATCAATTACAGAAAAATTTAGATTGGTGTAACTTGGCAGATGATGATGGGGGAGCGCTTGAGTGCAAAAAAGAAGTTGTTAATTCATTGTATTGGGGTGGTGAAAATGATTATGCAGTTTCTTTGCGGTATTGTGCTTTGTGGCCAGAGGACATTGCTCAAAATTGTTATGAAACTTTGTATCGTAATGCAAAATATTATGTTCATGATGAACATTATTACGGGCAGCTATGTAGTGATTCACCGCTTGAGCGGCAACAATTATGTTATTCAATGTTAGATCTAGAATAGCTGCTCATCACAAGTTGTTTTGGTTGGTGGCGGGGGTTTTGGCTGTTGTTTTCGTCTGCTTACATTTTATAAATTTTACAAATCATCAGATTAGATTTGATGGGCAGAAATTTATACCAGAATATTTAGAAGTGAAGGTGGGAGATAGAGTGGTATTTATCAACGAAAGTGATAAAGAATTCTGGCCTGCTTCTAATTTACACCCCTCACACTCCATATACAGTGAGTTCGACCCTAAACAGCCAGTGGCTATGGGTCAGTCATGGTCTTTTGTGTTTACTAAGGTTGGCGATTGGGAATTTCACGATCATTTAACTCCAACAGCTAAGGGTCAAATATCAGTTTTAAGGAATAGTGATACAGAAAATACAGTCAGTAATTGTCAGGACAATATTACGTGTTGGCAGGAGCAGATAGTGAGCACTTTAAAAAAAGACGGGGCTGAAGAGGCTTTTGCTGTCTTCTCTCAGTTGTACGCAAATGAGGATAGGTTTCGTGTAGTGTGTCATGATATGGCACATTTGATTGGAGAGGAGGCTTATTCGGAGTTTGCTAAAGGGGCTGATTTTTCTCTTACGAATGCAACATCGTATTGTGGTTATGGTTTCTACCATGGTTTTATGGAGACATTGTTGGTTACTACTGGTGATATGGCGGCTGCTAGAAATTTCTGTGATTACGTTGATGAACAATTACAAGCATATGGTTCTGCTGCCACCCAGGCTTGTTACCATGGAGTGGGACACGGTTTTACTGACGGTAGTGATCCGCGTGCTTGGGGAGATCCTGGTCGAGTAACTGCTACAGCGCTTAGAATGTGTGAGGAAATTGCTACAAACTATAAAGATAAGTACCTGTGTGGCACAGGGGTTTATAATGGTCTGGCGATTGCTTTTGATGAAGGTCTGTATGATCTGTCAGTTACTCCGGAGACCGTATTTTCTACCTGTGCTGAAGTGGTAGATAAGGACTTTAAATTAGCTTGCTACGAACAAATGAATACATTAGCTGTTTCGGAAGCTCAGTACCATGCTGGTACTCTATTCAAAATGATTAGCGAAATTGAAGATAAAGAGTATGTCGGCTTAACTCTGCAATCAGCCGTTGGTGTCTTGGCTCATGCTAACCGTTCAGATGTTGGTTTGTTAGAAAATTTATTATCTGAGTGTTTGACTGTGTTTGAGTCTGAGCAGGTGATGTGTCTTAGCGGGGTAGTTGGTGGGTTGATAGAATTCGGTACACCTGGCCGGGAACATATTGAAGCAGCCGATTTGTG
>JABAOD010046617.1_pt3 | contig 12729 bp, 6 predicted proteins | sample 7062151 | NCBI WGS metagenome assembly JABAOD01 (sample SAMN14538626, study PRJNA623070) | marine sediment metagenome | biome: marine biome [ENVO:00000428]; feature: marine pelagic biome [ENVO:01000023]; material: deep marine sediment [ENVO:00002113] | place: India: Gulf of Khambhat ...
CGGGAGCTGGAGACGAGAGTGACGGAGCTGGAGGATGTGGATTTCAATGCCCAGCAGACCGCCACCCACTTCGCGAACTTGATCTCCATGGGGGACAAGGATTTCGAGCAATACCTTGAGCGCGAGAAGGAATTCCGGGATCTGCTGAGGTCCATGATTATGGTGAAGGTTGCCGCCTAGCGTTATCCTCGCTCTTACACTCTCTAGGAATCGGTGCCCACGGAGAAGGGCATCAAGCGGGTCACTGCCCGTTCGCCACCCAGGAAGGGGGCCTGGGCCTACACCGTGAACCGTAGCAGGGCGGCGACCCCACCCAACGACTCCAGCTTCTTCCCCCCCTCGTGCATCGCGCTCACCACGGTGACCGCGCCCCGTACCGCCTCCGCCGCGACCATGAGCCCGTCCACCTCCGCGCCCCGCAGCCGAGCGTCCGACACGAGCAGGTTCTCCACCGCACCCGCCTCGATGGCCCGCGTCACTTCATCCACCCCGTAGGCCACCGGCTCCCCCGTGCTGATCCGCTTCAGCGCTTCCTCCACGAGGCGCGTCTCCTCCGCCACGCGGCTGTCCTGGAGGACGGACGCGCTGATCCCGCCCTTCAGAGCCTCTTGCACCCCGGTCATCCCCGCGTGCCCCGTCCCATGGACCTGCGCCTCCCGGAACAGCTCCGGCGCTCGCTCCCGCCCGAAGGCCATGAATTCCTCCTTCGCGAACCCGGGGCCGATGATGAGGAGAACCTCGCTCTTCGGTGCGTTCCTCAGGACCCCCACGAGCTCGCCGTAATAGGCCTCCTTCTCCCCTTTCTGCGGGTGCCGCTTCCCGGTTCCGCCCGACTTGAGGCTCGCCAGCTCCCGCACCCCGTAGGGGAGGATCTGGGCCGCGGTGGCCTCCTCGTAGTCCAGCGCCACCAAGGTGACCAAGGGCTCCCGCGTCCCCTCCACCGCCCGCTGCACCCGCGCCAGCTGGTGTCCCTTCCAGGCCTTGACGATCTCCAAGGCCTCCCCCGGCTGCACGTTCAGGGTGTGGTGGGACCCCAGGTCCTGCGGGCCCTCCTCGATGAGCCCGTGCACCCGCAGCCACTCGGCGAACTCGTGGAACTCCACCCGTTCCACGCGGATCCCGAGACGCATGCGCTTCTTCGCCCGCCGCTCGGCCCGCAATCTGTCCCGCGCCGCCTCCTCCCTCCGGTAGGTCTTCGCCCGGACGAGGTCCCCCACCTCGATGACGTTGTGGAGGTGCCACAGGTCGTCCATGTTCTGGACCAGGAGCTTCATCTCTCCCGTCCGCTCGTGCCGCTTCAGAACGCGCAAGGCGGGCCCCGGCTGCCGATGACGCCCTCGCTATATCCAGGTATCGCCAGGTATGCCCCGGCATAGGGCCAGCAGGGGCAGTTTTATATCCTCCCCGCATTGTCGCTCCTCGCTTCGCGGCCGCGGGGGGCCCTCTCCGGCGACGCCGCGGGCGAGGGGAGGAGGCAGATCCACGTGCCTCTGCGCGGCAACGGCATCCAGCCCCAGGACATTCTTCAGGTCGGCCCGGAGGGCGCCATCCTCGTGGGCGGCACCCGCATGTGCCTCATCGAGATCGTCGGCGGCTTCCACGCGATCAAGGAGGCCATGGCGAAGTGCATGGGCCCCTCCGCCGGCGAGGTCCTCTACGAGGCGGGCATCCAGGGGGCGAAGGTCTTCGTGGACAGCGCGCTGGAGCAGGGCATCCTCTCCCGGGACAGCGTGGGTTTCCGGAAGGCCGTCGCCGCGTTCACTCGCGCGGGGTTCGGCGGGTTCCGCGTGAACCAAGTGAACTTCGGCCGCCGCACCGCCCGTGTGAGCTGCGACCGCCCCATGGCCTTCGAGGCCTTCGCGGTGACGGAGAACAACGGGAACGCCCCGGCCCCCGTGTGCGACTACTCCCGCGGGGTGATCGCCGGGTTCATGATCCACCTGGCGGGGGACGACGCCGTCCGTGGGGTGGAGACCGCCTGCCGCGTCCAGGGCGAGCGTCGGTGCCTCTTCGAAGTCGAACCGGCCCCGTGAGGGGGAGAAGGGGAGACGGTCAGGCAATTACCGCCCGGCCGTGGCCGGGTTTCTTCCTGGCGCGCGCCGCCTCGGGTTTGCGTTTTCGGAGCACAGTCGATCGGTGACGTGCGTGCTGGAGAGAGCGGTCTTACCGCTACCCGTCTCCGGGGATACCATCCTGACCTGGATTCATAAGGCTATGCTGCACGGAATCACTATCGGTTCTGGGAGCCCCTCGGGGGGCGGCTACTGGATGGTCCCGTGTCCGATGAGGCGCCACTTCCCCCCGATGCGTCGGCTCACCGCGGCCCGTTGCCCTGGCTCCGCGCAGACGGGAATCTTCAGGGCGACGTCCGCGGTGTGGTTCCGGCTGCTCCGCACCACCCCGACCGTGGTCGCCGTCCCCACGTTCAGCATGAGGGGCTCGTTGGACTTCACGTCCTCCACGGCGAGCTCCTCCGCGGCGCCCACGACCCGGTCCATGAGCTCCAGGTCCATCGTCAGCCCGTCCAAGGCTTCCGGGAGCGCCCCCGCCTGCCCCGCCACGCGGCCCCGGAGGGCGTCCGATTTCGTCAGGGACGGGTCCAGCTGCGTGCCGATGGCCAACAGACCGCCTGGCCGCCCCTCCTTCCGGTCCTCCCCGCCGGAGAACAAGGACGTGACCTCGCTGTGGAGGTTCTCCCAGTGCTTCGCCCCTGCGGCCTCCACCTCCCGCCCCGGGCAGATCTCCAGGTCGTCGCCGACCTCCACCTTCCCCTGGATGAGGCTCCCGCCCACGACGCCCCCCCGGATCTTCTCCGGCGGGATGCCGGGCTTGTTCACGTCGAAGGACCGGGCGACGAACATCCGCGCGGGGGCGTCCGCCCGCAGTTCCGGCGTGGGCATGCGGTGCTCGATCGCCATGAGCAGGAAGTCCAGGTTCACCTCGTGGTGAGCGGACACGGGGATGACGGGGGCGTCGCCCCACGGGGTCTCCTTCAGGAACGCCACGATCTGCTCGTGGTTCTCCCCCGCGTCCGCGTCGCTGACGATGTCGATCTTGCTCTGGACCACGACGAGGTTCTCCACCCCGCTGATCTCGAGGCCCATGAGGTGCTCCCGCGTCTGTGGCTGGGGGCACGGCTCGGTCGAGGCGATCAGCAGGAGGGCCCCGTTCATCAGGGAGGCCCCCGAGAGCATCGTGGCCATGAGGGTCTCGTGCCCCGGGGAGTCCACGAAGCTCACGGCCCGCAGGAACTCCCCCTTCTTCTCGCAGTTCGGGCAGGTCTCCTTGACGGAGTAGCACTGGGGCTCCGGGCAGTCCGGGCACTTGTAGACGGCGGCGTCCGCGTAGCCGAGGCGGATGGAGATGCCGCGCTTCAGTTCCTCCGAGTGGCGGTCCGTCCACTCCCCCGTGAGGCGCTGGGTGAGGGTGGTCTTCCCGTGGTCCACGTGCCCCACGAGGCCGATGTTGATCTCCGGCTGGTCCGGGACCTTCATGCACCCTCCCCTTCAGCCAGGGCGTCCTCGATGGCCTTCGGTCCGCGCGAGACCACCTTCAGGTTCAGCTGAAGGGTGTCGGGGGTGATGGCGTTCCCGCGGAGGTTGCGCCGGCGGCGCACCCCCTTCTCCGTCGTGCGGAAGCCGACGCCCTCCGTCACCAGCACCTTCTTGCGGCGGCCGCCGGGGATCTCTGGGCGCATGGGGAACCCGTCCTTGTCGCTCCCGCCCGTGATGACGAGCTTGTACCCGGGGAGGCCCACGAAGATGCCGTCGACCTGCTCCCCGATGCGCTTCCCGATGAGGGANNGGGGCCGGTCACGGGGGCGTTGTAGGACTTCCCGCTCTTCGGGTCTGCGATGACGGCTTTGAACTCGACCAGGGAATCAGCTCTCCTGTGGCGGGGCGCTCAACACGCCTTCTCAATATGAAGCTTCGGGTTCTGGACCCGGGGTCACTGGAGGAGGCCCAAGACGCCCGAGGCGGCGTCCAGGGCGCCCAGGGCGGCGGCGCGCTCCGGGGCGTCGAGTCCCTCCCACTTCGTTGCGAGGCGGTCCAGGAAGGTTTCCAGGTGACCGAGGGCCCTCGGGGTGTCCAGATCGTCGTCCATGGCGGCCTCGAACGCCGCCAGGAAGTCCTCCGCCGCCGGGAAGGGTCCGGCGTCGGGTCCAGAGGGCGGATGCGCCCGCAGCCGGTCCGCGGTCTCCCGCCAGGACGCGAGGGTCTTCTCCGCCGCCTCCAGGCCGTCCCACTGGAACTCCAAGGCCTCGCGGTAATGGCTCTGCAGCAGGTAGAGCCGGAGGGCCTCCCCGTCCGCCCGCTGGAGCGCGTCCCGGATCGTGGCGTAGTTCCCCTTGGACTTGGACATCTTCTGACGCTGCTGGGTGACGTGGCCGTTATGGACCCAGAGGCGGGCGAAGTCCCCCTCCCCGCAGACGTGGGCGATGAACGACTCGCTCTCGTGATGGGGGAAGATGAGGTCCAGGCCGCCGCCGTGGATGTCCAGGTGGGGGCCCAGGTGCTCCGTGGCCATCACGTAGCACTCGATGTGCCAGCCGGGGCGGCCCACGCCCCAGGGGCTCTCCCATCCGGGCTCCCCATCCTTCGCCCTCCGCCACACGACGAAGTCCAGCGGGTTCTCCCGCCCGCCGGAGGCCGTGTCCTCATCCACGACGATGTCTTCGAAACTCTGGTGGCTCAGGCGGCCATAACCCGGGGACTTGGAGACCCGGAAGAAGACGTCCCCGTCCACCGCGTAGGCGCAGTCGTGCTCCACGAGGGCCTCGACGATGTCCAGGATCTGCGGGATGTGCTCCGTGACGCGGGGATAGGCGTCCGCCCGGAGGACGTTGAGGCGGTCCATGTCCTCCAGGTAGGCCTCCGTGAACCGCTCGGCCACATCCGCGGGCGTGGTCGCCAGTTCCTGCGCCCGGACGGTGATGGAGTCTTCCACGTCCGTGATGTTCTCCACGAACCGCACCCGATGCCCCTTGTAGTCCAGGTACCGGCGCAGTACGTCGTAGGCGACGTAGGACCGGGCGTGGCCCACGTGGGCGTAGTCGTAGACCGTGGGCCCGCAAACATACATCCGCACCTCCGGCGGGTCCAGCGGTTCGAAAGCCTCGAGCTCCCGTGATTTCGTGTTGTACAGGCGCAGCGCCATGGAGGGTCTCCGGGAGGGTGGGCGAACTACGCGGGGGCCGTTATATAACGCTTCGGTGCCGCCCTGGAGGGTCGGCCAGGGCCGAGGGGCTTCGATGCCCTGGCGAGCGAGGCTACTTGAGGAGCCGCTTCACGTTCTCGCGGAACACCGTCTCGGAGATCTTCCCCGCCTCGTACGCCGCGGAGAGCCTCTCGACTTTGTTGGGCAACTCCGCGTCAGGGAGCTCCAGGCGGCCCAGGTTCTGGGTGAACAGGTCCCCCGAGACCCGACCCGCCGCGAACGCCTCGGCAAGCCGCGTCAGCGGCCCCAGGTCGACCGCCTCCTCGGGGACCTCGAAGCCCATCAAGGCCAGGTTCTTCTCGTACACGTCCCGGGAGATCTTGCCCGCCTCGTAGGCCCGCTGAACCCGGAGCACTCGCTCGTCCTCTTCCGGGACCTCCTCTTCGGGTTCCACGGCCTCTTCCTCGGGCTCCTCCGGGGCCTCGACGCCGATGCGGGCGAGGTTCTCGCGGTACACCGCCTCGGAGATCCTCCCCGCCTCGAAGGCCCTTTGGAGCCGGGTGACTTGGTCCTCCGTTGCGAGGGGCTCCTCCACTTCCTCGGGAGGCTCCTCGAGTTCCTCCTCGGCCGCTTCCTCCTCCGCGGGAGGGGCCCCCGTCAGCCGTGCCCGGTTCTGCTCGTAGACCTCCCGCGAAATCCTGCCGGCGGCGAAGGCGGCCTCCAGCCGGGCCAAGGGGTCCTCCTCGGCCGGGACCGCCTCTTCGGGAATCTCCTCTTCCTCCGGCGCGATCGCCTCTTCCTCTTCGGGCGGGCGCTGGTCCTCTTCCGGAGGTTCCTCCTCCTCCTCTTCGGGCGGGATCTCCTCCTCTTCCGCCGGAGCTTCTTCCTCCGGGGCTTCCCCCGCGAGGCGGGCCAGGTTCTCCTCGTACACCTCCTCGGTGATCCTCCCGGACTCGTAGGCCTCCCGCAGCCGCGCGATCCGCTCGTCCTCCTCCGGGAGTTCCTCGGGCTCCGCCTCCTCCGGTTCCTCCTCCTCAGGGCCCCGCGGCCCGAGGACCCGCGGCCCCACGAAGAATCCCAGGAGCAGCCCGACCACAAGGAGCAGCGGCGCGAGCACCCACAGCAGGAGGTCCGGCCCCGCCTCCGGGCGGTACTCCACGACGAGGCGGCGCTCCACCCGGTTCCCCGCCACGTCCTCCGCCGCGACCACCAGGACGTTCGCCCCCCGGCTGAGCTCCACGTCCACGGTGAAGGCGCCCGCCGCCGTCACCACGAGCCCGCCGTTCAGGGTGAGGACCGCCGACAGCTCCGTCTGCCCTTCGATCGTGAGGGTCCTCCGATTCGTCGTCTCCGGCACAGCCTCCAGCGAAAGGCTCGGCGCCAAGGTGTCCAGGATCACGGTCCGGTTCACCGACGCGGTGTTCCCCGCGAGGTCCGTCGCCGTCAACGGGATGACGTTCGGTCCTTCCACCAGCGGCACGAGGGTCTCGAATGAGCCGTCCGCGTTCACGGCCACCGCGCGACCGGCCACCGTCACCGCCAGCGTCGTCGGGTCCCACGGCGTCCCCGCCGCGATGAGGTCCGACACCCGCCCCGTCACCGGGGCGGTCGCCGTGCGGGTGGGGTTCGGCCCCTGGATGAGGGCCTGGTCGAAGGCCGGCGCGAGGGCGTCGTAGACGATGGTCTTCTCCACCGTGGCCACGTTGGCAGGCACGGGGTTCCCCGACCCGTCCACGGAGTACCACGGGACGGACCGCACCTCGAACACGTTCGCGCCCTCCGCCAGGGTGACCGTCGCCCGGAAGGTCCCGTCCGCCTCCATCTCCACGGTCCCGCCGGGGATCTCCACGGTGCTTCCGGGCCGCGACGCACCCGTGATGGCGTGGGTCCCCTGGTTCGTGAAGCTCACGTCCGGGTCGTCCAGGGTCAGGGGCGGGGACTGGGTGTCGATGACGACGACGAAGCTCTGGGACGCGACGTTCCCCCCCTCGTCCCCCACGGCGACAGTGAGGAAGTGGGGGCCGTCCAGGAGGGGCGCGGGCACCCCGAAGGTCACCGCCCCCTGCCAGTACCCGAGCTTCTCCTCCGCGTTCAGGCCGAACGGGATGACGACCTCCGCCTGGGGGGTCATGTCCTGGCCGTCCAGCCACAGCCGGACGGAGTCGTACGAAAGCTCGCCGCGCTCCGCGTCGCTGAACGAGATGGCCACCCGGGGCATGGGATCGTTCGTCCGCAGCTGCGTCGCGTTCTCGATCTGGAGGCCCGGGGCGGTGTTCAGGCTGAAGCCCTCGATCACCGGCGCGACCCGGTCGACGGCCAGCTCCACGGGGATCAGGAGGGTGAGGGGGGCCTTCTCCGGGCCCACGTAGAGCGCCCCCAGGAGCTCCCCGTCGGGGGTGCTCCCGTCCAGGTTCCACTGCAGGGTGACGGTGCTCACGTTCCACGCGGGGATGAGGGCGGCGGTCGTCCCCGCCACCGTGAAGCCCTCCCCCTGCACCAGGGTGAGGTCCATGTTGAAGGTCCCGAAGCCCTTGGGGCACGTGAACCCGAGGACCTTGATGATGTACGGCGCCCCGACGACGCCCTCGTTGACCTCGGGCGTGTCCGGGTCGTCCTGCACCGTCGGCTTGATGAGGCGGATGTGCTCGTCCGCGTCGGCGTCCGCGTCGTAGACGACGAACTCCTCCACCTGGGCCGCGCCGTCCGGCACGTTGTCCGGCCCTTTCCCGTCGAGGAACAGGGCCAGGTCCAGGTCGTCGCAGGGCTCCGCCGTCCCCTCCGGCGGGTCCCCGGGGTTCGAGGTGATGTGGACGTCGAAGATGAGGGCGCTGGGCTCCACGTTGACGACCTTCGTGTAGGAGCCGCCCACGAGGAGGTCGATGAAGGTGCCGCCCTCGATGACGTCCTGCTGGATGGGGACGTCGAGAAACTCCTCCGGGGCGGACGGCCCCGCGGAGACGCTCCCGATGCCGGGCCACGGCACGCTGGAGTACAGGAGGACATCCCGGGACCCGGAGAGCTCGTTCGTCACCACCTTGATCTCCGGCGGGTTCACGCGCATGCTCCCCACCTGCCCGGAGACGGCCTCCGACGCGTAGGTCCCGTTCATCAGGACGTTCTGGATCGCCAGGACGTTCAGGCCCCCCACGAGGCCCGGGGCCACGATCTCCTCCGGCCCGCCCGTGGTCGTGAAGAACGTGGCCGTCTCCTCGGAGCCGCCGTTGGTCGTGTACAGCAGGTAGGGCCCGTACCGGCTCTGGGGGAACGCCCCCGCGGTGAGGCCCGCGGCGATGGGCACCGCCCCCGGCCCGAACGCGTACCCGTTGATGTCCGTCATGTCCAGGTCCCACTGGAGGTCCAGGAAGAACTTCGAGCCGCTCTCGATGGAGAACTGCCCTTGGTCGGGGACGTCCACGAAGTAGAACCGCCAGTCCCCGGATTGGGTGCCCTGCCCGAAGCCCCCCACGACGCGGTTCCGGAACAGGTCGTCCTGCCCCGGCGCGTCCTGCCCGAAGCCGAACTCCACTTGGTTCGAGGGGACGTTGATCACCACGGGAATCGTCGTGGTGTTCGCGTAGGTGTAGTCCATCTGCACCACGTCGCCGGGGTTCAGCGGGGCGGTGAAGTTGACCATCCCGGCGGCCAGGTACTCCAGGTAGTCCACCCCCGCCGTCTGGGGGACGCCGTTCCTGAGGACCGTGAGGGCGGAGATGTCCTGGTGGTCCGCGGACACCCAGCTGGCGAAGAAGGGCACCTGGATCGACCGAGTGGCGGAGGCGGTGGCGGGGTCGCCCTGGATGTAGATGGCCCCCTCGTAGCCGCCGATGGGGGTCCCCGCGGGGACGTCCACCGTCGAGGTGAAGGTCTGCGTCTCCCCGCCCGCCAGGGACAGAGAGCCCGTGCTGAGGCTCAGCCAGTTCCAGTCCGCCTTCTGGTAGAACTCCAGGGTCACCAGGAAGTTGATCCCCGCGGCCCCGGGCTTCCCCGGCTGGATGCCCGCCCGGACGCCCATCGCCAACCCGTCGTGGGTCCGCCCCGCGGGGTCGTGGATGCGCCCCTCCCACACGTTCGCGTCGGGGAACACGATGAGGCGGCGGTTCAGGTCGCTGAAGGCCCCCGTGTTCGGCTCCGGCGGGAACATCGTCCAGTCGTCCTCGGACCAGTCCATGACCTCGAGGAAGTAGGAGTAGTTCGTGTTCCCGTCGCCGTCGGGATCCAGGTCGCCGATGGGAACCCGGTAGCTGATCCGCAGGAGGTCCGCGTTCAGCCACTCACCCTCGTCGATGGCCGCGACCTTCTGGTAATTCTTGTCGTACACCCCCGTCCCCGTCAGGGCCAGGGGGAGGCCGTGGAGGATGAGGAACCAGTGGGCGGGGTCGTTGGGGAGGTCCGTCTGGGTCTGGAAGGTGAAGTTCACCTCGGAGGTCTTCTGGAAGACCGCGTCCGTGAGGGTGAGGGTGTCCGGCGCCGGGGCGACGTTCGTGACGGTGAAGGTCTCCTGGGCGCTGTCCCCCGGGTCCATGAGGTGGGCGAACGACTCGTACCGGGTGCCCTGGTAGTCCCCGGGGTTCCACAGGTTCGGCGCCACGAGGAAGCCGTCCTGCCCGGCCGCCAACTGCGCGGTGCGGAGGGCGTTCACCCGCCCCGCCCCCTGGACCAGCGGGTCGTACTTCAGATTGTCCGCCCCGCTCATGAGGAGGCTCCTGGCGACGCTCGCGTTGGGGAACGCCCCGTTGGCCTCCTTGTACGCCTGGAAGGCCAGGGCGAGCATCCCCGCAGCCCCCGGCGAGGCCAGGGACGTCCCCGCCCAGAGGTTCGTGGCCTCGTAGCCGTTGTAGGGGCGGTAGTCCACCTGGTTCAGGGCGACAGACCCGAAGGCCATGCGGCCGTTCGCCACCACGTCCGGGTCCGGCATCCCCTGGGCCGTGGGCCCGCGGGAGGACTCCGGGGTGACCTCCCCGAACGTCGGGTTGAGGCCCCGTTCCAGCCCCGAGAGGTGGCGGTAGAAGAAGTCCGTGGCCGCGCCGACGGTGATGACCGCGGGGGACGCCGCGGGGGTGGACACCGTCCCGTACCCCCACCCGGAGTTCCCCGAGGACACCGTGATCGTCACGTTCCCGTCCGCGTGGTCGTTCACCAGGTAGTCCAGGAACCGGGCGTTGAAGTCCCACCCGTCGTGGTAGGTCCCGGAGAAGCCGAAGGAGTTCGAGATGATGTGGGCCTCGTCCCCCGTGTTCGGGGTGCCGTCGTAGCCCTCCACCGAGAAGTACCAGCCGTCGTAGAAGTTCGTGGCGTAGACGTTCGCCACGGGCACGAGGAGGGCGTCAGGGGCGAACCCGATGACGTGGCCCACCGTGGGGACGTCCATCGTCCCCTCGTCGAAGTAGGTGGACTGGCCGCGCCCCACGATGCTCGACGCGACGAGGGTGCCGTGGCCCTGGTCCAGGTCCAGGGCGCCCATGAACGCGACGACGGTCCCGTTGGCGGGGATGATGTTCTGCAGGTCCAGCACGGCCGGCTGGCGGGCGATCCACACGTCCGAGTAGGGGATGGGCACCTGCTCCAGGGTCCCGCTGCCGAAGTCCCACTCGTTCTGCGCGATGAAGTAGATGATCCCGCCGGAGACGTCCGGGACGCCGTCGCCCGTGAGGTACCACGTGTAGTCGGTGGACCCCAGGGCGTGGCCCTTGTAGTCTCCCTCCAGGGAGAGGGTGGCGCTCGTCCACCGCCGCGCCCGGGCCTCCTCCCCGCCGGAGACGACGGAGAGGCCGTCGGTGGACCAGGTCCCGGAGAACACGCTGGCCTCGTGGGCCGCCTGCCCCGTCTTGGAGCCGGTGACGAAGAAGTCGTTGTAGTTGTTGACCGTCCACCGGGCGAGGACGAAGTTGTTCGTCTCCTCGTCCCACGTGGAGGTGGTGAGGAGCTGGGAGGCCACGGGGGACCAGGATACGGAGGTGATCGGGAGGGTCTGGTGCTCGGGGATGGACCAGGTGCTCCAGGCGTCGAGGACCACGTCCCACACGCTCAGGAGCCCCGCCCGGTCGCCGTAGGCGAGCCACGTCCCGTTCGGGCTGAACGCGATGGCGTTGAGGGGCGTGCCGTGGGCCACCGAGTCCGCCTCGGTCCACGAGGCGTCCCAGAGGCGCACGGTCCCGTCGTCAGAGCCGGTGGCGATGCCGTTGGCGCCCCAGTCCGCGGTCCCGACGGCGGCCGTGTGTCCGGTGAGGGTGGCCACGAGGCCCGTTCCGACGTTCCAGACCTTCGCGGTGCCGTCCATCGACGCGGAGACGAGGCGGTTGTTCGCCCCGACGGGGTCCCACGCCACGGCGGTGACCCCCGCGGTGTGCCCGCCGTCGCTCTCGGTGAACGTGGCGGCCACCGTGCCGTCCCAGTTCCACACGACCACGGCGTGCTGCCCGCGGCCGGAGGCGTCGGCATAGCCCGCGGCGAGGCGTAGCCCCGCAAGGTCCCAGGCCACGGACGTCACCCGCCCGCGGTGGGCGTGGAACTCGTTGACCTGGGCGCCAGAGGCGGCGTCCCACAGGAGGATCCGGTGGTCGTTGGACCCGGTGGCAATCCACGTCCCGTTCGGGGCGTAGTCGATGGACGTCACCCCCGAGGCGGGGTCGAAGAAGTCCAGCCACGAGGTCTCGTCGTAGACCGGGCAGGCCACGGGGTCGTCCGCGGGCCGCCACTGCTTGTCCGCGCAGTACTTCCCGTACTTCTTCAGGGGCTTGTCGTTCGTGAAGTCCCGGTTGTGGTCCAGGTCCACGTAGACGGTGTCGTACACCCCCGCCACCGCCTCGTCCACCACGAGAATCCGGGTGAGGGGGTAGTTGTCGTCCGGGTGGTCGCCGAAGTAGTAGCCGCCGCTCTTGCTGGTCCCCGTGACCTGGTACTCCAGGGGCCACGACATCTGGACGTTCGGCTTCCCCGCGACGGTGTCGTCGGAGCGGACGTAGGTGTGGATCCAGAAGCCCCGCCCCACGTAGGTGAACGCGGAGAGCTGGGTGGGCGTCGGCGTCCAGTCGGGGGCTGGGAAGTTCACGTTCGGGTCGGAGTAGGCGGTGTCCAGGGCGTGGGACGCGTTCACCCCCGCGGTGAACAGCTCCACCGCGAGCTGCTGGGGGTCCCCTAGGAACGCCTTGGGCAGGGAGAACTCCAGGAACGCCTCCTCATCCTCGAAGTCCCAGGCGCTGTAGCTGATCTGCCCGTTGATGGGGAACTCCGTGATGTTCACCCCGGCGTCCCAGGCGGAGCCCAGCCAGGTGTAGACCGTCCCGTTCTCCACGGTGTCGTTCCGGTCGTACTGCCCCGGGGGCTGCCCGCCCAGGTGGTCGATGTAGACGACGAACTCCGGGCGGTGCTCGGGCACGGCGGTGATGAGGCTCCCCGCTCGCGGGTCCACGTCCCCGCCCGACCCCGTGACGTTGTCCGTGTCGATGTAGAGGCCGAAGGCCACGTCCGACTGGTTCGTGAAGGTGTCGAAGCCGAAATACCACCAGTCCGCGTCCTGGGTGGCGTACAGGGAGACGAGGTCGAAGTCGTTCCCCAGGTGGGACGGCTGGCCGA
>JABAOD010024812.1_pt1 | contig 12728 bp, 11 predicted proteins | sample 7062151 | NCBI WGS metagenome assembly JABAOD01 (sample SAMN14538626, study PRJNA623070) | marine sediment metagenome | biome: marine biome [ENVO:00000428]; feature: marine pelagic biome [ENVO:01000023]; material: deep marine sediment [ENVO:00002113] | place: India: Gulf of Khambhat ...
GCCGCCGCGGAGGAGCGTCTGGGCGAGCGGAACGCGGCCGAGGCGCTGCCGCCCGAGCAGCGCGCCCTGCAGCAGCTGCAGCGCGCCGAGGCGGCGTTCCGCGAGGTGCAGGTCGGGCGCTCCGACTCTCAGGGGGGTGCTGGACAGGCGAACGTCGAGGAGCTGGCCGAGCTGTTCGAGTTGGAGCTCGACAAGCAGAGGAACCAGTACGAGCGGGTCGAGCGTGGACGACAGCAGCAGATCGACGAACAGCTCGACGAGACGCTACAGAAACTCCAGGAGCTGGCGCGTCGACAGCAGCAGGAAAACGAGCGGGCGCGAGCCCAGGCCCGTGAAGCGCAGGGCCGGGGAGGTGGCGGCGGCTCACAGCGGCAGCTGGCCGAGCAGGCCGAGGAGCTGGCGCGGAAGCTGGAACGCCTGGCTCGCGAAGAGTCACTGCCGGAACTGAACCGTACGGCGCGCCAGCTGCGCGAGGCCGCCGAGGAGATGCGGCGCGCGGCGGCGAACTCACGCACGGGCGACGTGTCGCAAGGGCTATCGGCCCTGGAGCGGCTCAAAGAGGCGCGCCGATTACTGGATCAAAACCGCTCGGCCGGGCTGAGACGTGACGTCGAAGACGCCTTGCGGCGTGCCGAGCGCTTGGCCGAGTCGCAGGAAGACGTCATCTCCGAGGTCGAGCGTCTGGGAGAGATGGGCACCGACCGGCGCGAGCGCGTGCGCCGATTGAACGAGCGCAAGGAGGAAATGGCCGCCGAGGTCGCCGATCTGGAGACGCAGTTGCACCGCCTGTCGCGCGAGTCGAGCCGCGAACAGCGCGAGGCGTCTCGTAAGCTCGAGGAGGCGGCAAACACGATCCGGGACGACAAGCTGGAAGACAAGATCCGATACTCGCGCGGGGTCGTCGAACAGCGGTCGCCGGAGTACGCACGCAACTTCGAGGGACAGATCGCTCAGGACCTCGAGGGCCTTCGAGAGCAACTCGAGGCTGCGCGCGACGCCATCGGCGAGACGCGCGACCAGCGCCTCGACCGGGCGCTCGATCGGGCCCGCGATCTCACGCGCTCGCTCGAGTCTCTCGACGAGCGGATTCGCAGCCGGAGCGATGAGGCGACCGACCGGGATCGCGCCGCCGAGTCACAACCACAAGCCCAGGGTGGTGAGCCGTCCCAGCCGCGTGGCGAGGCGGGTCAGCCGTCGGATCAGGCAGGACAGCCGGGCCAGCAGCCGCGGAGCCCGGAGGGCGCCACGCCCCGCGGCCGCGCGAGCGACACCTGGGACGGATTTCCGGGGTTCAATCCGGGCGATGTCCGCCAATTCCGCCGCGAATTCCGCGAACGACGCGGCGAGGCGGAGCAGCTGCGTCGGCAACTGGAGCGCGAGGGGGTCGATGCCGGCGAGCTGGGCTCGATCATCGACAAGATCCGCCAGCTCGAGCGCGATCGGCCCTACGGCGATCCGCGTGGGCTCGCCGAGCTTCAGGCTCAAATCATCCAGGGGCTGAAGGAGTTCGAGTATCTGCTCCGCCGGCAGCTCGGCGGGGCCGATGCGCGCGAACTGCTGTTGACGGGCTCGGACGAGGTTCCCGAGGGATATCGCGAGTTGGTCGAGGAGTATTACAAGGCCCTCGCGGGGGAAGGCTCGAAGCGGCCGTAGCGACAGCCACAGCCGAGGCTGAAGCCGCCACGCGTGTCGGTTAGCGAGGGGGCATTCGCCCAGCGCCAGCAGCGATGTGTGACCGAATCGCGACCATCGACTTTCACGTCACCTCGGAATGCAACCAGGAGTGCCCCTACTGCTGGGGACCGCAGGATTTCGAGCAGCCGGTCGGTACCGGCGCAGCCCTGCGCATCATCGCCCATGTCAAGGAAGTCGGCGCCCGTCGCATCGTTTTCACTGGCGGCGACCCGCTCAAGCGGGCGGACATCATCCGTCTGATTCGCCATGCCCATGCCATCGGGCTCGAAGTCGCTCTCTCCACGACCGGAGACGAACTGACGCCCGAGTTTCTCGAGGCGATCCACACATCCATCGACCTGATCTCGCTTCCACTCGACGGGTCGAACGAACAGGTGAACGCGCGTACGAAGAAGGCGGGCCATTTCGCCGCGGTCATGAAGGCTCTGGAGTGGCTCCGCCAGCACCCCGAAATCGATGTGAAAGTCTGCACACCGGTGACCCGGCACAATCTGGAGGACGTCGGAGCGATTCTCGAGTTGGTGGAGGACTACGCCCGCAGAACGGACGCCCGGGTCTTCTACAATATCTTCCAGGCTTTCCCGCGGGCGATGTTCGCGGTGAACTGGGATGAGCTGGTTGTCAGCGATGGAGAGTTCAGCGACCTGCGACGCCGTCTGGAGACGAGCTCGGTTGTTCGCGTGAANNGGTCTTTCCTGACGGCAGTCTCGTGATCCCACGTGGAAGCGATTATCCGTCCTACGGCCCGTTCCTCGAGGTCGAAGATCTGGACGCGGTCTTGGAGGTTAGCTCCTTCGACTTGGAAAAGCACCTTCGCCACTCCCGTGGCTGGGTGAAATCGCCGCCTGCGCGATCCCTCGGCGACCGAAGCCGCGGTGACGAGCCTTGAGCGGGCAGCTGAGGAGCGTAGAGGTGACGGCGGGTGTCGCGACGTACCGCTAGCGGCAGGTGGCGGCGGTGAGCAGCCCCTTCTCGAGATCGGTGAGCGGTGCCGGGTAGTTCCCGGTGAAGCAGGCGTCGCAGAAGGGCCCATACGTCTCGACGGCACCGATCATACCTTCCAGGGAGAGGTAGCCGACGGAATCGACGCCCAGGTGCTGGCGTATCTCGTCGACGCTGAGGCGCGAGGCGAGCAGCTCTTCCTTGGTTGGCATGTCGATGCCATAGAAGCACGGGTGCCGGATCGGAGGCGAGGAGATGCGAAAATGGATCTCTTTGGCGCCGGCGTCGCGGATCATCGAGACCAGGCCGCGGCTGGTGGTTCCGCGTACGAGCGAGTCATCGACGATCACGACGCGTTTTCCGTCGATCACCTCGCGCACGACATTGTACTTGACCCGCACCTTGAAATCGCGGTCGGCCTGCACCGGCTGGATGAAGGTGCGGCCGATATAGTGGTTACGAATCAGCGCCAGTTCGAACGGGATGCCGGACTGCTCGGAGTAACCGAGGGCCGCCGAGTTGGATGAGTCGGGCACCGAGCAGACGACGTCGCCCTCCGCCGGATGCTCGAGGGCCAGCCGTCGCCCGAAGGCCCGGCGGGCCGCGTCGACGGTGCACCCCCAGATTCGAGAATCGGGCCGCGCGAAGTAGACGAGCTCGAATACGCACGCCGCCGGAGCCTCGGGGACCAGCCGCGGGAGCTCCTCGATCTGGCCGTCCCGAATTTTCAACACCTCGCCGGGCTCGATGTCGCGGACATAATCGGCTTCGATCAGATCAAAGGCACAGGTCTCCGAGGCGATGACGATCCCTGGGCCCTTACGGCCGAGCACGAGCGGGCGAAAGCCACGCGCGTCACGGGCGGCGTAGATCGTATCGTTGACCAGGATCGCGAGTGAGAAGGCCCCCTCGATCTGAGCGAGGGCTTCGAGCACCTGTTGGTCCGGGTGTGGTTGTTGAGAACGCGCGATCAGGTGGACGATGACCTCCGAATCCATCGTCGACTGAAATATCGCCCCCTCCTGGACCAGTTTGGCGCGCAGAACCGCGGCGTTGGTCAGGTTGCCGTTGTGGGCGAGGGCCAGCGTGCCGTCGCGATAATCGACGAGCGCCGGCTGGGCGTTGCGCAGCTCGGACTCGCCNNGCCTTGATCGCTTCGGCGACCAGGCCCATCCCCTTGCGAATATGGGCGGCCCCGCGCTCGTCGAACGAAACGATGCCCGCGGACTCCTGTCCGCGATGCTGGAGCGCGTACAGTCCCAGAAAAGTGAACTCGGCGGCGGCGTCCAGACCCGAGACGCCGAACACTCCGCACTCCTCTCGAAGCGACTTTCCCACCATGGGCAAACGGTGGTTCATCGAGGCCTATGTCCTCCTTTTCGCCCGGTCGATTCGCGAATGGCCAACAGCCTTGTGCGTGGAATTCCCAAGGCAAGATGATAACAGGAGGGGGCTGAGGGTTCCACCCCGGAAAAGGGTAGGCCCGCCGACAGAGCAAGGAAGCACTTCAGCGCCCGCCCGACCGCCGCCAACCGGCGGCCGGGAGAGGGGCAGCCAGCCGCAGCTATTCCCGCTCAGCTTCGTGCCGTGGTCGTGTCCGTCTTCTGCACGGGAGGTGGCGCGGGTACCTGCTGAGTGGGTCGAACCTCCACACGCTCGACGGCCGTAGGCATCTGCAGCTGCTCACCGCCGGGATTGGGTCGCGGCTTGACGCCCTTGGGAGAGGAGCTCTCTCCGGCGTAGTCGCGCCAGGGGGCGCGCAGGACCGCGTCGACCACCTGTCCGTCGAGGAAGAACACGGTATCGGGGAATCCGCATTCTTTCTCGCAACCGTTCGAGTAGAAGTAGAAATCGTAGTGTCCGTACGAGCGCATGCTCTGTGGCTCGCCGAACACGGCCCTGACCTCGTCGTAAGACATGCCGGGCCGAATCGTCTGAACGTCTTGCGCCCAGGTCACGCCTGCGGCCAGCAACACCGCGGCCAGCGTCGCGGCGCCCAAGACACCACCCCGTTTCGTCATCGGCTCCCCCTCTCCTTCAGGCTCGGTGCGACGTCCTACGGTTCGTCCTCGGAGGCCGAGCTTTCCCCCGGCGACGTTTCTGCCCGCAGGGGCCGCATGTCCTCGTACTCCAGATCGCGTGTCTCTGTTTCATCGATGCCCAGCTCGTCAGCGAGCGGGTCACGGTCAGGTAAAAGGTCGAGAAATCCCAGCGTCACCGCCGTGACGATCCCGTAAGTGATATAGACCAACGAAATCGGAAACACCACGAGCCGCGGGTTCCACACCAACAGCGCCGTGGAGACGAGCAGGAACGCGATTCCCGCGCGACCCCGGGCATTGCGTACGCTGAGACGGGGGATGGCCGGATAGGGGATGTGGCTGAGCATCAGCCCACCCAGCACAATCATACCACCACCGAGCAGCTGAGTCCATGGCCAGTCGCTGACGTGCTGCGCGAAGAAGGGCGTCTGGCTGAACGGGTAGAAGGAGACGAGCGTCACGCCGGCGACCGGGGAGGGAAGGCCGTGAAAGTGCAGGCGTGCATGACCGCCCTGCTCGATGTTGAAGCGGGCCAGCCGGGTCGCGACGGCGGCCACGTAAATGAAGGCGAGCGCCCAGCTCCAGTCACCGTTCTCCAGCAAGAGCTTGTAAATCAGGACGGCCGGCGCGACGCCGAAGCTCACCAGGTCGACGAGGGAATCGAGCTCGGTGCCGAACGGGCTTCCGGTGCGGGCGTAGCGGGCGACACGGCCGTCGATGCCGTCGGCGACCGCAGCGAGCACGATGAGCCAGGCGGCGAGGCTGTAGTCACCGCGCAAGGCGGCGATGATCGCCCAGAAGCCGAAAAACAGATTGCCGAGCGTGAGCGCGTTCGGCAGGATGACGATTCCACGCCGCCGCGCCGACCGAGTTCGCTTGATCATCGACTCTCCCCCGTTTCCGCTGGCAGGTGGGCCAGGATCGTCACGGCGCCTACGGCCCGCTGACCCACTCGCACGTCGGCGACGGCGGTCTCGGGCAAGTAAACGTCGACCCTCGAACCGAAGCGTATCAGCCCCATCCGCTCACCCTGGCGCACCCGGTCCCCCACCTTCGCGTAGGTGACGATCCGCTTCGCGGCCAGCCCCGCGATCTGGCGAACCAGGACCGGAAAGCCGGGCGCGTGGATACCGGTCGAGGATCGCTCGTTCGAGTGGCTGGCCGAGCGGCGCCAGGCCGGCTCGAATCGTCCAGGATCGTACTGCCGATGCTCGACCGCGCCCGATACCGGATAGCGGTTGATGTGCACATCGAAGAGGGAGAGAAAGATCGAGATCCTCAAAGCCTGTCCATGCAGATAGGACGGCTCATCGACCGTGCTGACGTCGATCACCTTGCCATCCGCCGGGGCGAGGACCAGACTGGCTCCGGTCGGCCCTTGACGCTCGGGATCGCGGAAGAAAGCGATGACGCAGACGGCGAGAACGGTGACCAGAATCGCCACCGTCCACAGGAACGCGCCGCCGATCAGCAGTGCCGCGTCGAGCAGGACCAACGCCGGCAGCGCCGTGCTCAGAATGAACGGTAAGCCCTCGCGGGCCACAGGTAATCGCATGCGCCGGGTGCTCCGGGCTAGGGCGACGAGATCAGAGGCGACCCGGTGATCAACTCGTACGCCTTCAAGTATCGTTTCGAGGTACTCGCGACGACTTCGGTCGGCAGCGGCGGCGGCGGAGGCCGTTTGTCCCATTTCCCCCGCGCCACGATACCATCGAGGTAGTCGCGGACCGGCTGCTTGTCGAACGACTGTTGGCTGCGACCCGGCTCGTAATCCGCCCGCAGCCAGAAGCGGGATGAGTCGGGCGTCAGTGCCTCATCGATCAGGAGAATCTCGCCCTCGCCGGAGACGCCAAACTCGAACTTCGTATCGGCGATGATCACTCCGCCTTCGTGGGCGATGTCGCGAGCCCGCGCGTAGAGCTTGAGGCTGATCTCGCGCAGCGCGTTTGCGACGGCGTTACCGAGCACGGAGCGAACACGAGCGAACGTGATGTTCTCGTCGTGACCCTCGGTGGCTTTCGTCGCTGGTGAAAAGATCGGTGGATCCAGGCGCTGGCTCTCCACCAACCCCTTCGGCAGCTCCTCGCCGGCGAGCGTGCCCGACGCCTGGTATTCCTTCCAGGCCGAGCCGGTGATATAGCCGCGCACCACACACTCGATCGGGAAAGGCTCCGTGCGCCGGACCAGCATCGAGCGACCCTCCCAGCGCTCGCGACTGGCGGCCAACGGCGGGTGCCGCTCGATGATCGCATCCGGCTCGGCCGTGATCAGGTGGTTGACCACGATGTCATCGGTCCGCTCGAACCACCAACGTGAGAGTTGCGTAAGTACGCGGCCCTTGTGCGGTATCGGCTCGCCCAGGACCACGTCGAAGGCGCTGATGCGATCGGTGGCGACCAACAGCAGGTCCGAATCCAAGGTGTAGATCTCACGGACCTTACCTTCCTTGAAGCGGGGAAGGTCGAGCCCGATCGTGCTCAGTGCTTCTCTCATAGTCTGTGCTCTACCTCCGTCGTTCTTCCATCGGCTCACACGGTCAGCGCGGGGCTCGCGGTGCTCACCTCGGTCTTGTAGCGCTCCAGCAGAGGATCGACCGACTCGGCCAGAAAGCGGTCGACCTGCTCGGGGGCGCGGCCGACCATAGCCTCCGGCGCGAGCAGGCGCTCGAGCTGTTCGCGCTCCACCTTGATCTCCTCATCTCCAGCCAGGCGGTCGATCAGGTCGTTCGGCTGCCCGCTCCGCACGCGCTCGGCGGCGGCCAGGGCGTGGCGGCGGATCCGCTCGTGCAGCGTCTGGCGGTCGCCCCCGCGGCCGGCCGCGTGCATGAGCACGGGCTCGGCGGCGAGGTAGGGCATCTGTTCCTGGAGGCGCCGGGCGGCCACCTCGGGATAAACATTGAGGCCGGCGGCGATATTGTGAGCGAGGAGCAGCACGGCGTCCGTCGCGAGGTAGGCCTCCGGCACGGCGATCCGCTTATTCGCCGAGTCGTCGAGGCTGCGCTCGAGCCACTGCGAGGCGGCGGTGATGGCGGGATCGAGGGCGAGCACGATGACGTGCCGTGCGAGCGCGTTGATGCGCTCGGCACGCATCGGATTCCGTTTGTGCGCCATAGCACTGGAGCCCACCTGCTTCTCCCCGAATGGCTCGGCGATCTCGCCGAAACTCTGCAGCAGGCGAATATCGTTGGCGAACTTCGAGGCCGATATGGCGACTTCCGCCAGCGTGTTCAGCAGCGCCGCGTCGACCTTGCGTGGATAGGTCTGTGACGTCACGCCGAATAGCGTATCGAAGCCCATCCGCTCGGCGATCAGCTCGTTGAGCCGGTCGACCTTGGCGCCGGCGCCGCCGAACAAGCTGAGGAACGAGGCTTCGGTCCCGGTGGCGCCGCGCGCTCCGCGGAAGCGAAGCTTGGCCAGGCGATGCTCGATCGTTTCCAGATCCAGGATCAGATCTTGAATCCAGAGGGTGACGCGCTTGCCGATCGTCGTCGGCTGGGCCGGCTGCAGATGCGTGTAGCCGACGGTGGGCAGGGCGCGATGGCGGAGCGCCTGTGCGCGCAGGGCGGCGATCACGCCGAGGATGCGGCGGCGGATGAGCCCGAGCGCCTCGCGGTGCTGGATGAGGTCGGCGTTGTCCATGACGAACGCCGAAGTGGCTCCCAGGTGGATGACGCCGCGTGCGGCCGGGGCGACCTCGCTGAACTGGTGGATGTGCGCCATCACTTCGTGGCGCACCTCGGCTTCGATCTCGGCGATTCTTGCCAGATCGATGGCGTCGACTTGTGCCCGCATGGCGTCGATCGCTGTCGCCGGGATGTCGAGGCCCAGCTCGCGTTCAGCTTCAGCCAGGGCGATCCAGAGCTGTCGCCAGATGCGGGCGCGGTGTAGTGGCCCAAAGACCTCGGCCATCTCGGCCGATGCGTACCGCGTAATCAGCGGGTTCTCGTAGCGGTCCGCGACGCCCGTCATCCTCGCTCCAAGCGGAAAAGGGTTCGCCAGAGCCGGCCACCCCGCTCGTAGATCACCCGGACGGTGGCGCCGCGACGCGCCAGGTAATCGAGCGCTTCGGCGACGTCGTCAGCGCTCGTCACGCGGGCGCGGTTGATTTCCACGATGAGGTCGCCCTTTCGCAGCCCCGTCATCCGCGTGACGTAGTCCGAGACGCCCACGATCAGTGCGCCCTCCGGGTTCTGGAGCCCGCGCTCGGCGCGAATCGCCGGGGTCAGCGTCGTGAGCTCGAGCCCCGAGAGAACCTCCACTCGCGCCGCGCGTACCGAGGGTAGCTCTTCCGCTACCAGGCGGACCTCACGTTCGCGGCCGCGCGCGTCGCGGATGGTGAGTTGCAACGTCTGTCCCGGCGACACGTCCAGCAGCTCCGCCTCCCAGTCGAGATTGGATCTCACCGGCCGCCCATCGACCGCCACCAACTCCATCCCCGCTTCGAGCTTCGCCCGCTCCGCCGGTGAGCCGGCCGCGACCTGGGTGATGGCGGCGCCGCGCCGCCGCCCGGCACGGTCGCGCTCGGCCGGTCCGACGTCGAGGCCCACCCAGGGCCGGCGGACCTCGCCGCGCGCACGGAGCGACTCGGCGATCCGCAGGGCCCGATTGATCGGGATGGCGAACCCCAGACCCTGCGAGCCACCCGAGCGGGAGAAGATGGTCGAGTTCACGCCGACGACCTTGCCCTCGGCGTTGACGAGCGGCCCGCCCGAGTTGCCCGGGTTGATGGAGGCGTCGGTCTGGATCATGTCGGCGTAGATGGCCTCACCGCCGTCTCGGGTGCCGCCGAAGGCGGTGGGCAGAATATGGCGGCCTACGCCCGAGATCACACCGGCCGTGACCGTCGGCTCGACATTCGAGATCAGGTAACCCAACGGGTTGCCGATCGCGATGGCCGGCTCGCCGATGACCAGCTCCTGGGAGTCGCCGAACTCGGGGACGGGCAGTTCCACAGCGGCCTTGAGCAGCGCCAGGTCGGAGAGCTCGTCGATTCCGATGAGCTCGGCGGGGTGATCGCTTCCCTCGAGGGTCGCGATGATGATCTCGGTCGCTCCCTGGACAACGTGCGCGTTCGTCAGGACGAAGCCGCCCGGCGCAATGGCGAAGCCGGAGCCCAATCCCTTTACTTCGCGCTCGTAGCCGTAGGGGACGAAGAACTCCTCGAAGAACGAGCGGGGGACGACACGCTCCCGCCGGATGACGTTGACGCTCACGACCGAGGGGATGGCCCGCCGGACGGCTTCAACGATAGCCGTTTCGCGCGCTTGTGAGAGGACGGCCGCTTTCGAGGCGGCCAGATTACGACCCGCATCGACCGCGGCCGCGGGCTGGACGGAAGCGGCGGCCTGTGTGGCGTCGCCGGCCCCGGCAGGGTGCTCCGGCTCACCCGCGCCGTCGAGAAACGCGCGGTGGCCGAATGCCAAAACGCCCAGGGCGGCGGCTGCGGCGATCGCGGCCGCCCAACCGAGTCGGCGGGGCAGCAGCGCGCGGCGCGGCGTCTCTATAGTTTCGCCTCCTCCATACTCGGGACTACGAGCTTGGCTTTCTGCCAGTCCTTGATGAAGTTCTCGAGCCCGCGGTCGGTCAGCGGGTGTTCAATGAGCTTCCACAACACCGCCGGGGGCACCGTTGCAATGTCCGCTCCGATCAGCGCCGCCTCGACGAAATGGAGTGGGTGCCGGACGGAGGCGACCAGGATCTCGGTATCGAAGCCGTAATTGTCATAGATCTCCCGTATCTGGGCGATCAGCTCCATCCCCTCGTGAGAGACGTCGTCGAGCCGACCGACGAATGGCGAGATGAAAGAAGCGCCCGCCTTTGCCGCCAGCAGCGCTTGCGACGGAGAGAAACAGAGGGTGACGTTCACACCGATGCCCTCCGCGCGAAGCCGGCGGGTGGCGACCAGACCTTCCTCCGTCAACGGGCACTTCACGACGACGTTGTCGGCGATCCGGGCCAGGTCGCGCCCCTGGCTTACCATGCCTTCGGCATCGATAGCGAGGACCTCCAGGCTCACGGGACCGGCCACCGCCTCGGCGACCTCCTTCATGTATCCGGCCACATCGGCCTCGCCCACGACCTTGGCCATGAGCGAGGGATTGGTCGTCACGCCGTCGATCAGCCCGGCGCGGGCGGCACGACGGATCTCCTTCAGGTCGGCGGTGTCCAGAAAGATCTTCATGCGTTCGTTCCCTCTTTTCCGTAGCCCGAGCGCGGTCGGATAAGGAATCTAGGACGTTGCAAATCTATCTATCCCAATCCCTTTATCTATAGTCCACTCTGGCCAAAAACAAACCCTGAGCCGGAGCGGGCGGAGCGGACCGTTGGCCCGGCTCACCCGCAAGCAGCCGTGCGATCACGTCGATATCCGCCCGCCCTCGCCCCACCTCGACCAGTGTGCCCACCAGGTAGCGAACCATCCGGTGCAGGTAGCGGTCGGCGGTGATCTCGAACTCCCAGATCGCCCCGGTCTCCGGCGATTCGCGCCAGCCGGCGGACAGCACCCGACAGCGCACGCCCCGCTCGGGCTGACCCGACTTCGCGAACGCACTGAAGTCGTGATCACCGGGGATGAAACGCGTCGCCTGGTCCAGGCGCTTTCGGTCCAGCGGACGGCCGAAAGGCCAGCAGTGCGGGGCGTGGAAGGGCGATGCCGAGACCGGGTCCACGCCAAGCCGATACAGGTAGGTGCGCGAGACGGCGTCGTAGCGCGGGTGAAAGTCGTCGGGAACCGGCTCGGCCGATTCCACCCAGAGATCCGGCGGGGCCAGCGCGTTCAGGGCTCGGCGAAGCTCCGCCGGCCCGAAGCGCTCCGGGATCAGGGCGCTGGCGACCTGCCCGATGGCATGAACCCCTTGATCGGTACGCCCGGCCGCGGTGACTTTGCGAGAAACTTCCCCGCACAGGCGCGCCAACAAAAACGAAAGCTCACCCTGCACCGTCCGCCGGTCGCGCTGGATCTGCCAGCCGTGAAAACCCCGGCCTTCGTAATGCAGGACGAGCTTGACTCGCCAGTGGCCCGCGCTGGTGTCTGGCTGTGCCACGGGCCGGAACTTACCGGGGCCTGAGCCCGGATGTCAAGGAATTACAGCGTCTTAGGTTCCACGTCGAAGGCCCGTCGGCCGGGACTGCCGGAGGCGGACCCGGCAGAGAGGAGGGAAGGGTGGGTCGCTCATCTCGACCGCAGATGTGCGCGTTGACGGTCCCCAGCAACAGCCGCCCGTCATCAATACTTGCGGATGACTCCGATGACGACGCCCCGCACGCGCACCTGCGATTCATCGTAGTACTGCGGCGCGTGGGTCTCGTTCGCGGGCTGCAGACGGATTCGACCGTCGCGCTCACGATAGAAGCGCTTGACCGTCGCCGAGTCTCCCCCGACCAGCGCGATGACCATCTCCCCGTTTTCAGCGCGATCGCGGCCTTCCACCACGACGCAGTCGCCGTCGCGGATCTGCTCGTCGATCATCGAATCGCCGCGGACGCGCAGCACGAAGTGGGGACCGCTCCCGCTCAACATGTCGTCGGGAACCGCGACCGTCTCCTCGCTTTCGATCGCCTCGATCGGCTCGCCCGCCGCCACCAGGCCCAGCAGGGGCAACGGCGCCGCGACCCCTTGCCGGCGCCCGATGTCGAGCGGTTCCACGGAGCGGCTCTCGTTGTAGTTGCGCCGAATGTAGCCCTTGCGTTCCAGGTTGGAGAGGTGCTCGTGCACCGTCGCCAGAGAGCGATAGNNACCGTCGCCAGAGAGCGATAGCCGAAGAAGGCGGCGATCTCCTCGAAGCTCGGCGAGTATCCCGAATTCTGGATAAAGCTCTCAATGAAGTCGAGGATCTCGCGCTGTCGTTTGGTGAGCGCCATGACACCTCCCTGACGGTGGTCGCCGATCGCTCCGTTACCCCCCACTTCTCCCGCCCGCGCTCCGTGCGGACCCTTGAGGTGGGTCCGTCCCTGCCGACTCGACGCCAGCCCTGAGCCCGGCCCGTCCACCTCCCGGCCGTGAGCCCACGGCGGAGTCGGCACCGAATAGGAGCCGAAGCAACGTTACCCG
>JABAOD010016782.1_pt3 | contig 12724 bp, 14 predicted proteins | sample 7062151 | NCBI WGS metagenome assembly JABAOD01 (sample SAMN14538626, study PRJNA623070) | marine sediment metagenome | biome: marine biome [ENVO:00000428]; feature: marine pelagic biome [ENVO:01000023]; material: deep marine sediment [ENVO:00002113] | place: India: Gulf of Khambhat ...
ACGCCTCCCGTGCGCTGGTACATCATCTTGTCCTCGAAGAAGACGACCGGGTTGTCGTCGCGGATGGCAGACTTGAGCAGGCCTTTTGCATCGTAAGGAGTGGAAGGCACGACGACCTTCAAGCCCGGAACATGACTGAACCAGGCATGCAGGCTCTGGCTGTGCTGGGCCGCGGAACGCCGGGTCGCCCCCAACGTTGTTCGGATCACCATAGGGACCTTGAGCTTGCCGCCTGACATGTAGTGGACCTTGGCCGCTTGGTTCACGATCTGGTCCATCGTCAGGGTGACGAAGTCGCCAAACATGATGTCAATTACAGGGCGCATTCCGGTCATAGCCGCGCCGACGCCCAAGCCTGTGATACCAGCCTCCGAGATCGGTGAATCGATCACCCGATCCGGTCCGAACTCCTCAACCAGGCCCTTCAGGACTTTGAAGGGAGTACCGGCTTCGGCTACGTCTTCGCCCATGATGAAGACACATTGATCCCTGCGCATTTCTTCAACCAACGCCTCATTAACCGCCTGTCCGAATGTGATCTCACGCAGAGTCGCGGGCGCCTCAACGTCAGGCGTAGACATGCTGGTCGACCTCGCTTACGTCGGGATACGGCGCATCGAGCGCATATTGAACGGCCGCCTCGGCCTCCGCTCGGACACTGCGCTCAATCTGATCAAAAACGCTCTCGTCCGCCCAGCCGTTTTCCATTATCCAGCGGGCGAGGAACCTGAGTGGATCCCTGAGACGCCTCCACTCCTGCTCTTCCTCTTTACTGCGATAGTAAGATCGATCGATGTCTCCCACGTGGTGGCCGTGGAAACGATAGGTGTTGCAGATCAGGAAACTAGGCCCGCTACCCTCCCGGGCCCGCTCAACCGCACGCCGAGCTGTGAGGTAAACCAGGCGGACATCCTGACCATCAATCTCTTCCACAGGAATGTCGAATGCTTGCGGACGGCTCCGCAGCTTGCCAGCAGTTGTCTCTCGGAAGTGCGTGTATTCGTTATAGAGATTGTTCTCGCAGACATAGACGACTGGTAAGCTCCACAGCGAAGCTAGATTCATTTCCTCGTACAAGATTCCCTGGCCTAGGGCACCTTCTCCGAAGAAGCAGACGGCCACCTGATCCGAACTGCGCATCTTGGCGGAGAAGGCCGCGCCGGTAGCGATGCCAGCGCTGCCGCCGACGATGGCATTGGCTCCCAAGTTGCCGGTCTCTTGGTCTGCGATGTGCATCGAGCCGCCTTTGCCCCGGCAGTAGCCCGGCGCCTTGCCCAATAATTCAGCATACATCCGATCGAGCGCGGCTCCTTTGGCAAGGCAATGTCCGTGACCGCGGTGCGTGCTAGTGATGTAGTCTTCCCGGCGCAGCGCCTGGCAAACCCCAACCGCGACCGCTTCCTGGCCGATGTAGAGGTGCGCCAGCCCAGGCATCTTGGCGCTGGTATAGAGCTCATTCACCTGTTCTTCGAAGACGCGAATCTTCACCATCACCTCGTACATCTGAAGCCAGTGCTCGAGGTCAATCGACGTTAGTTCAGCAATGCTCGGTTCTGACCCGCTTTGTCTAGATTGAGGCATTATGAATGTCTTGACACCCTCCAGGATTCGAGGCGGAAGAGCGGTAACTCACTCTATCCGTCCATGCCGGAGAGTTTCTCCAGAACTTCGAAAAGGACTGCAAAGTCTTTGCGGTCCAGTCCCATCCCCCGGGCGGCGGTGAGGAATTGGTTCGCAAGGGCTGTAGAGGGAAGGGGTACGTCAAGCTCCCGCCCCATCTCCAGAGCAAGCAGCATATCCTTCTGCATCATGTTCACATCAAACCAGGCTTCGTCTGGCTGCTCAAGAACGAACGGGCCTCGATACTTCACCATCGGAGAAGCAATTACACTGTTGAGAAGGACTTCAACAGCCGTCTCCCGCTTAATGCCACTTTTTTCCGCCAGCAAGACAGCTTCGCTGAAGGCGAGCATTTGGACGGCCAGACCCAGGTTGGTGGCGATCTTCATCGCAACCGCTAGACCATTCTCACCCACATGNNCGACCATGATCGAAAGTCTGCCTTCTTCTAAGGTGGAAACGCTGCCTGAGACCGGCGCATCGAGCATCTGTGCGCCCTTGTCAGCCACCATGCGAGCGAGTTCTCGTGTGTTGGCCGGGCTGGCAGTGCTCATGTCGACATAGATTTTCCCAGGCTCCAGACCCTCGAGAATGCCCTCCGAGCCGCCAGTTACCGCCTGGACAGCTGCCGTGTTGGTGACCATCGAGAAGATCACATCGGTCGCCTCCGCAACCCCACGCGGCGTGTCGGCCCAAGCCATGCCAGCGTCAATCAACCACTGGGCCTTGGGCTTGGTCCGGTTGTACCCAGTCAGGTTGTGGCCAGCGTCCATCAACCGCTTGGCGATCCCCCCTCCCATGACTCCGAGCCCGACATATCCGAGATTGGCCACAAGAATGCTCCTGACTCACTGTCCCTGACTTGCCGAGGCTGCCGCCTGGCTGTCTTCACGAACCTGTCGCAAATGAGCGCGCATGGAGATGCGAGCGGCATCCGGATCGTGCTTGATCACTGCCTCCAAGATCTGCTTATGATGATATTGACCGCGCAAGGCACCCCCTGGCACGGCGAAGATGAGAACGCGCTGTTCCCGAAGGATATCCACAATGGGATNNAACGGCCAAGGCGAGGTGAAAATCGAGATCGGCTTCGATATATGCGTCGGCATCCGAGATTGCCTCGTCCATCGCCTCGACCGCCTTCCGCATGGCGTCTATGTCTTGGTCCGTGGCTCGCTCGGCGGCCAGAGCAGCTATCTCTGGCTCGAAAATCTCCCGAACCTCGACAAGGTCTCTCGAGCCAGGTGTCTGGCTGATCTTCATCATGAGGTCGAGGGAATGCCGCATGGCCTGCTCGGTTCCGTCGGGGGTAACAAAGGTCCCCCGGCCCGGGTGAACTTCGATCAGTCCCTTCTCGCGCAGGGCTTTGACGGCCTCTCGCACGACGGTTCGGCTGACGCTGAACTGCTCCGCCAGCTCGCGCTCAGACGGCAACTGATCGCCGTGCCGGAGGTCGCCTTTGAGGATGCGGGTCTCGATCTGCTTGACAATCTGCTCGTAGAGCCTTGAGGCGCGAATGGGGCTATACATATCAACCTTCGGGTANNGTGGTATGATGTTATGATCTAGTCCATCCTAGACCAAAAGGTGATCAAAGTCAATCGGAGGCCGGCAAGTCGCTCGTAGGCCGCGCTGAAGGGCGGGGTGGGCCAGGATATACTCACAAATAGACCGGAGTCGGCCCCCAGCGCCACTACATTCGCGTTTCCCTTCCATCACTAGGTTCTTGGTACATGACCCTTCTTGCTTCCCTCAAGAATATCGGCGAGCGCAGCGCCCATTGGCTGGAGGCGGTTGGCATCTACACTGAAGAAGACCTGATGGCAGTCGGCGTCGTCGAAGCCTACCGGCGAGCCAAAGCCGCTTTTCCAGATCGGGTCACCTTAAACCTGCTCTACGCACTCCAAGGCGCTCTGCTCGACTTATCCTGGAACGAACTACCCCCCGGCCTTAGGTCCGAACTCAGGCGCCAGGTTGAAGAGCTCAATTCGGGAGGTCTCCCCAGACCTCATCCCCGAGGAGCAACTCACGCTGCCCGAGCCACATTGACAGACACGAACACTTGTGCTATTTTTGGTGCGGCCGCTCATTTGAAAGGAGCCCAGACATGCCTGCGCTTGCCTCTATTAACCTGCCAGCTGTCGTGGTAGGCGCAATCATCAATATGGTCATTGGCTTCCTGTGGTATGGACCTCTGTTTGGTGAGATGTGGATCCGTATGATGGGGAAGCCCCGCGAAGAAATCGAGGCCGGCGCCGGTACGGTCACCTATCTTACAACCTTCCTCGCCGCCTTGGTCTCGTCCTTCGTGCTTGCCCTTGTGGTGAGAGGATTTGGCGCATCAACGCTGGTGCAAGGAAGCATTGCTGGCGCAGTGACCTGGATTGGTATCGGCGCAACAGCCACCCTGACAAGCGGTCTCTTCGAAGGCAGGCCCAGCAACGTTTGGCTGCTTTTTGGCACCTATCAATTGATCGTGTACATGATCCTGGGCGCCCTTTTCGCCTTATGGTCGTAGGCTGCAGCCCACCTGCAGGACAATTCCCGGCCCGGGGTGACAAGCCGATCCAGAGCGGCCGGCGGAGACCGAGGAAGGTGCTTTCATGAAATCCAGGGAGGAAGTCTTTTACGGCGTCCTAGACAGCACGCCCGTAGGCCCGGTTTTGGTTGCCATGACCGAGAACGGGATCGTAGCGCTTGACATGGGCATCCCCGAGCGGACCTTTGTTTCGCGTCTTGAGAGGCAGAAAGGCGGAAGGCATGTGATCCACTCCCAGGAGCGAACGCAACGTGCGTTGAGGCAGCTGGTGGAGTACTTCACCGGAAGCCGGGCAAGCTTTGATCTGAGGCTTGATCTGCGCGGCCTAACGGAGTTCCAGCGGGAAGTACTTCTCAGGGTTTCGGAGATTCCCCGCGGCCGAATAGCCACCTACGGCGAAATCAGTCTTCTTCTTGGCAAGCCTCGCGCGGCACGCGCGGTGGGACAGGCCTTGGCCCGGAACCCCGTCCCGATCATCATCCCCTGCCACCGGGTCGTCGCCTCCGACGGCTCGCTGAGCGGCTACTCAGGCGCAGGCGGAATCAAAACCAAAGAAACGCTGCTCAGCCTGGAGGGCGCACGCCCGAAGTAGCAGGATCGGGCTGAAGCGGACGAGTACAGCCCCAAGTCGCTGCAAGGAGTATTGCCGCGCCTCGCAGCTAGGATCAGACGTGGCAGGCAGACGATGCCAGCGAAGCTGGAGGGATCCGGGCGCGGTGATTCACGCAAGACAGGCTCAGGAGAAACGATCCCAGCACGAACTGTCACCGCTAAACGTTGTGGTGATCCGCCACCTGCCTTCGTGATCCCAAGGGTTCCCGTCCCACATTCCGCTTGCGAGGGCAGTGCAACCGTCCAAGTGCGAAAAGCTGGGCCAGTCTGGCAACAGGCACTCGATCCCTGCAAGATTGCGATCTGCCTCGACCCAGGTAGGCGTCCGGCCCTTTGGGAGGATCAGACCGCAGTCATTTCTAGGGCAGCCAATTTGGATGAAGGTCCTCCACCCGGCTCTCAGGAGCTCTGCAGCCTTGATGTGTCCGCTTTGTCCAGCTTGAGTCCTCCGCCGGAACAACAGGCCCAGACACGGAAACAGCCCTGCAATCCCGTGCTTGGCATCTGATGCACTTCGAGCTCTAGCGGCCGTCGAAGGCCCGGAAGACCAATACCGAATTGTGTCCGCCAAAGCCAAAGGAATTACTCAGCGCCACTCGAACCGGCATTTCTCTGGCCTCATTCGAGACATAATCAAGGTCACAGGCTCTATCCGGTTGCGAGTAGTTGATCGTAGGTGGAATAACGCTCTCCTGGATCGCCTGGATGCAGAAGATAGCCTCAACGGCGCCGCTGCCGCCCATCATGTGGCCCGTCATGCTCTTCGTTGAGCTCACCGGGATAGCATACGCCCGGTCCCCCAATGCCCGCTTGATGGCCCTTGTCTCCACGGCATCATTCATTGGGGTCCCGGTCCCATGCGCATTGATGTAGTCAATATGGGTTGGTTCGCAGCCAGCCTCCTCGAGTGCGAGCTTGATCGCCTTGGCGCTGCTTTCGCCCCCCTCGAGCGGGGCAGTGATGTGGTGTGCGTCGGTTGTGGCGGCATAGCCCACGATTTCTGCCTGGATGGGCGCGCCGCGCTGGAGAGCATGTTCCAAGCGCTCCAGCACGAGCACGCCGGCGCCTTCCCCAAGCACCAGGCCATCTCGATCGGCGCTGAAGGGCGAGGGTGTATGGTCAGTCCGTCGACTGTAGGCTCGCATGCGGTCGAAAGTGCCAACACTGAGCGGCGTAATAGGTGCGTCCACCCCCCCAGCCAACATGCCATCGACGGCGCCGCTGCGGATCAGTCGAAAACCCAGACCGACGCCATCGGCCCCCGAAGCGCAGGCTGAGGCCACCGAGCAGGAGGGCCCACGAAGCTCGTGCGCGATGTTGACTGAAGGAGTTGTCGTCATGAACTTTGTCAGGCCGAGTGGATCGAGTCGTTTGGGCCCTTCCTCGATGAGCGTCACCATTTCTTCGTTCATCGAGGTCAACCCGCCAAACGCGCTGCTTATCGAAGTGCCAATCCGATACTGGTTTGCATTGGTTATCTTGAGCCCGCTCCCCTCGAGAGCTTCGAGAACGGCAACATTGGCCAGCAATTCGAAGCGATCCTGACGGCGGGCGGCGCGCTTGCCGAGAACCAGGGCCGGATCAAATCCCTTGACCTCAGCCGCAACCCTAGCTTCGAAGCTGCTCGCGTCAAACAGGCTGATCCCTCCTACGCCTGAACGGCCTTCGACCAGCGACCGCCAAGTCTCACGCGCCGTCTTGCCCAGAGGGCTGACGACACCATAACCCGTTACCACCACGCGCTGCATCGCGAACTGCCTTGACCTCTATTTCATCCCAGCGAGCGACCCATAGAGCGATTCGGCCTGCCCCATGACCTTTTCATACGAAGCGCGATCCTCAACCAGATTCCGGTTGTGCACTGACGCCCTAGAGCGGAGACCGTCATCGTCCAGGGCCTGGCTCACCGCCAAGGCAAGGTCCATGTGATCCCCGGGATCGATCAGGAATCCATTCACTCCATGTTCAATCCACTCGCGGATAGAGGGCAGATCGCCAGCCACTGGAAAGGCCCCCCCGGCCATAGCCTCCAGCAGGGTATTGGGCGTCCCGTCGTGCTCACTTGGAGAAACGCTCACCGCCGCCCGCTGGAAGAGGGCCATCATCTCAGCTGGCGACAGCCTGGGAAGCAGGTGGACGCCGCGCTTGAGGCCAACCCTTCTCAGCCAGCCCTCCACCTCAGGCATTCCGGCCATGCCCGGACACAGAAAGGCCGCCCGCGGGTTGCGCGCCAGGATTTCGGGTATGGCCCGAAAGAAAGTGTCGTTCCGCACGTAGGCCCGCAGCCCGCGTGGATTGACGATCACCTGGGCTTGCTGGCCAAGCAACCGAAACAGGTAGGAAAGAGCCGAATCCTTCAACGCCGATTCGGTCGTGCCAGGCAAGAGGAGTTCTTTCCGGATTCCGCCGTTTCCCGGCAGAACAGTTTCAGGCCGGCCTGGGGGGTAGCCCCAACGCCGGGCCAGTCGTAGATCGCGTTGGCAGTCCGTGTGCAGCCCATCGGCCCGGCGCAGAGCCCGGCGTGTGAAGAGCGCCATGCACGGCGACGAAGGCGCATGAAGGGTGAAATCGTTGCCCCACACCGAAAGCAGGAGCGGCGCCTCAGGATTGGCCTGTGCCGCCAACATGCCCTCAAAGGGAACACGCAGCGCGTGGACAAGCTCCGGTCTGACTTCCTCGATGATCCTTCGGGCCCTTGCTGCGGCCGAGAAAAGAGTCACAGGGCCGAACCAATGCCGCAGCCTCATTCTCCGCTGTACACGACCGGCACCACGGCCGAGAAGGAATCTGCCAAAATCGACCGCCCTGCCTCCCAAGCTCCGAGCGGGTTGCCGACCTCTCATGCCGGTGGGCCGGCTGGCAGCGCTGCTGAACGCCACCGGGACAAAAGTCAGAGAGGCCAGCTCCAATTCGGGCGCGCATTGGAAGGTGGACAGCAAATGAACTTCATGGCCCGCCTCGACGAAGTAGGCTATCCAATTGAGTGCAATCTCACTTCTCCCATCGGCGATGTAGAGCAGACGCACCTCAGCTACCTTCCAACACGGCATTCAGCGCGCGCACAAATACTGAGACCATCCTATCAATGTTGACCTCTTCCACGACCACTCGATGCGAGGCCGCGCCCTTTTTCAGCAGGCGTGCCGGATCTTGCAGAGCCTGCTGAATGGCCTCTACCAGGGCTGTCAGGTCATTCGGCGGAGTGAGCCAACCGTTCTCTTCGCCTACAAGATCGCTCTGGGTGCCATCGGCCTGGGAGACAATCACCGGTAAGCCGAACCCCATCGCCTGCTGCACTGCAAGTCCGCCGGTACCAGGCAGCACAAAAAGATCCGCTCCCGCGAAGGCCCTCTCAAGCTGAACGCCGTGGAGAGGTCCTGTGAAGTTTGCGCTCGGATAGATGGACCGGGCCAGCCGCTCAAGCGCCGGTCGGGCTGGGCCGTCGCCAACGATCCAGAGCTCAGGCTTCGGCGCCAATTTGAGCGCTGCGCATGCTCGCAGCAACAGGTCCACCNNGCCTGCAACCGGCCAACAAACAGCAGGCGCGGCGGACGACCAGCCAGGGGTAACCTTGTGGGGAGCGGACCGGGAGGAGGGGATACGGCGTTAGGTGCGATGCAAACCCGATCCTCAGGCACTCCGGCCGCTCGATACTGTTCCGCCCCCAGACTGCTGTACGCGATCAGCCCATCAAAGCGGCGCAGCAGCCTGCCTCGCAACCAGCGCCTTGGAAGATTCCAAAGTCCTTTGAGGGAGGCCGCTCCCAAGCCCCAGCCCAAAGCAGATCCTCCATGGGAGTGCATCCAGCCAACTGCCTCCAGGTTCGAAAGGTAGCGTGGGTTGGCCTCCACGATCAACACGTCCGGTCTTGTGCTCTTGAGACAGTTGACCAAGCCCGGCTGTAAGCAAAGATAAAGTTCGCCACGCAGAATGTGCAGGTTACGCACAGGAGTGAAGTTCGCGACTCGCAGAACCTGCGTCGTCAGAATGGCCTCCTGGGGCCTGGGCGTACCTGCGTAGACGAAGAGTCCGTCCCGACAGGCTTCTGCCAGCCGGTCGAAGAAAGCAGCACGATACGCCGGCAGGACGCGCTGCTGCAGTCCGACCCTTCCTGGGAAATTCAATGCGCTACGCCTTCCCGGTTCTGAACTCCGACATCATCGGGCGGTCGCGCCAGGAGGTAAGCCTTCCAATCGAGAGCCTCCACTCGCCGCACCTCAGGATAACCGCGGCGTATCAAATAGACACGATATCCCGCCTCCGTCAATTCCCGCCATACGGCCTGCGCTGCCTCTGGGCCATGAAGCTCAAGCACCACCACCGGCCGTCCCTGCTTCATCAGGCGCCTCATGCCAGCCAGCGCATTCGCCTCACCGCCTTCAATGTCTATCTTAACAAGGTCGGGGGCGGGTCGGCCTCCAGTAAATACGAAGCTGTCCAGGTCGAGAACCTCGACCTCAATTGGGTGCGAGTAGGTCGCTCTGCGCCCTTCCGACCCGCGCAGCTTCCCCCGGGAGGCGGATGGATGGATCAAGAACTCGGCTCTTCCCATCTCCTTGCCGACCGCTGCCGGCACAACTACGACCCGGCTCCCTCCAGGGTTCAATTCCAGATGCGTCTTGAGCCGCTCGAGATTGGCGGGGTGAGGCTCGAACGCGAAGACCCTACCCTCTGGCCCCAAGAGATCCATCAAGAGGAGCGTGATATAGCCAATATTGGCTCCAACGTCGTAGGCCGTCATACGCTCCTTGGCGATCGACCGTAACGCCGCCTGCAACTCAGGCTCGTAGGTTCCCAGCCACAGGTCTTTCTCCGTTTGCAGGTTGAGTTGTAGTCGTTTGCCGGCCAGCGCCCCGCCAGCGACTATCACTTCAGACAGCCCATCAGGGGCTGCTCGGCTGAGAAGTCCCCGCAGCCAAGTTGTAATAGGGCCTAGGCGGTACAGCACTCGCTTGAGGGACCCCGGGAGCACCCTGGCGGAATAGGCGGCCAGTCGGAGCAGCCAACCGTTCATGAGGGAGTAGGCACGCTGATGAGGCGGTCCAGCAGGCTTTGAATCACCAGTCCGTAGGCTGTGGATCCAAGGCCGTTAGTGGGGCTTGCCCGAAGACCGACTATTCTACGCTTCAAGTCGCCGACCTCATGGCCGCTAGATACCCGTCCACCATGTCTTCGAGGTCAAAAGCAACCTCAGCCCGCTTTCGAGCTCCGGCGCGAAAGCGCGGCTGGTCCGCCAGCACCTCCAAGGCGGCTCTGGTCAAGGCTTCCAAGTCGGGTGAGCCCAATGTCCACGGATCGCCGCCGAAAGAGGCCAAGCGGCCGCCGTCATCGCCCACAAGTTCGGCCAGCGCCCCGGTGTCGAAGGCCACAACCGGGGTTCCGCAGGCCATCGCTTCTATGACGGCGTTTGGACAAGCCGGGTTGATATCAGCGGCGTATAGAAGATGGGCCGAGCGATCGAGCGCCGGGATCGTTTGAGGCGGAACCAGGCCAAGCCAGTGAAGCTCTACCCCTGGCGATCGCCACCGATCTTGAACGGTCTCGGGGACGCGTCCCGCCACCTGAAGTTCAACTTTCTCTGGGAGGGCTTGCTGCACCCTTCGGGCCAGTTCGATGGCCCATTCCAGGCCCACCTCATATCCGCCGGCCAGGTTTCCTTCCACCATCAGCAGACGATAGACCCCTGCCGGCCGCTCCCCAGGGCCCCGTGGCGTAAAAACGTCAAGCGGTACAGCGTTGTGCACCACACTCGCCGGCGACACAGTTGGCCCATGCTCCCGCTCCCACCAGTCACGGGCAAATTGGCTCTGGTAGACCAACCGATCCGCAAACCGCTGACGGATCAGGCGCAGCAGCAAGTTGTTCAACTCGGCTCGCATAAAGTGCCTGAAGCCGGTCCGGCGTTGGCGGTGGATCCAGTTCAGGCCATCCAGGCGCTGGATTACCTTCACCCCCCGCTTTCGGGCGCGCCACAGGCCGATGAGATTTCGCGTACCTCCAATCACCAGTACGACGTCATACGCTTCCTGCTCGAGGCCGTAGCATACCTCGAGCCCCCGAAGTACCAAGCCGTCTACCACCCGGCGTTGGAAGCTGGCCGGCCCAGCGACACCGGAAATGCGGGTCACCATGCATACGCGTTTGGGAGACTGCGGGGGTCCTTCCATCAAAGCTCTAGATCAAAGACGAGAGACGGGTGCCTGGCCCGGACACCAGTCAGGCAGCCAACGCAGCTAAGCATCCAGCGTGGAGGCGGTCAGCAGCGCACCGACGATCCGCTCCGCAGCATGCCCATCTCCAAAGGGATTGACAGCGCCTTGCATGGCCGCGTGTTCGGCGGGATCGTCGAGCAATCGCCGGGCCTCACGCAGGATCTTCCCCGGCTGGGTGCCGACTAAGCGCGCCGTGCCGGCTTCGAGGGCCTCCGGGCGCTCGGTCACCTCCCGCAACACGAGTACTGGCGTCCCAAGGCCCGGCGCTTCCTCTTGAATGCCGCCAGAGTCGGTCAAGATAAGGTGGGCTCGCTTCATCAAGTGCACCATGGGAAGGTAGTCTAATGGTTCAATCAGCGAAACGTTGGCTAGCGCGCCCAAGAACCGTTTGGCAGGCCGCTGCACATTGGGGTTCATGTGAACCGGATAGACAAGATGGATCTCGCCGGTGTACTCTTCGGCAAGGGTGCGCAAGGCGGAGAAGATGCGCTCGAAGGGACGCCCGAAGTTCTCACGCCGGTGGGCCGTGATCAGCACGATACGCCGATCCATAGGAATGCCGGCCAGTGGGCCCTGGGCGAAATCGTGCGGCAGTCGGGCGATCGCATTCAGCGCGTCGATGACCGGATTGCCTGTGATCACGATCCGTTCGGGCGCAACACCCTCTCTCAGCAAGTTGTCCCTCGCCCATGCGGTCGGAGCGAAATGGAGATCGGCCACGGCGCCGGCCACCCTGCGATTGATCTCCTCCGGAAACGGCTGCCACTTGTCACCCGTTCTCAGACCGGCCTCCACGTGCCCCACGCTAATGCGGTGAAAATATGCCAGCAAGGCCGCTGCCATGACCGTGGTGGTATCGCCCTGGGCCAGCACCCAGTCTGGGCGGGCATCTTCCAGGACCGGATCCAGCTCGGCAAAAACCGCGGCGCTCAGCTCGGCAAGCGATTGATCCGGCCGCATCAAGTCGAGATCGTAGTCGGGGCTCAGATCGAACAGAGTCAACACCTGATCGAGCATCTGGCGATGCTGGGCTGTGACGCACACCAACGATTCCACTTCGGGCGTCTGCGCCAGTTTGCCTACCACAGGGGCCATCTTGATCGCTTCTGGACGGGTACCGAAAATCGAAAGGACCCTCAGCCTATTCCGCGGCATGCTGCCTGCCCATACCTAAGGTGTGAATCTCAAAGCCGGCCTGTTGCCATTCCGACCGGCTCCAACTGCCGCTGGCGTCAAATCCTTTTCGGCCGGGCATCGACGCGGCTGCCCATTTTGGATCCAGTTGGCGGAAGATCCGGTGGCCAACCAGTAGCACCACAGCCTCAGCACCGTCGAGAGCCTCTTCTAGTGAGGCAGCCGATTGTGCCCCGGGCAGCTCGGTGCCAGGCGCCAGGGGATCAAAGGTTCGAACTGCCGCCCCCGCTTCCACCAGGAGCCTGACCACGGCCACCGCGGGGCTCCTTCGAAGATCGTCAACATCCGGCTTGTAGGCCAGGCCCAAGGCCGCGATCCGTCGACCCTCCAACCCATCCAGGGCATATCGGATCAGCTGCACGGTATGGGCCGGCTGGTGGTCGTTAACAAGCCGCGCCTGGCGGATCAGGGGGGTGATTTCCGGCGCTGCCTCCACTAGAAACCACGGGTCAACGCTAAGACAGTGGCCGCCCACACCCGGTCCGGGCCTTAGAATCCTAACCCGGGGATGGCGGTTGGCAAGCCCGATCGCTTCCCACACATTGAC
>JABAOD010022182.1_pt2 | contig 12718 bp, 10 predicted proteins | sample 7062151 | NCBI WGS metagenome assembly JABAOD01 (sample SAMN14538626, study PRJNA623070) | marine sediment metagenome | biome: marine biome [ENVO:00000428]; feature: marine pelagic biome [ENVO:01000023]; material: deep marine sediment [ENVO:00002113] | place: India: Gulf of Khambhat ...
GCCGCCCAGGTAGGAGAACACCGACGAGAACGTCCAGGACCCGACGAACAGCCAGCAGACCATGGCCGACGTACGTACGGTCAGGTATACGGATTCCTTCAACCGCTCCCAGGTCAGCGCGCGATAGGCCGTGGCCAGAACCAGCCCGCCCAGCGCGCCCAGCGACGCCGCTTCCGATGGTGTCGCCCAGCCGAACAGGATCGCACCCAACACCGCCATGATCAGGATGAACAGCGGGAAGAACGAGGTCAGCATCATGAACAGCACCCGGAAGAACGGGATGTCCTCGTCGTATTCCGGCTTGGGCGCCAGCTTCGGATTGAAGATGACCCGGCCCACGACATAAATCATGTACAGGCCGGCCAGCATGAACCCAGGAAACATCGCGGCGGCGTAGAGCTTGACGACCGAGACACCGGCCGCCGCCGCGTAGACGATCAGCATGATGCTGGGCGGGATCAGGATGCCGAGGCAGCCGCCGGCGCAGATCACGCCGGCCGAAAAGCTGGTGTCGTAGCGCGCCTTGAGCATCGCCGGAAAGCTGGTGTCGTATCTCGCCTTCAGCATCTGCGGGAAGGCCAGCAGACCCATCAGGGTGACAACAGCCCCGATGATGCCCGTCGCGGTCGCGAACAGAGAGCAGGTCGCGAGCGCCGCCACTGCCATCGAGCCAGGGAAGTGACGCGCCGCCATCTGCAGGCTATAGAACAGACGGTCGACGATGTTCGCGCGCTCGACGATATATCCCATGAACAGGAACAGGGGCACTGCCGTCAACACGTCGTTGGCCATGACCGAATAGGTCTGGTTGGCAAACAGGAAGAAGACCTGGTTGTGCAGGAACTCCTGCCCCGGCGTGTGATAGGCATAGAATCCGAACCCGAGCCCCATCGCCATCAGCGTAAGGAAGATCGGAAAGCCGAGCAGGATCGTCAGGATGAAGATGCCCAGCATGAAGATTGCGACCTGCGGATCGGTCATGAGGCATCTCCCTTGCCGATTTCCGGGGACCCGGTATCGGACGGTTGATCCCAGTGCTTTCGAGCCTCATCCTCTTGCGCGTGCAGCAGGATGGTTTCCATTTCCTCGACGTCGTGCCGGCGCTGCGGCCATGCGCCGGTCCTCAGGCAAACGATGCAGCGAGCGGTTTCCGCAAATCCCTGCAGAAGCAGGAACGACGCGGCCACGGGCATGACGGTCTTGAACGGTGAGATCGGCACGCCGGCCGGGCTCATGACGCTGACCTCTCCGCTGCCCATGTTGTAGCTCCACGACTCCATCGCGTAGTCGGTGCCGGCGTAAATCAGCGTGAGGACGGCCGGGTAGAAGAATAAGAAATACAGTATGAGCTCAATCGTTGCCTGGGTGCGGACGGGCAGCAGGCGGTAGATGACGTCGCCGCGGACATGGGCGTCGCGCGACAGCGTGTAGGCGCCCGCCATCATGAACAATGTACCGTACATGATGTAGCTGATGTCGAAGGCCCAGGACGTCGGGCTGGTGAGAATCTTCCGGACGAAGACCTCGTAGCTGACGCCGAAGGTCATGATCATGATGCACCAGGCAAAGGCCTTGCCGACCCAGGCGCTGATCCCATCGATAGTAAAAAGAAAACGATCCATTGAACGGTCCCCGACTGGCACAGTGCGGGACGTGCCAAGCCATATCACAGGCGGGGCGGCGCGATCGCCGCGCCGCCCCCACCCGGGCCTTAATCTCGAATGCTCGCCCCTTCCTAGAAGCCGAGCTTGCCGAAGTAATGCTCGTAGGCGAGCTTGTAATCGGCAGAGTTCATAAGGTCATAGAAGGCGACGCGTTTCGACCATTCACGCTGCGAGTCCACGACCTTCTTGAAGAACGCATCCTTGTTGAGGTTGTCGAGGACGGTATCCCACGACTTCAACTGCGCCTGCAGAATACTGCTCGGGGTCCGGTAAACCTTCACGCCGCTTTCATTGATGAGCTTCTGCAGATCGCGCGAATAGTTGTCCATCGCGGTCGCGTAGTTGGCGGTATTGGCTGCCTCGGCTCCGTATTCGAGAATCGCCTGATGCTCCTTCGGCAGAGCATCGTACTTGCTCTTGTTGATGATGATCTCGAAGAATTCGGCGGCCTGATGGTACGAGCCCATCATGTAGGTCTTGGACACGTCCTGCGCGCCGAAACGGCTGTCTGATGTCGGGTTGTTGTATTCGAACGCCTCGATAACGCCGCGCTCCAGCGCCGGCACAATTTCGCCGCCCGGCAACTGCGCGACGGAAAGCCCCATTCCCTGCATAATGTCGGTCGCCAGGCCGACGGTGCGGTACTTCAGGCCCTTCAGGTCGTCCGCGCTCTTGATCTCCTTCTTGAACCAGCCGAGCGGCTGCGTCGGCATCGGCATGGCAAAGAACCCGACAAGGTTCAGCTTCAGGATATCCTGAACCAACTCGCGATACAGATCCTTGCCGCCGCCCTTGTGGATCCAGGCGAGGATCTGCGCGGCATTGGCGCCGAACACCGGGCCGGTGCCGAACAGCGACGCGGCCTTGTGCTTGCCGTACCAGTAGGCGGTCACGGTGTGACCGGCATCGAGAACGCCCTTGTGCACGGCGTCCTGCACCTGGAAGGCCTGGACGACGGCGCCTGAGTTCAGGTAGTCGATCTTGAGTCGACCACCGGCCATGTCCTGAACGCGATTGACGTACTCGATGGCCATCTCGTTGAAGATATCCGCCGCGCCCCATGAACCCTGCATCTTCAGGGTCACGGTCTGTGCGCGCGATATCTGGGGCATGGCGACAGCTGCAGCAGCACCCGCTGTAGCGCCGGCGCCGATCTTCAGGAATTTTCTGCGGCTGGCCGTTTCGGCCGTCCTGTCCTTGTTCGTCATTGTTTCCTCCTCCCGACTTCAAGGAATGCTGTCTCTACAGGCACGTCAACAGGCGAGGTCCGGACGAATTGTCCGGCGCCTCGGCACCGACCCACCCTTCACAAGCTTGATCTGAACAAATTGGAAATGAGTTGCTCCCTGTCAGATCCGTTGACTTGTCCGCAACGATTTCTCTCGTTCCGGCGGGCCAAGGTTTCAACATTTTCCACGAGTCCGCAACAGGAATCGCCAAGTCACGGATTTGAAACGGAAAATTGTATACAGTTTTAACCTTGTTCTCATGCCACGCGGTCCTGCGGTTCACGCCCTGCGAAAATCGCATCGAGATTGTCGAGGGCCCGAAAGCCCATGGCATCGCGGGTCTCGCGGGTCGCGCTGCCGATGTGCGGCAACAGGAAGGTGTTGTTCAGTTCCCGGTACTCCGGATGTATCTCTGGCTCGTTGTTGTATACGTCCAGCCCCGCCGCGTAGAGCTTGCCAGATCTGAGGGCAGCGATCAGCGCATCGTCGTCCACAAGTGCGCCACGCGCCGTATTGACGACGATTGCGCCGTCCGGCAGCAGGCCTATGCGGCGGGAATCCATCAGCCCGATCGTTTCCGGCGTCGCCGGACAATTGAGTGAGAGCACGCTGCACAGCGGCAACATATCGTCCAGCGAGGCATGATAGGTCGCCCCCTGTTCGAGAGCCGGATCGATGCGCCGGCGGTTATGATAGTGGACCTGCATACCGAAACCGCGGGCGCGCCGCGCGACGACCTGGCCGACCCGACCCATGCCGATAATGCCGAGTCGCTTGCCGGTGATTTGCAGGCCGACCATGAACGCGGGACTCCAGTCCTTCCATTTGCGGCTACGCACGAGCCGTTCCCCTTCGCTTGCCCTGCGCGCCGCACCGAGCAGGCACAGCATGGCAATCTCGGCGGTCGCATCGCTCAATACGTCTGGCGTGTTGGTGACGACAATGCCGCGGTCCCGTGCGGCGTTCAGGTCGACGTGGTCGACGCCGACGGAAAAATTGGCGATGGCTCTGACGCTTGCCGGCAGGCGGACAATCACGTCGGCGGTCAGCTTCTCCGTATGGCACGGCATGATCGCATCGGCCCCGTCGGACAGTGCCAGCAGTTCGTCGGCGGTATAGAGTCTGTCGTCGGGATTGAGGCGCGGAACATAGTCGCGCCGCAACCGTTCCTCCACTGCTTCGGGCAGCTTGCGTGTCACGACGACGACATGATTGCTGTTCATGCTGGTTCGGTCCCAATGTGATCGGACGGGGCAAACGGCGGCCCCTTGTAACATATTCGTTTACTTTTTCGAGTCATCATGGACGCGGGGGAGAGAGCAGCCCACATTACGAGTTGCATCTTGCATCATCGGCAACAATGCTAGTCGAATGGCGCCTCGAAGAGGTCACGGTATCATGACACGGTTGCGTTACGGACTATCACTCCTGATCCTGTTGACCCTCAGTGCCTGCACGCTGGGGCCGACACCGGGCCCGGAGGCGCGCGCCGCCGCCGATCAGCTTGCCGCGGATATTGACAGAAAGCAGAGGCAATACAGCGGCGAAACCGACCGATCCCAGCCCGACGTCAAGTTGTTCGCACGGGTATTCGAGCGCGTGAAGTCCGAGTATGTGCGACCTGTGGATGAGGACATGCTGCTCGCCGCGGCCTCTCACGCGCTGGATGATGCGCCGCCGCCCAGCAGCGTGGTCGGCGACAGCTGGTTCGTCGAGCAGGCCATCAACGGGATGCTCGCCTCGCTCGACCCCTACAGCATCTATCTGCCGCGCGACGAATACGAGGCGATGCAGGACTCGATGCGCGGCGAGTTTGGCGGGCTCGGCATTCAGATCACCATGCCAGAAGACGGTGACGGCGTTCTGGTGGTGGTTCCGCTCGCCGGCACACCGGCGGAAAAGGCGGGCTTGCTGGCCAACGACCGGATCACGCATGTCGACGGCGTGTCGCTCGAAGGCTACAGCTTGCGGCAGGTCGTGCGCCGGCTGCGCGGTCCGGTGGGCAGCCGCGTCGTCCTCACGATCCGGCGTGGTGAGGACCAGGTGTTAGATGTGCCGCTCTCTCGCTCGGTCATTCATCTCGAGATGGTCAAGTGGCGTCTCGAAGGCGATTTCGGTTATCTCCATCTTGCCGGTTTCAGTGAAGACGCGGCCGATCAGATGGAAGAGGCAATCGGCAAGATCCGGTCGCATCTCGGTGGGCGCCTCGCGGGGCTCATCATCGATGTGCGCGACAATCCGGGGGGACTCCTCGTCGAATCCGTCGCGGCGTCTGATGCGTTCATCGAGGCCGGCGACATCGTCGTCACCAAGGGACGACACAGGACGCAGAGATATCGTGCGACCAGCGGTGACATCGTTGCCGGGCTGCCGATCGCGGTCCTCATCAACAAGAACTCTGCTTCTGCGGCGGAGATCTTCGCAGGTGCGCTCAAGGACCATAACCGCGCCGTTCTGATCGGCATGCCAAGCTTCGGCAAGGGTACCGTGCAGACGGTCATGCCGATGGGCCGGGGTACGGCGCTGAAACTGACGACGGCGGCCTATTTCCGGCCGTCCGGTTCGTCGGTTGAAGGTGGCATCGTTCCCGATGTCGAGGTCGAGGACGACCGCGCAACGGAGGTCGATGAGGGCCTGCAGCGGGCCATCGGCGAGCTCAACCGGCTCGCTGCGCTTTAGGCCGTCAGCCCGTCGCCGGCAACGGGCGCCGACGCACCCTCCCGCATATCGCTCCGTCAGGACATGCTCTGCAGGTCGGGCAGGTCGTTGAGGCGTGCCTGCACGAACTCAAGATTTGGCAGGCCAGGCTGGGCACCGGGAACAGTGCAGGCGATGCCGGCGCCGACGGACGCGTGGCGCAACGCGGTCATCATGTCCAAGCCACGATCCAGCGCCGCCGCCAACCCGCCACAGAACGCATCCCCTGCGCCCGTCGCGTCGACGACATCGACCGGAAGCGCGGCGACCCGCCACCCCCCATCGGGACCGTGCGCAATGGCGCCGTCCGCGCCCAGCGTCGCAACGCACGTCAAGCCGAAGCTGCGCGACAGGGCAGCCGTTACATCCTCTGGCGCTGCCGTATGCAGCTCCAGACCGTCCGCTACGGTTGCCGCTTCCGACCGGTTGACCACCAGGACATCGACGTTGGCCAGAGCCGTTTCGGGCACCGGCCGTGCCGGCGCCAGGTTCAGAAGCACCCTCGCGCCGGCTCTCCTCGCGCGTTCGATCAATGACCAGTTCTCTTCGGCGGGTACCTCCATCTGGAGGCAAAGCAGCGTGCGCTGGTCAAGCAGGGAAGCCGGCACCTGATCGGCCGCCACATCCCGGTTCGCACCGCTGGCCACGGCGATCGCGTTTTCACCGTCGCGGTCCACCCAGATCGTGGCGCAGCCCGTCGGACGCCGCGATGCCGATACGGCGCCAAGACCGACGCCGGCGCTGCGCAGACCAAGCAGGGCATCCTCGGCGAACCGGTCTTTCCCGACCCGGCCGATCATCGCCGTCGCGGCACCCGCCCGCGCCGCGGCGACCGCGGTATTGGCCCCCTTTCCGCCGGGAAAGATCCCGTATGATTCCGATAGTACCGTCTCGCCGGCTCGCGGCAGGGCGTCGACCCGAAAAACCAGGTCGACATTGATCGAACCGAAGACGACGATCACGAGACCCGGCGCGTCAGTGGGACAGCAGCACCGGGACGGTCATATGCTGCAGCATATGGCGCGTCGCGCCGCCGAGCACCAGTTCGCGCATGCGCGAATGCCCGTAGGCACCCATGACCATGAGGTCGGCACCGCTATCCGCAATTTGATTGAGCAGCACGTCACCGACGTCGATGTCCAGCCCTGTGGTCCGGTTGGCGGTTGCCTTGACGCCGTGGCGGGCAAGGTGTTCAGCGATGTCGGCGCCGGGAGCATCGCCGATGCCGTTCGGCTCGACCGCAAAGACTTCGACCGAATCCGCGCTCTCCAGAATCGGCATCGCGTCGGCCACTGCGCGGGCCGCTTCGCGGCTCGCATTCCAGGCCACCAGCACTTTCTTGCCAAACCTGTCCGGTGCCCCGATATACGGGATCACGAGTACCGGCCGACCGCTGACCAGGATCAGGTCGTCGACCATATCCTCACTGCTGCCATGCTGAGCCTCGGGATTTCCCTGGGACACGATGACGAGGTCCGCGTAACGGCTGCGCAACGACAGTAATTCGAGCGGCATGCCCTTGGCAAGCGACCATCTGCTCCGATTGGTGATGCCGGCGGCGGCCACCGCCTTTTCGAAAACCTCGCGCGCCTTTTCGGCAGTCTCTTTGCGTTGGGACTGTATGATTTCGAGGGCGGACGGCGGTATCTCGATCGCCGCATAGCCAGGGATTTCCGGCGGGCGGTCGACCGCCAGACCCGTCAGATGGGCATCGTGATCGCGCGCCAGACTGCAGCCGGCGGTGACGGTGGCCGGTGTTTCCCGAGATCCGTCAACATATACCAGTATGTCCTTAAGCGGCATTTCGAAATCAACTCCTCGTATTCATGAGACTACGAACATGTTCTTGCCCGATGGCGGGCCGCCGCGCATTGATTCGGGTCAAATGGCCGGTTGTGCCGGCGAGGTCCCGTCAATACGTCCTTCGGCGACGGCATGGCAGGCGGTCAGGCGACCGTCCGATGGCAGCAACTGCGGCGGTTCAACGCGACAACGATCGTCCGCATAGGGGCAGCGGGGGTTGAACGCACATCCGGCCGGCGGCGCTATGGGGGACGGCAGCTCACCCGTCAGTTTGATCTTGTCGCCCCGACGGGCCGGGTCCGCGACCGGCGTGCTGGACAACAGGGCCCGGGTGTACGGATGCTTCGGCGACCGAAAGATCGCATCGCGGCCCCCCTGTTCGACCGGCCGGCCAAGATACATCACCATGACCTCGTCTGCAAAGTGGCGCACCACGCTCAGGTCATGCGAGATGAACAGATAGGCGAGATCGAACTCCTCCTGCAGGTCGACCAGCAGGTTCAGGACCTGTGCCTGGATCGAAACGTCAAGAGCCGAGACCGGCTCGTCCAGGACGACCAGTTTCGGCCGCAGCATCAGCGCGCGGGCAACCGCGATGCGCTGGCGCTGGCCGCCGGAAAACATATGCGGGTACCGATCGTAATGTTCGGGCCGCAACCCGACGCGCGCCATCATGTCGCGCGCGGCGTCGGCCCGTTCCGAACGACTCATCCGCGTGTTGATCGCCAACGGTTCCTCGAGAATTGCGCCGATCTTGCGTCGCGGGTTGAGCGATCCGTAGGGATCCTGGAAAACGATCTGGACGGTCCGGCGCAAGGCCTTCAAAGTCGCCCGGTCGGCGGCCGCAGCGTCGATGCCGGCGAGCAGGAGGCGCCCCGCCGTCGGCCGCTCGATCAATGTGACGAGGCGTGCCAGGGTCGACTTTCCGCAACCCGACTCGCCCACCACTGCCAACGTGTTTCCCGCGGCGAGCGAGAAGCTCGTGCCTCGCAACGCCTTGAGTTCCGCGCTCTTCGCAAACATCCCGCGGCTGACGCGGTAATGACGGGCGAGGTCGATTCCCTCGACGACAGGGGCCGCGGTCATGGCGTGTCCGCTCCGACCGGATGATAGCAGCGCACGACACCGCCGTTCGGCAGCTGCTCGAGCGCGGGCGGATCCGTCCGGCAGCGGTCCGTGGCAAACTGGCAGCGCGGATTGAAAAGACATCCCGCTGGCCGGTCGTGCTGGCCGGGAACGACGCCGCGAATTGTCGGCAGGCGTCGGCCGGTACTGCGCTCAGGCAGGGCGTCGAGCAGGGCCGCCGTGTATGGATGCCTGGGGCGGGCGAACAGCCCGGCCACGTCCTGTTTTTCCACCTGCTGTCCTGCGTACTGTACGGCGACGCGCTGGGCCGTTTCCGCCACCACCCCCATATTGTGCGTGATCAGGACCAGTGCCATGCCGCGCTCGCGCTGCAGATTTAGCAGCAGGTCAAGAATCTGTGCCTGGATCGTAACGTCCAGCGCAGTGGTTGGTTCGTCGGCGATCAACAGCTGTGGGTTGCACGCGATCGCCATCGCGATCATGACACGTTGGCTCATTCCGCCCGACAGCTGGTGCGGAAACGCGCTCAACCGGCTTTCCGGCGAGGGGATGCCCACCATTTCCAGCAGCTCGATGGCCCGCTTGCGCCGTGTCGTCCGAGTTCCCGGTTCGTGCGCCGCCAGCATCTCGGTGATCTGGAATCCCACAGTGAAACAGGGATTCAGACTTGTCATCGGCTCCTGAAAGATCATGGCCATGTCCTTGCCGCGGATCGCGCGGTGAGCGCGGGCGGAGAAGGACAGCAGGTCGTGCCCGTCGAACCGCAGCCTGTCCGCTGTGACGTCAGCGGTCCACGGCAGCAAACCCATCAGCGCCAGCATTGCGACACTCTTGCCCGAGCCCGATTCACCGACGATGCCGACCACCTCGCCTTCGTCGATTTCGAGATCGATGCTGTCGACAGCGCGGAACCGCCCGGTCCGGGTCCGGAATTCGACCGAAAGGTTGTTGATCTCGAGCAACGCCATCAGCGTTTCAGTTTCGGGTCCAGGGCATCGCGCAGGCCGTCGCCCATGAGGTTGAATGCTAGAACGGTGATCAGAATTGCCAACCCCGGGAAGGTCACGACCCACCATGCCCGCAGGATGAACTCCCGTGCCTCCGCCAGCAAAGTGCCCCACTCCGGGGTCGGCGGTTGCGCCCCCAAACCGAGGAAGCCGAGCGCCGCCGCGTCGAGGATGGCGCTGGAGAAGGCCAGCGTGGCCTGGACGATGAGTGGCGCCATGCAGTTGGGCAGCACTGTGACCAGCATCAGACGCAACAGGCCGGCACCGGCGACGCGGCTGGCGGTCACGTAGTCCCGCGAAAGTTCCGAGATCGCCGCCGCACGTGTCAAGCGCACGAAATGCGGCAAATAGACGATCGCGATGGCAAGCATCGCGTTGACGAGGCTCGGCCCCAGTATGGCGACGACGACGATTGCCAGGAGCAGGCTGGGCAACGCGAGCATGATGTCCATCAGGCGCATGATCAGGAATTCGCCGACGTCGCCCAGCACGCCGCCGACCACACTTCGGAAGACGGCGGCGAGGAGGCCGAGGGCGACACCCGCCGCCAGTGACAGCGTCACAACAATGGCCCCGATCGTAAGCGAATAGCGGGCGCCATGGATAATACGGGACAGCATGTCGCGGCCCACCGCGTCGGTGCCGAGCGGATAGGCGAGCGACCCGCCGTCCTGCCAGAAAGGCGGGCGCAGCAGGGCATCCCGGTATTGCTCGTTTGGCGGATGCGGCGCAATCAAGTCGGCGAAGATCGCCAGAAACGCGATGACCACGATGACCGCGAGACCAAGTACCGCGCCCTTGTTTTCGCTGAAGTAACTCCAGAATTCCTGCAGGGGATGTTGGGGGGCGCCCGCTGCCGTGCGCTGCAGGGCTTCAGTCATGATCCGCCTCTGTGCCGAATGCGCGGGTTGATGAGACCGTAGGCGAGATCGACCAGCAGATTCACGCCGATGACCACGCACGCCACCAGCAGGACCCCGCCCTGGACCGAAGGGTAGTCGCGGCGCGAGATCGAGTCGACGAGCCATTTGCCGATGCCCGGCCATGAGAAGATCGTCTCGGTCAGGATGGCGCCGGCCAGCAGGAGCCCGGTCTGCAGGCCGATGATTGTGACGACCGGGATCAACGCGTTGCGCAATGCGTGCAATCCCACGATACGCAGCGGTGCCAAGCCCTTGGCGTGGGCCGTTCGGATATAGTCCTCGCCCAGCACCTCCAGCATCGCCGACCGGGTCTGCCGGGCAATCACCGCCAGCGGGATGGTGCCGAGCACGATGGTCGGCAGGACCAGATGCCACAGTGTCGATTGGAAGGCACCGGGTTGATCCGATAACAGGCTGTCGATGAGCATGAAGCCCGTGACCGGCTCGAAGAAGTATATGACGGAAATGCGGCCCGAGACCGGAGTCCAGCCGAGCGTCCCGGAAAACATGATGATCAGCAGCAGGCCCCACCAGAAGATCGGCATCGAATAGCCGGTCAGCGATACCGTCATGACGGTGTGGTCGAACGTGGAGCCGCGCCGGACGCCGGCGATGATGCCCGCCGGAAGGCCGACGGCGACCGCGAATATCATGGCCGAGACCGACAGTTCGATCGTCGCCGGGAACAGCGTCATGAACTCGCTCAGGACCGGCTGTTTGGTGACGATGGACTTGCCGAGATCACCCTGCAGGAGATTGGCCAGGAAGGCGAGATATTGTTCCCAGAGCGGCCGGTCGAACCCGAACTGCTTAAGCAGCATCGCATGGCGCTCCGGGTCGATGCCGCGTTCCCCGACCATCAATTCGATGGGGTCGCCCGGAATCAGTCTGATCAGGACGAACGCGACGAATGTGATCCCGATGAAGGTCGGGATGACCATGCCGAGGCGGCTGACGATAAAACGTAACACGCGAGGGGCTCGCCTTGCTCAGTCAGAAAACGGCGGGCGGAGGGGGCCTCCGCCCGCCGTTATCCGTCTGCGCCTGCGCTACTGCAGGTCCACACCGTAGAAGACGTGGCCACCGAACGGGTCGATCCGGTAGTCGACGACTTCCTTGCGCACCGGCATGAACACGACCGAATGCGCAATCGTCACCCAGGGCGCCTCCTCCTTGAAAATCAGTTGCGCCTGCTCATAGAGCCTCGTCCGCTCGGCGACATTGCTGGTCTGCTTGGCTTTGACCAACAGGTCGTTGAACGGCGGATAGCACCAGCGCGCCCGGTTCGTGCCGTCCTTCGCCGCATCGCAGCCCAAGAGGACGTACAGGAAATTGTCCGGATCGCCGTTGTCGCCGGTCCAGCCGAGCAGCACCGTGTCGTGCTCGCCGTTCTTCGAGCGCTTGAGATACTCGCCCCATTCGAAGCTGACGATCTCGGCCTGGACGCCGACCTTGGCCCAGTCAGCCTGAATGATCTCCGCCATGCGGCGGGCATTCGGGTTGTACGGCCGCTGTACCGGCATGGCCCAGATATTGGTCTTCAGGTCCGTGACCCCGGCCTCCGTCAGGAGCGCCTTGGCTGCCTGCGGGTCGTACGGATAGTCCTTGGTGGCTTCGTTGTACGACCAAATTGTTGGCGGAATCGGGTTCTTCGCCACTTTGCCGGCACCCTGGAAGACGGCGTCAATGATCGCCTGCTTGTTGACGGCCATGTTGAGTGCCTGGCGCACCCGCTTGTCGTCGAACGGCTTCTTCTCGACGTTGAAGGCAAGGTAGCCGACGTTGAGGCCTTCCTGCTCCAGCACGTTGATGTCGGGGTCGGCCTTCATTGCGGCGATGTCGGCGGGGTTGGGATAGGGCATGACATGGCATTCGCCCGCCTTCAGTTTCTGATAGCGCACATTGTTGTCCGGCGTGATGGCGAAGATCAGATCGTCGATCGGCGCCTTGCCCGCCCAGTAGTCCGGGTGCGCCTTGTAGCGGATCACCGCGTCCTTCTGGTAACGGACCAGCTGGAAGGGGCCGGTGCCCACCGGTTCCAGGTCAACCTTCTCCGGCGTGCCCGCGGCCAGCATCTTGTCCGCGTATTCGGACGACATGATCGAGGCGAAATCCATCGCAAGATTGGCGATGAAGGGCGCTTCCTGCTGGTTCAGCACGAACTGCACCGTATAGTCGTCGATCTTGCGGATGTCCTTGATGAGCGACGGCATGCTCATACCCTGATAGTACTCGTAGGTGCCGCCCGAAACCTTGTGGTAGGGGTGATTCGGATCGTGCTGGCGCTGGAAGCTGTACAGCACGTCGTC
>JABAOD010016685.1_pt1 | contig 12717 bp, 15 predicted proteins | sample 7062151 | NCBI WGS metagenome assembly JABAOD01 (sample SAMN14538626, study PRJNA623070) | marine sediment metagenome | biome: marine biome [ENVO:00000428]; feature: marine pelagic biome [ENVO:01000023]; material: deep marine sediment [ENVO:00002113] | place: India: Gulf of Khambhat ...
GTTCACCATCTTGGTGTGCTGGCCGGCGCCAGGACCCCCACAGTGGACGAGGCTCTTCCCCATGATCTCGAACAGGGGCCACACCCGCTCTACGTCCTCGTCGGCCCCGCCGATCATGATCGACAGCGTGGCGTTCTTCGCCCCCACGTCGCCGCCCGACACCGGCGCATCGACGGCCCCGACTCCCTTGGCTCGGGCCGCCTCGGCGATCTCGACCGCCAGCGACGGCTCGCTCGTCGTCATGTCGACGAGCACCGATCCCGGCGCCGCCCCGGCGAGCGCACCGTCGTCACCGAGGAACACCTCCCGCACATCGGCTGGAAAGCCGACGATGGCGATGGTCACGTCGCTGGCCGCAGCGACCTCCCGAGGTGTGTCGGCCCACGATGCACCGGCGTCGAGAAGGCCGGCGGCCTTCTTGCGCGTCCTCGAATACACCGTGAGGGGATGGCCTGCGGCGAGCAGGTGACCCGCCATCGAGGCGCCCATGACGCCTGTCCCGATGAACCCGACCCGTGTGTGCTCGCTGTCCGTCATGGCTGTACTCCATTGCTCTGGTTCGGTCGTCCAGCCTATTGATTGGCGGTCACGCACCGCACTGCGCCGTCACCGTAGGCAAAAAGACCCTTGCCAATTCGCCCGACCTGTCGTACGGTCGTCCCCGTCCGCCGGCCGTCGGACAGTTCTCTCTATGAACACGATCTACCCACGCGCGCGTAAGAATCGGCCGGCAGGACCGGCCCCTGCTGTCGCGTCCGGACCCATCCCCAAGGAAGTGGCGGAGACGCTGAGCCACCTCGCTCACCTCATCGACGAGTCGATCGCGCTTCGTGGTGAGGAGCTGACCATGCGCGAGTTCGCCGCACGACACATGGCCCTGGCGCCGCACGACGTCGCCTACGAGTGCCGCCGGCTCGACGGGATCGATGCCCCGCTCGTCGGGCTGGCGCTCGCCGATGCCATCGAGCGCTTCGAGCCCTCGGTGATCGTCGGAGGTGAGGTCGACGATGCGCCGGAGTGGCGGGCACTGAGCCGTGCCGCATCGAGCCGTCGCTACCCGACCAACCTCCACGCGGTCTTCCCGGCAGGAACCTTCACCAAGCACGCGCTGATCATCGGCATCGTCAGCAACTGGACCGGCGTGGAGCTGGTCGTCTACGGCGCCGGGCGCCGTGCCTCGGTCGCCCGTCAGGCCGTCGAAGACATCGTCGCCGTCAGCCGCGATCTGACCAACCCGTTCCGGGGCCAGATCGTCGGCGTGTCCGCAGCGGACGGGCCGGGCGTTGGGCTCGAGCTGATCTCGGCCGGCACCTCGAGCCGTGCCGACCTCGTGCTTCCCGATGAGGTGTGGGATGCCGTCGACCTGAATGTCGGCGGCATGTTCGCCGCGCTCGAGACGTTCGAGAAGGCCGGCATGTCGACCAACCGCGGCGTGCTGCTCCACGGGCCACCGGGGACCGGGAAGACGGCCATCATCCGTGCCCTCGCCAACGAGCTGTCGGGCGAAGTGACGGTGCTGGTGGCCGCCTCCAACGCGCTCGACCGGATTCGTGAGATGTATGAGATGGCCGAATCCATGTCGCCTGCGATCGTGGTGCTGGAGGACCTCGAGCGAGTGGTGACGGGCCGGGGCCCCGGTGGCCGTGACCTGCTGAACGTCCTGGACGGTGTCTCCAGCGACCCGCAGCGGTGTGGTCACGATCGCCACGGCCAACGAGCCGCGCGAGTTCGACCCCGCCCTGCTGCGCTCGGCACGGTTCGACGCCAAGATCGAGGTTCCGCTCCCGTCGATCGCGGGGCGGGAGGAGATCCTCCGCCGTTACCTCGAGCAGGCCGGGTTCGACCTGGACCCGCGCCCGATCGCTCTTGCGGCGCGTGGGGCGTCGGGTGCCGACCTGAGTGAACTCGTTCACGCCGCGGTTCTCGTGCGGGAGCGTGACGGTCAGGTGACCTCGGAAGAGCTCGCCGAAGCAGCACGACGACGCTTCTCACCGGCAGTGGCGGGTCAGTACCTCTGAGCTCGAGTGACCGTCGGTGCGGCGGCGGTCACCGCTCGGAGACGTCGCTCGTCGCGGCGGGCTCGTTCACGAACGTGACGACACGCTGCGGGAACGGGATCTCGATGCCGGCTTCGCCGAGCGCCACATGNNCCGGCTTCGCCGAGCGCCACATGGGCAGCCTTGACGACGTCGTCGCGCACGAGCCACTCGTCGGCGATACCGGCGTTGTGCCAGAACCGCAACGCGAAGTCGATCGAGGACGCACCGAACTGGTGGGCGAGGGCCTGCGGAGCGGGATCCTCGGCGACACCGGGAACGTCCTTCAGGGCCTGCAGGAGCACACGACCTGCGGTTTCGAGGTCGGTGTCATACGCGACGCCGATCGCAACGGTGGTCCGTCGTACGGATCTCGCCGTGTGGTTCACGATCGGGTTCTGCCACACGACCGAGTTCGGGACGTAGACGAGCTCGCCGTCATACGTGCGCAAAGTGAGCTCGCGAAGGCTGATGTCCTCGACGAACCCTTCGTGGTCTGCCGTCGAGATCTCGTCGCCCTGGCCGAAGGGACGACGGGCGGCGAGGAAGATGCCGGCGATGAAGTTCTCCAGCACCTCCTGGAATGCGAATGCGAGCGCCAGCCCCAGAAGACCCAGCAAGCCGAACAGAGGTGCGAGTGAGACTCCCACCTGTTGCATCGAGTAGAAGAAGCCGAAGAGCACGATGACGAACGCAGCGAGTCTGGCGATCAGCCGCGAGATGAAGGGCACGAGCTTGGCCGACAGCAGTCGCTCGATCACTCTCCTGGCGATCAGCGCGAGGAGGATCGAACCCACGATGAGCGATCCGGCCGTGACCCAGTCGCTGAGGGACAGAGCCCCGAGCTCTTCCAGTGTTTCGGTTGGATCGCTCTCGGCCGCGAGCACGAAATCGAGGGGCACGTCCTTCTCCTCTCCGGTCCCGATGCGTGCGATCTACCCGTGGTGGCCCGTTTCAAACCAGCACCGATGGGCAGGGTCGTCTCACCATCGTGGCAGGCCGGAGTGCTCGATGCCCGTCGGAGTCGTCAGTCGAGTGCCACGGCGAGGACAGCCAGATCGTCGCGTCGCGATCCGTCCGTCAGGGCGACGACCGCAGCGGTGCAGGCGGTGACATCCGGTGGCGCGTCGGTGAGGTGTCGCGCCAGGTTGCCGATCCCGTCGCCTTCTGCGATCCGACTGTCGATCGCGGCGTCGGTGTAGAGGACGAGCGACTCGCCGGGCGAGAGCCGGGCATGGGTCGGAACAGGTGCGGGGCCTGGGGAGCTGAAGGCGCCGAGCGGTGGTGCGGGTTCGACATCGATGACTCGGGCGTCGTCGGCGCCGACCACGATGGGTGGTGGATGCCCGCACGACGCTGCGGCCATCTGGCCCGAGTCGCGCCACAGATCGACAACGATGACCGTTGCGCTCAGCTCTTCGGTGCGGCAGAACACGTCGGCATCGGCCATGACCTCGGCCAGAGGAGCCCCGGCCGCGAGCTGCGCCCTGAGATGGGAGCGGATCAGCCCCATGCCGGCGGCGGCGAGCATGCCCTTTCCGACGACGTCGCCGACGCAGAGCCGCACGCCCCACTCCGTCGCCACGGCGTCGTACCAGTCGCCCCCCGCGTGCGTCGATCGCGCGCTCGGAACGTAGCGCGAGGCGATGGTGAAACCCGGGACCTCCAACTCGGCGGGTGGCAACAAGACCCGCTGCACCGCCAGGGCTTCCCGGCGACGCAGGTCGAGATCGGAGCGGGCGCGCAAGATCGCGTCCGCCGACCGGACCAGGTCTCCGAGAAGATCGAGATCGACGAGTCTCACGTGTGTCGCGTCGAGCCCTCCGATGATGACGGCACCGGGCACGGCCTCGAATGGCGCGACGACGAATCGGTGGTCGCCGTCCTCGACGACGCAGGGCGCGGAGACCCCCGAGGCAATGCTCGAGAGCCGATCCACTTGCGTGCGGTCGGGTGTGGTGATGAGCCGGCGGTCGACTCGTGCCACGCAATGGACGTCTCCGGCGAGCACGAACGACGCCACGGCCTCGCGTATGAGATCGAGCGCCTTCTCGGGTCCGGGGTGGTCCATCCCGAGGAGGTCGACGGCGCCGGCGTTCAGTCGGCGCAGCGCAAGTCGTTGCCGTCGAAGCTGGGTTGCGGCGGTCACGTCTCGCTGGAACGCCACGAAGTGGGTCGCCGCGCCTTGTTCACGCGCAGGATCGATGGTCCAACTCATGACGAACGGCGAGCCGTCCTGTCGATAGTTGATGGTCTCCCCGACGAATCGATCACCTTTCAGCAACGCGGTTCGCACCCCACCGACGACGTCTCGATCGGTCAGCGGCCCCTGCAGGATGCGGGGCGTTCGTCCGATGATGTCCTCATGCTGATAGCCGGTGATGACCGTGAACGCCTGGTTCACGTACACGATGCGCGGGCCCGGCTCCGACAACTCCGCGTCCGTTATGCAGATGCCGTCGCCGTGTGTCTCGACGGCTCGACGAACCACCTCGACGGGCACCTCGCCGAGGTCGGTGGGCGCAGGTGGTTTGGTGCTCGGATCACCGGGGTAGGGAGAAGCTACAGGCACGATTGATGAAGAACGATACCCCGGACACCGACATGGCCTCTCGCACCACGCAGATGCGCCCCACCCCGCATTCGGCCCGCAGGGCCGCCGAGCAGATGTCAACACGACGTGTGCTCGTCAGCGATCGGTCTGCGCCAGGCGTCGCTCGGCGGCTGGTCCGCGAGGTGGCCGCAGGTCTCCCGTACGCCGTGATCGAGCGTGCCGAGCTCGCGGTGAGCGAGTTGGTCACGAATGCCGTACGGCACGGGTCCGAGCCGGGATCGAACATCGACGTCGTCATCGATCGGTCCGGCGAGCAACTCGCAATCGTCGTGAGTGATCGGGGTCGCGTCCCCTCGCATCGCGACGACGATGATGCCGGGGGCTATGGCCTCGACATCGTGCGGGAGATCGCCGACGACGTGGAGGTCGACGTGGGCGCGGGATGGACCGTCCGAGCCCTGTTCACTCTGCAGCCGCCGCGGCGTCGGACAGATGACTCCTGACCGTGCGCAGCGTCCTGCGCAGCAGCCGGGACACATGCATCTGCGAGATGCCCAACTCCTCGGCGATTTCGCGCTGACTGAGACCATCGAAGAAACGTCGATGCAGGATCGTGCGCTCACGTTCCGGCAGCTCGGCGATCAACTCGGCGACGGCGACCCGTTCGGCGGAGCGGGCGAGCCGATCGTCGTCGGTTCGTAGGGTCTCGACGAACGACGTGTTGGCGTCGTCGGCGACCGGCGCATCGAGGGAGGCTGCCCAATATGCCGACCGGGCGCCCAATGCTTCCACGACAGCTTCTCGACTCGTCCCGATCTCGGCGGCGATCTCGTCGAACGTGGGAGATCTGCCCAGACGTTGGGTCAGGAGCTGGGCGGTGTCGGCGATCTCCAGGGCTCGCTCCTTCAACCCTCTCGGCACGCGGACCGACCACGCCTTGTCCCGAAGATGGCGTTTGAGTTCGCCCACGATGGTCCGCGACGCAAACGTGGCGAAGCTGGCGCCCTTCCCTTCTTCGTAGCGGTTCATCGCGTGGACGAGGCCCATGCGAGCCACCTGGGTGAGGTCGTCGATCGACTCGCCACTGCGCTCGAAACGCAGCGCGAGGCGGCGGACGAGCCCCTCGTGGTCGCGCGCCATGCGATCGCGAACTTCGGCATCGGTGAAGTCGAGCCTGGTCGACCCTTCGTTCATGTGTCGTCGTCGGGTCGGATCACGACGCCCACGCTGTTCCCGTGGTCGTCGATGACGTCGAAGAGGCCGGTGACGACGAGTTGGGCCTCTCGATCGAGATCGTCGGCGTGCAGTGGGGCGACCTCGAGGCCCATGACGTCTGCGTCGAACGTGACGTCGACGACGCCTTCAGGAGACCGTGCGACGGAGGCCGTGACGAGTTCGGAGATCGCCAGTCGAGCATCGTCGATGAGGTCCTCGTCCAGCCCGAGCACACGCAGCGTGGCAGCGATGAACAGACGGGCGGTGGCGGGGGCGCCGGGACCGGCGGTGATCCGCAGCGAGAACCGGGTTGCGTATGAGTCAGCCATCGACGCCGGCATCGGCGCGGCTGTCGAACACGCGAAGTCGAGTCTCGAGACCCGTGATCTCGAGCAGCCGGCTGACCTTGGCGCCCGCAACGATGCGAAGCTCGGACCCGCGTACCTCTGCAGACTCGTGGGCTGCCACGACGGACCGCAGACCCGTCGAGTCGATGAATCCGACGGCGGACAGGTCGAGCACCAGGATTCCCGTGTCGCGGGCGGCGTCGAGCGAGGCCTCCAGCTCCGGCGCCGTTGCCAGATCGATGTCGCCCTCGATCCGGTACACGCGTGTTCCGTCGTGATCTTCGGTTGCGATGTCGATGCGTGCTGGCACGACTGCGGTCCCCTCGTCGGCGCCCCGTAGTATACGAAGCATGGCCCCTGCGCAGATCGAGCTGGTCCTGCCCGCCAGACCGGAGAACGTGGCGATCCTCCGCACCATGGCCGGCGATCTGGCGGCGTCGCGCAACCTCCCCTATGACCGGTGGGAAGACCTCGAACTCGCTGTCGACGAGTTGTCGACGTTGCTCCTCCGGTCGCTGCCGGCAGCCATGCGGTGCGTGTTGCGAGCAACCGATGTCGGGATCGCGGTGGAGATGGCCTCCGTCGAGCCCAGCCGCAGCGCCGACGGCGACGAGCTCGCCGAACTCGTGCTGTCCGGCATCGCCACCGACGTGGAGCTCGTGCTCGACGCAGATCCGCCTCGCGGCGCCGTCGTGGTGCCGGCAGCTCCCTGAGCCCAAGCCCGCAGGAGATTCGTTTCACGGTGCACCGTACGGGGTATGCCTGTGTCGACATCGGAAAGGACGTACCGACATGACGCAGAGAGACTTCGCACCTGCCGGCATCCCGGATGCCGTCGCCGACGAGATGGCCGACCGCCTCCAACAGCGGCTGCGCGCCCTCATCGATCTCGGTCTGACCCTCAAGCACGTGCACTGGAACGTCATGGGACCGGGCTTCATGGCCGTGCACGAGATGCTGGACGACCAGGCCGCCGCCGTGCGCGAGATGGCCGACGAGGTGGCCGAACGTGCTGCAACTCTGGGTGCGATCCCGAATGGTCTCCCCGGCAACCTGGTCGAACATCGTGAGTGGGACGACTACTCGCTCGGCCGCGGTGTCGTCGAGGCGCATCTCGGTGCACTCGACAAGGTCTACGACGGTGTGATCGCCGATCACCGCGCGGTTGCGGATGTCGCAGCCGGCAAGGACGCGGTGACGGAGGACATGCTCGTGGGGCAGCTGGGCAAGCTGGAGCTGTTTCAGTGGTTCATCCGCGCCCACATCCAGAACACGTCTGGCGAGCTGCTGACCGCCGACTCCCGCACCGAGCTCGATGCCGCTGCCGCCGCTGCGACCGGCGATCCCCTCGCGTGACCGCCGAGCATCGACCCCCGGCCGACGACAACCTGCCGGGGGTCGCTCGCAACCGAGACGCATAGATGTCTTCCGTCGAATCTGAATCGGAGAGGTGCACATGAGCGAAGAGAAGACCTCGGCGAGATCCCCCGTCTGGGCAGTCCGCCTCGGGGAAGTGACCGTCGCCCTCGTCCGCAACCGATATGCCCTGCGGCGAACCGCCCGTCGTGCCGGTGATCAACGTCTGGCACAACGACTACGGCGATTCGCCAGACGACGACAAGCCGCGGTCGCCGACCTCCAGCGCATGACCTCAGAGGAGGCAGCGGGCGCGGATGAGCCCGTCTCGGCCGTGCCCCAGCTTCGTGGCCAGGCGCATCAGGCGTTCGAAACGAGCGCCTTTGCGGCCGCCATCGCAGNNCGCAGCCAACCGGAGGCTCCGGGTCGCTGTGGAGCGGACCCTCGAGGCGGAGCCCCCGGACCGGGTACGAAGCCGTCTCGAGACGCTGCGGCAAGACGCAGATCGGGAGGCGAGCGTCCTCAACGCCCGCCTCGCCGAGCTGACGGCTGCCGAGCCGGACACGGGTACGACTTGAGATGGCCCGGGTCCGGCCTAGCCTGTGGCGATGCCGTCTTCGCGAACGCTTCGCAGGCTTCGGCGCCGCCTCGGGCGAGCGCTACCGATGGTCGGGCTTCTCGGCTGGGTCTACGGTCTGCCCGGTTTCGTCACCGACGGCCGCTGGTGGTGGCAATCCACGTCACGCATCGGAATCGTCGTGGCCCTCGGTGTCGTCACCGTGCTCGTGCTCTCCTCGATCGCCGCTGCTGCAGCGGGGAACGTTCCGTCGAGAGCGCGGCGAGTCGCGCGCCGGCTCGCCCTGCGATTCACCTGACGAGCCGGCGCAGCTGTTGTTCGGAATGCGTTACTTGGTGTCTTGATCCCCCTGGATCACCGCTTTCACGCCCTCGACACCGCTCGCTGCGACGTCGCGGACTGCGTGGACGGCTGATTCGCCGATCTCCTCGGCAGCTTCGAAGGCCCCGGTGATCGCAGCCGATGCGGCGTCTTCGGCCGTCAGCCCGACGTCCTTTGCCGCCGAGATCGCCCCGGTGACGGCTCCGCGAGTGACGTCGACGACATCGGCTCCGACTTCGCCGGCACCCTGCACCAGCCCTCGCGCCGTTCCCTTGATGGCGGTGAGCACATCGGCTCCGACATCCGCAGCACCAGCCACAGCGCCGCTGACAGTGCCGGCTGCGGTCCCGACGATGTCGCCACCGAGATCCTTGACGCCCGCCACCGCGGCGCGTCCGAGCGCCACTGCGCCCGTGGCCAGATCGGTTCCGGTGTCACGCGTGGCTGCGATGAGTCCCTCGGCGACGCCGCGAGCCGTCTTCGTGACGTCGGCGCCGATGGCACCGGTGCCCTTGATGGCTGCCCGCACCGTGTCCGAGATCACCCCCGCCGTCACGGTCGCCACCTCACCGACACCCTGGAGAATGCCGACGACCAGTCCCTTGGCGGTGCGGACGAGGCCCGTGCCGACCTCGTCGACTGCGCCCAACGCCCCGGAGACGATGCGCGATGCCGTTCCCGTGAGGCCGCCGGCTACGTCGCCCGCGCCCTCGAGTGCAGAGACGGTGGCATCCTTCGCGACTTCTGCGGCCCCTTCGACGATTGCCCCAGTTCCCCTCAACAAGCCCAAGAAGCGATTCTTGATACCCGTTCCGTTGTCCGGTGCTTCTGCCATCGCAGCGACTCCCTTCCCTCGATGCATCGCTGGTGGGAAAAGCGTACGCGCGGTCGATGCCCGTGGTCAGGTGTTTTCTCGGCGCCCGCCCGGCTCTCAGGAGAGCGCAGCGGCGATTCGCTCGGCGTTCGACTCGAGGAGTTCGATGAGGCTCTCCGCTCCCGATCCCGTCCCGCCGAGGGATCCGGTGAAGAGCTCCACCACGGCGACGTCCGAGCCCACCTCGGCAGCAATCGCTTCGGCGAGAGCGGTGGGCTCGGTGGTCTCGGCGAAGATCGCCTTCACCGCTTCACTGCGGATGTTCTGGACCAGCCGTGCGAGTTCGTCGGAGCTCGGCTCGCCGAGCGTCGCACCGCCCGGCACGACCGTGTCGACAACGACGAAGTCGTATCGCGCCGCGAAGTAGCCGAGAGCGTCGTGGTTCGTCACCAGTTTCCGGTTCTCCGCCGGGATCGCGGACAGGATCTCCTGGATCCGCCGATCGCTGTCTACGAGCCGTCCGGCGTAGTCCTCGGCACGCGCGGCCCAGTCGATGGACGGATCGAGCGCCGATAGCGCATCGGCCACGAGGCGCGCCGCCTCCGTCATGCGGATCGGATCGAGCCACACGTGAGGATCGAGTGTGGCCGTGCCATCGTGATCGGTTTCGTGATCAGCCGCCTCGTGATCGACCTCGTCGTGGTCGTCGTCGTGGTCGCCGGAGAAGGGGATCGGATCGAGTGCCTCGGCGATGTAGACGATCGAGGCCCCGTCGCGTTCGGCGCTCTCCAACGCGTCGAGCAGACCCTCCTCGAGACCGAGGCCGTTGGCGACCACGAGATCCGCAGCGACGAGGGCTGCCACCTGTCGCGAGGAGGGTTGGAAGTCGTGCGGGTCCGCGCCCGTCGGGATCAGAACCTCGACGTCGGCGTCGGATCCGACCACGTTGCGAATGACGTCGCCCAGGATGTTCGTCGTCGCGACCACGGTCACGCCGTGCTGATCGCCATCTCCGGCGCTCGAGCACGCGCCCACCGCCAGGGCCAAGGCAAGCGCTGCGATCAGCGCTCCTCGTGGCATTCCCAGCCTCACCACGTAATGAGAATCGTTATCATTATGAGCCGAAGAATATCAGCGGGCGTCGTCTAGCGGAATCCGACTCGGGCCCGGTCGGAGGCCGATCGCCGCGCCCGGCTCAGATCTGGTGGTCGGCGATGATCTCGTCGTGGGACACGTGGGCGTAGTGCTTCACCTCGGTCACCGTCGCCTCGTCCCGGTAGTAGGGGGGCGCGCACAGCCGGGCCTGGTCGGCGTCCTCGGCCTCGACGACCAGCCATGCGGCGTGGACGCCACCGGGACAGCCGAAATCCGCGTGGGTCAAGTAGTGAGATCCTGTCTCGCGAAACGTCATGACCACCTTGGCGCACGCCTCGGCGGTCGGTTCGTGGGGGATCTCGATCATGTAGCGGCGCATGTGGACCCCTTCCTCTCAGCGCTCGGCTGTGAACGACTCGAACGAGCGTAGCGCCNNCTCGGGGGTGATGAAGCTGTAGGTGAGCGTGTAGGTGAAGCTGTCGGTGAAGGCGATGAGCTGGTAGCCGTGCGAGGTCGCTTCGGATCCAGAGATGGGGAAGAGCGCCTCCACCAGCAGCGCGTCGCCCGTCGCCACGGTGATGTCCTCGATGCTCAGGACCTCGGCCGCAGCTCCGACGTCGTAGTCGTCTGCGAGTGTCTCGCGTATCGAGGCCGCGCTCTGTCCTGTAGCACGCGGCTGCCGGACGATGTTGAAGTTGGGGATGAAGCTCTCGTCGCCTGCATCGAAGTCGAACGCCCACACGAGGAAGCCGGAGAGCGGGCTGCTGAGTGTGCCGGCGATCACCAACTGCGCATTCTCGGAGAGATCCGTGTCGGCCAGCAGGTCGGGCAGATCCTCGGTCGTGTCGTCGATGACCTGGAAGTTGGCGGGGATGTCGATGGAGATGCCGGAGGTCTCCGACGAGTAGGTCCCGGTGGCGGTCGCATCCGAACCGCCGCACGCGCCCGCCGCCAGGGTCATGACAACGAGGAGGGCGAGTCGGCGACGCATCACCGCAGCGTATCGCGTTGCGCCGCACGGCGACCGCGAGTCGGCGCCGTTCGATCAGACGGGATCCCGGCCCTCTCTGCCGACCCCCACTACCCTCGGCGCATGCGGGTGGAGGCGAAGATCACAGGGCAGCGACGCAGAGTCGCCGAGCCGCTCGACATCGCTTCGCCGGCTCCGCCGGTCACGCTCGCCGGGCTCATCGAGGCGGTCGTGAGGGCAGAGGTCGAGGCGTTCCACCTCCGCCAGGTCGACAACCAGCTCCTTCGCGTGCTCACGCCGGACGACATCGCTGCGGGTGTGAATGCCGGGCGGATCACGTCGGGCGGGTCCGAGCTCGACCAGACCGTCGACACCGAGCAGGCGATCGCAACCGCCATTCAGGCGTTCTCCGACGGTCTCTACTTCGTGTTCGTCGACGGCGCGCAGGTCGAATCGCTGGAAGACCCCGTTGCAGTGACCGATGACTCGTCCATGATGTTCGTTCGACTGGTACCGCTGGCCGGCGGCTGATGGCGTTCTCGAAGGAGGAGGCAGCCACCAGGCTCGCCTCTGCAGAGGTCTCCGAGTGGGAGGATCAGCTGGCACGACGCCTCGAACGGCTGCCGGCAGGTCTCCGCGCCGCCGCCGAGCGGCTCCTGGTGCGACCGGCGCGCTCGTCCTATCACCACTGGGGTGATCTGACGGAGTGGCTCGAGCTGTCGGCGGGCGAGCGACGGACGGTGTTCGAAGCCGTTGCCCCGGGCCGGGGCGATCTGCTCGCAGCCACGTGGGAGCTCGCCGGACGGCTGCCCTATCAGGTGGGGTGGAATCGGCGTTCCTTCCGCGTCGATGGCCGGCGGGAGCTGACGCTGGCGCGTCAGGTGCAGTCGATGCGCGCTGCGGCGACTTTCACCCTCAAGTACGACGCAGATCCGGTGTGGCTGGCCGGCTGGGCCGGCTACCTCGGTCATGGCGACATCGGTCCGCTGCTCGCTGCTGCCATCGAGACCCGAACGGATGGCGACGACGTGCTGCGGACGCTGCTCGACGTGATAGCCGGGACACATCCGTTCGGCATGATGAACAACGGACTCATCTCGGCGCTCGTCATTGCTGATCGCCCGGAGGGCTGGGATGCGCTCGGTCGACTCCTCATTGCCGCTCAGCGACAGGAGGGATTGCGGCAGTCCATCCTCGAGGCCATCGACCAGGGCCACCCGGGTGCGCTCGCCCACCTGCTCGGCGTGGTCGTCGACAACGATCTGGCGCGATTCGCCGCGACGATCCGGGCAGTCGGCGTCTGGTTCGGTGTGTCGTTCGACGTGCTCGACAAGAAGATCGTCGAGCGGCTGCTGCAGTTGATGGCTTCCGGGATCAGTGATCGCTCGGCTGCCGATGCGGCCATCGGATCCGACGATCCGATCGAGGTCTA